>Ga0315538_1001099_pt1 | contig 16323 bp, 8 predicted proteins | sample SalMarSW160230MG_2_FD_203834 | JGI IMG/M metagenome (GOLD analysis project Ga0315538, IMG submission 203834) | Salt marsh sediment microbial communities from the Plum Island Ecosystem LTER, Massachusetts, United States - Salt Marsh Sediment SW1601-230 ...
TTGTCAAGCGTTTTTGTCCCTCCAAAAAGATAATCGTCCAAAGAATTTGTATAAATTTTGAACAGCAAATATCAATTTGGGTTCCATATAAAAAAGCCCTCTGGTTTGTGCCAAACCAGAGGGCTTCTGTTTTTCATAGTATGATGATCTGGGTAACTACTTCATCAGTGTCATCTTCTTTGTCTCTTGGAAACTGTCTGCTTGCAGCCGATAGAAGTAAATCCCACTGCTCAACTGAACACCATTGTCGCCTCTTCCATCCCAGAACAGGGTTTGCAGTCCAGCAGCCTGATGACCATCAAACAGAGTCTTCACTTTTTGTCCCAGCACGTTGTATATGGTCAACCTGACCTGACAGGCTCTGGGGAGATGGTAGCTGATCTTAGTCTCAGGATTGAAAGGATTCGGCTGATTCTGGAACAGGGCGAAACTCTTTGGAGTATTAGTATTATCAGCCCAATCTCCGGCGTCGCTAGCTATTTGAACCTTGAGGTGAACCTGCACGGTGTGATGAATCGGGCCAGACACCTCTTTTGCAGTTATGCTCAAGGTATACCAGCCGGTGTCGGTTTCAGTGGTGGTATAGATATTCAAGGTGGTGGAATTAGGTGGGATTAGGACTGCCTGATCGAACACTCCACTGTCTGGTGGATCTGGCAATCCAGAGACGAACAGTGAACAAGGATTAGCAAATCCAAGCAGAGAGATAAGCTCGACCGCATACCCCACAGCATGTCCAGCAACCACATACTGAGTGTTAGGATCAACAGAGAGGAGGAAATCAGGGGTGGGTTGACAAGAAACGCTTACCGTAAACTCGCAGGTATCTTTAAGTCCACAAGGATCGGTCGCCACCAGTCGGATGACATAACTTATGTCAAGCTCAGCGCAGGTGGCAAACCATTCTACGTGGCTTCCCACTATCATGGGATCATTGGTGGCAGGTGGATCGATATCCAAAATGGTGACCGAAACAAAATCTTCATCCGGGTCAGTCACAAAGAAATCGGTGCTGACAAACCAGAAACCGGGACAAACAATGCCATAATCTGGACAGATGAGCTGGGGAGGCCGATTGTAAACAGTTACCGTAAATTCACAAGTATCCTCGACTATGCAATCCTCAGTTGTCCTCAGACGGATAATGTAATCTCCATCCTCAGCACAGGTGGTTACCCATTCCACATGGTCGCCCACCACAGTTGGATTGTTTGTTGCTGATGGATTGATGTCTAAGAACGCTACCGTCGAGGGATCGCATTCTGGATAAGTAACGGTGAAGTAAGTGCTGACGAAAGTATCCCCCGCATGTACACTATCGTCTTCCGGACAGGAGAAGTCTCCGGTAGGCTCGTTGATGACGGTTACCGTGAACTCGCACGTATCCGCAAGCCCACAAGGATCGGTTGCTACCAGACGGATTATGTAATCTCCATCCTCGCTGAAGGTGGTAACCCACTCCACATGATTGCTAACTATGGTAGGATTGTTGTTGGCAGAGGGAGTGATGTTAAGGAAGGTAACCGGAGCAGAATCTCCATCCGGATCGGTCACAGAGAAGTCAGTACTGACAAAAGTCTGTGGAGCATAGACGCTGCCATCGTCCGGGCAGGTAAGCTGGGGTGGATCGTTATATACGGTCACCTCAAAATAGCAGGTGTCTTTGGCTCCACAACTATCCGTAGCCTCCAGACAGATGGTGAAGATATTGTTCGCATCAGCACAGTCAGTCTGCCACTCCACATGCTTTGCCACTATGGTGGGCGAGTTAACCGGTGTGGGAGTTACTCCGCACAAAGCCACAGTCACCGGCTCAGCCTTGGGATCGGAGACAGAGAAATCTGTGCTGATGAAGAGCTCTCCAGCATGAACCGAATCATCCGCAGGACAGACAATCTCCGGAGGCAGATTGTAGACTGTCACGGTAAACTCGCAGGTATCTTTTGCCCCACAGGGATCGGTGGCTATCAGGGTGATGGTAAAGTCTGGTCCGTTCACCAGATCATCACATCTGGTTAACCACTCCACATGTTTGTTGACCAGAGTGGGAGAGTTGGTGGAAGTCGGGGATATAGAATGAAATGTTACCACGACTCCAGAAGGATCATCCGGATCGGTGACAGAGTAATCCGTGCTTATGAAAAAATCACCAGCATTGATGCTGTCATCATCTGGACAGGTTAGGATTGGAGGTTGATTGTAAACGGTTACCTCAAAATGACAGGTGTCTTTGGCTCCACAACTATCCGTGGCCTCCAGACAGATGGTGAAGATATTGTTCGCATCAGCACAGTCAGTCTGCCACTCCACATGCTTTGCCACTATGGTGGGCGAGTTAACCGGTGTGGGAGTTACTCCGCACAAAGCCACAGTCACCGGCTCAGCCTTGGGATCGGAGACAGAGAAATCTGTGCTGATGAAGAGTTCACCAGCATGAACCGAATCATCCGCAGGACAGACAATCTCCGGAGGCAGATTGTAGACTGTCACGGTAAACTGACAGGTATCAGCAGCCCCACAAGGATCGGTGGCTATCAGAATGATGGTAAAGTTAGGTCCATTGACCAGATCAGCACAACTGGTGAGCCATTCCACATGATTGCTCACTAGGGTAGGTGAATATGTGGGAGCAGGGAAGATGGAATCAAGCGTTACCACCACTAAAGTGGAATCATCCGGATCAATAACAGAATAGTCGGTGCTGGTGAGGAGATCACCCGCATTGATGCTGTCATTTTCTGGACAGGTTAGGACTGGAGGTTGATTATAGACGTTCACTGTAAATTGACAGGTATCTTTAGCTCCACAGGAATCGGTTGCCACCAGACGGATAGTGTAATCTCCGTCTTCCGCACAGGTGGTGAGCCACTCCACATGGCTGCTCACTACAGTTGGACTGTTAGTTGCTCCGGGGGTGATATCCAAGAACGTTACCGTGGTAGGATCACCTTCCGGATCAGAGAACGAAAAATCACCGCTTGTAAATGTATTTCCAGCATGAACGTTGCCATTATTCGGACAGGTTAAAACTGGAGGTTGATTGTAGACCGTTACCTCAAAATAACAGGTGTCTCTGGCTCCACAACTGTCAGTAGCCTCCAGACAGATGGTGAAGATACCAGCATCAGCGCAGTCAGTCTGCCACTCTACATGCTTGTTGACTTTGATGGGCTGGTTGACCGGAGAAGGATCTATTCCACACAATCTCACCTTCGGCCAGCACTTAGGGTCCGAAACAGAGAAATTTCCGCTTACGAATTCCTCTCCGGCGTGAACTGAATCATCCGGTGGGCAGACGATCTGCGGAGGCTGGTTGACCTCGACGGTGATCTCAACGCTTTCAGTATCAGCAGCGCCAGCCAAGTCCGTGGCTACGAACACAAATTCATAGGTAGAGTCAACATTGGCAGGCATGAAACAACACGAGTCCCCTTCAAAGGTTCCTGGCCCTGAAATCATGCTTATATATACAGAATCGCAGTAATCCTCATCGCTGGCTGTTATGGGTCCAAAACAGATGGTTTGGGCAAAACACAAATTGTAAGAGTCGTCGTCGGGTACCGACAGAATGGGTGGACGGGTGGGCATCTGATAAAGAAGGACTAAGTCCTGAAAATCCGCGTCACCCAGCTCCCACAGGTCCTCCCATGCAATGATGAACTCATTTGGTCTTTGCCCAGAGCAGTAGACCCAGGCATGATCCTTGTGATCCGCGTTGAGACAGGGCTCGGTATAATACCTGTAATGGCATTTTCCTCCTCCTGCATGAGGAGCAATGAAGAGTCCGTTGGAGTCACAGCCCGTTATGTAGAAGTGGGCTGTATCAGTGGGAGTATTCGCCGCGCCAAATACGTGGTGAGTGTCGGAAGGGTTGCCAGCGCAATACCAGCCCGAAACGGTTTGATCGGAGTATTCGGCTATTTCCGCCAGCATAATCTGGCCGTATTGGCCTGCCAACGTTACCCAGATTTCGATGGGCAAACGGTCGTTCTCCACATCGATAGAATATCCCAACCCATCCAAAACCTCCTGTAAAGTGGGCTCATTGGTACTCTTAAGACTGTCCTGTACCTCAGGTGACAGTTGACCAGGAATAAAATCTGGTTCGCCTTCCGCATATACAGTCGAAAAGGCTAGGAAGAACAAAGCCGTACAAAAACTGAAAACCTGCGGCAATCTACGCATGTTACCTCCTGGTTATTTTGTTAAAGGTTTTCTATGTCTACAACAGCTTATCATCCAAATAGGTTCAGTACATCTTCAATTAACGGCATGTTACAAATAACCTGTTCCTAATACAAAAACTTTTCCTCATTATGTAACGACTTCACCTCATTTGTCAAGCACTTTCAACACTTTCTAAAAGCGCAATCTCAGAAAAACTGTGTAAATTTAGAACAGCAATCCATCGATTTGAGTTCCTTTGCGTTTAAATATTTCAACTAACCTGCCGATATATCAAATACCATGCCACCAATGGGATGAGTTTCCATCTTTTTGGCAGGCAGAATATCACAAAATAAAGCCAACTCAAAGATCAAAAGGCCTTTGGAATGAAACGAGCATTGAAGATTGTTTCCCGAAAACAAAATACAGTCGGGGTAAAGTCTGAGCGAATAGCAAGTGAACCTATTTCTTCAAATGCACTTTCTGCGCAAGGATCTGCGCACATTGAGAGGAAACGATCAACTTTGAACACTATAAACGAGTTGGTGTTTACCATCTCTCACCACTTAAACAGCCCTCTAACTGTTCTTTTAGGAAAAGTTGAACTTCTGTCTCAGGTCAACGAAAATGGAGGGGTGTCTGAAGAAGATATGAAAAAATTCGCAGAAGACTGCAAAAGGGAAATCTTTAGAATTGATGCCATTGTCAAAGCTTTTCAGGATCTTTGCCGGGTGCAGCACAAAAACTATCCACCCGGCGTAAGGATGCTGGATGTGGAGAAGGAGATAAAAAACCGTATAAAGGAGACCTGCTTTTTAAGATGAGCCAAAAGCGAAATTACTGTAACTTTGATTAAGCCAGTCCTGCCTTAAGATTTGAAGGGCTGGTTTTTTTAGTAGTGTGCCAGACAGCCTTCAAGCAACCTGACGAGAAGTAGTTTGGGTCAACTTGCCAGAGTTCAAACATTTATGTTAGGGAGGATTGCGGATGGTGATGTTGATGGGGTGGTGAAATGTGTGAGTCCCCGGAGGATTTTGCAGACATCTCCACTGTTTTGCCACCATTAGAAAGTATATGTTTATCTTAATCCAGAAAACCGAACTGAAGTTAAAGCACCCTTCAAACCTGCCGATTTAACTAAACACACGAGAATTTTAAAACATAAGCCATTTTATATAAAGTGGGCGTCCCAGGGAAGGATGTGTTGGTTGAAGAAGAGGCTATGGGAGCCAAGCTCCGCTGATGCACTGTTCCGGAATGGGCTGTTTCTTGGGGCACTTCACAGTATATGCGATACTCAAAGAGGGGCTTTCGGCGCCACTTCCGTGGAAAAAAAGGGTTAATAACAGGTCTATGATGACCATTAGCCTGAACTTGAGGTGGAAATAGATTCGAGGAGGTTGTGTGGTAATTCTAACCTCCAAGATAGGAAGATACATTAAATCGGTAGTTTTGAGATTTTCATTTGAAATTACTGGAAAATGGATTCTGGTTTTTGAGAAACAAGAATGAAGGGGTCTTCTCCTATAACAACAGGTAAAAGATGAATATTCTAAAGTTTTTATTTGATAGACCTACTAAAACTAAGATAAATGCGGCTATTCTTATTGTCCTTCTAGGCATATCGATTTTTAACCTTCTTTTTTTCCCGGCACAATATAGGAAGCTGGCTCTGGAGGGAGTGAAGTCAAAAGGGGAGAGCATGACCCAAGTGTTGGCACATAACCTGGGTCCTGCAGTGGACGTCGACGACCGTAAGTCCATAGAGAAAATAGTTGAGGGAGCTTTTCTGGATAAAGAGGTCTCTTTTATTAGAATATTACGTTCCCAGCATAATGATACTCTGATTTTTCGACCCCAAAAGCCAATGCACAGCGAACAAGAACTCCTCCCTGTGCCGGCCAGCACCGCGGGTAAGACTTTTTTGGGAAAAGATCAGCTATATGTGACCAGCCCCATTAAGGCAGGTCAGCGAACCTTGGGGAGGTTGATGCTCGGTTTCAGTCTAAAAAGTCTTAAGGTGGATATAGCGCAAAAAAGAAAGCTAATTTTTGGGTTGAGTTTGGTGATTCTGTTTCTGGGAATTTTGGTGGCTAACTATTTCTCTGGTTTTTTAACCAAGCCAATTCGAAGGTTAAGAGGAGCTGCCCTTCAAATTTCAAAAGGGGAATGGGGAGTTCAGGTTCCGGTTGAACATTCAGATGAAATAGGAGTTCTTGCCAGCACATTCAATCTGATGAGCGAAAGTTTGAAGGAGTCCAAAGAAAAGCTGGAGGAATACAGTCGAACCTTGGAGCAGAAGGTAGAGGAGAGGACAGCAGAACTCAGGAAGGTGAACCAGGAGCTTGCCGCCAACGAAGCCACCGTCAGCAAGATGTTAGGAGACCTACATTTGGTGAATCAGGAGCTTTCCCAGACCAAGAACCAGCTGGAGAATATCTTCAAAAGTGTGGTGGATCGAGCCATAATCACCATCAATACACAAGGTAGGATCAGCTTCTATAGTAAAGGCTCTGAGTTGATTTTCGGCTATGAAGCAGAAGGGGTGGTGGGCAAAAAATGGATTCAGGAGTTTTTCACTTCTGAGAGTGATTTTATTTACATCTTGTTAGAACATACTCGGGAGGCGGGAATATATAAAGGAGAAGCAGAACTGATCCGGAGAGGTAAACAGAGCTTCCCGGCAATTGTCACCATCACACCGCTGAAAGGAAAAGATGGAATCTTCACCGGATACACCATTATTGTTGAAGACATTACTGAGAAGAAAAAGACAGAGGAGAATATCCGTTTGCTCTCCCTGGCGGTTGAATCTGCCACAGATGGTGTCAGCGTGATTGATTTGGATGGAAGAATTCTCTTCGTCAATCGTTCGCACGCCCGCATGCATGGGTATGAACCACACGAGATGATAGGAAGACTACAGAAGGATTTTTACCCAAAATCTTATTGGCCACTATTGGATCAGACAATTCAACAGATTTTTACGGAGGGAGGATGGAGCGCAGAGTTGGAAGAGCCCAGAAAGGATGGAAGCACCTTCCCTGCACAGATCTCTGCCTCTTTGATCAGAGACCCTCAGGGAAGACCGGTGGGGATACTCAGAATTTGTAACGATGTAAGCGAAAAGAAGAAAATGGAACAGGAGATATTGAAAAGCAACCGGGAGCTTTCTGCACTTAATACCATTGCTTCCACCGTCACCCAATCCCTTAATTTACAAGAGATTCTAAATCGGAGTTTAAAAACCATATTGGAGCTGACCCGCTGCCCCGCCGGGTGGATTTTGCTGGTTGATCGAGAACACCAAAGCAGTTTGGAGTTGGTAGCACATCAGGGTTTATCTCAGAAGTTGGTGGAAGAAGGATCGAAATTGCCCGACGATAGCCCGTATTGGGAAGTAGTCAGATCCAAACAGCCGCGGCTTTTTGGGGCGAACAATTGTCCCCGACCAAGCAAAATCACCTCCGGCGAGGAGAGATTGGATTGCCATGTTGCCATACCATTAAGATCCAAGGATGAAGTCTTAGGGGTGATGAACTTAGGCTGGCAGTCTGAAAGAGATTTTTCCAAAAGAGAACTGGAATTCTTCTCTTCAGTGGGAAACGAAATCGGGATAGCGGTGGATAATGCTTTGCTATTTGAGGACGTTGAAAAAGCCAGAGAGAAACTTCAGAAACTAAACCGTAAATTGGAGGAGGCAAACCAGATAAAAAGCGAGTTTTTGGCCAATACCTCTCATGAACTCCGCACCCCTCTGAATTCGATCATTGGATTTCTAGGATTGATCTTGGACGGATATTGTATGAATAAAGAGGAGGAAAGAGAATTTTTGCGCAATGCACAACAAAGCGCTAAGCACTTGTTATCCATAATAAACGATGTATTAGATCTTGCAAAAATTGAAGCTGGTAGGATGGAGATGGAACTGGGAGAGGTTGATTTGAAGAGTTTATTTGAGGAGGTACATTCACTGGCACGGGTGCAGGCTCAAAAGAAGCAACTTAAATTGTTGTTTGTCTATGAAAATCATCCCGCTCCAAAAGTTTACGCAGACTCCGGAAAGTTGAGACAGGTGATGATAAATCTTGTGGGCAATGCCATCAAATTCACCGACAAGGGAAAGGTCGTGGTAAAATCCATAGTTCAGGCGGAAAAGGGGAATGTATTGATTCAGGTTGAGGATACCGGGGTGGGGGTTCCCCCGGGGAAGCAAAAAAAGCTTTTCGAGAAATTCAGACAGGTAGATGGTTCCTCTACCAGGAGATATGGAGGCACCGGTCTGGGACTGACCATAACTAAAAATTTAGTGGAGATGATGGGGGGAAAGATAAAACTGGAGAGCCAAGGAGAGGGGAAAGGAGCCTTAGTCTCTTTCACCGTACCCATCTATCGCCAGATCGAAAATGGAGAGCCTCTCCTTCGGGAGGAAAAGCCTGGAGAGATCAGAGGGGATAGGAAGAATTCTGTGGCTTTAATTGTGGAGGATGATTCTTTGTTCAGTCGCTACTTAGATGAGTTGTTGCAAGGGGAAGGATTTGCAACTCTTCTGGCTCAAACTGCAGATGATGCGGTAGTTTTTGCAAAAGACTTTCATCCACAAATTATTCTGCTTGATTTCGCTCTTCCTCAAAAGATGGGGGGACAGGTGAAGGGCGGAAAACAGTTGGTCCGGATTCTACTCAAGGATTCTGCCACCAGCGAAATTCCTATAATCATAATCACCGGACAGGATTTAGATTTGGTCAAAAAAGAGTTGTCAGCAGGTGAACTTAACCTCATTCCTCCGGTTTTATCAAAACCAGTTGACCAAGAAATCTTGTTACAAAAAATAAAAGATGTTTCTATACAGAGGGAAGAAGAAATGTTGGTGCATAAAGCTGACTGAGGGGGGTCGAAGAAAAGATCTTCGTTTTGTTAATGGTAAAAAACTTGAAAACAAAATCTCTAAAAAGAAGAGGTGAAGTTCGATTTTGCTTTAATAATTGGCCATATGAAAAGTAAGGTTTTTTAAACTCGTCTTTTAGAAAAGCGCAAAGGATTTAATAAAACAAATTTGAGTAGCTTTTGCATCTGCCGATAAGGTTTATAACGAACTTAAAGATGATTTTAGCTTAACTCATGTTTCAATCAGGGATGAAGTTTGAGGAAAGAACCGTCTTTCTTGTTGGGTTAAGATATCAATTGGGAATACCAACTGAAAAGGAGAGAAGATGTACACAATACTTTTAGTTGATGATGAGAATATAAACTTAAAGATTTTAAAGACAATCCTGCGCAAGGGTGGGTATCAATTTCTTGAGGCGGAAAGCGGGGAGGAGGCGTTAGGACTTTTAGAACGGGAACACGCTGATCTGATCATCCTAGATCTGATGATGCCCGGAATGGATGGCTTCCAGGCTTTGGAGAAAATAAAACAGAATCCATCCACAGCCTTCGTTCCGGTTATAATCGCATCTGCTCTTAAGGATTCAGTCGCCATCGAAAAAGGTTTGGAGTTGGGGGCTAATGATTACTTTACCAAACCGCTAAGTGACGACGATCGAAGATTTCAGCTTCCTTTAAAGGTCAGAAACTTAATCAAGATGAAGAAAATGCAAGATGAGTTGGTTAACCTCAATCACGAATTAAGAGAGACGCAAGATAAGTTGATTGAAAAAGAAAAAGAGTCTGCAGTGGTGGAGATGGCTGGAGCCGCCAGCCATGAATTAAACCAGCCTTTGACCGCGGTCTTGGGAAATCTGCAGTTAGTTATGGCAAAGCTTACCCGAGACGATCCTTTAACCGAGCGGTTAAATAAGGTGCTAAACCAGGTGGAACGAATGGTGGAGCTAGTTAAAAAGATCGGGCAGATAACCAGATACAAAACCAAAAGATATGCCGAAAACGTAAAGATCGTGGACATTGATAGATCCTCCGGTTTGGATCAAAAAGAGAAATCCGAAAAAGCGAAGGTGGAGGAAACGAAATAGTCAGTTAGGGAAGATTTTAAGATTTTTTATGATCAAGACCAGATACTAAGAGGAGCAGGAAACAGTTTACATCTTGTTATTCGTATGAATGCTTCGCATTGATTTTTTCTCCCACACCTGCTTTTGGCTTGACTTGAAATTCGTATGAATGCATACGCATCCCCCTTTAGTAAAGGGGGATTTAGGGGGATTTTCCAAGTTTCAAATGCGTATGCATTCATACGAATCCCCCCTTCCCCCCTTTTCTAAAGGGGGGATGTAAACAATTATATGCTCCCCTTAGTAAGTGGATTGAGTTGCAAAGAAGAAGCGTTACATACCCTTCACCTGCGTTCAGGGTAAACGAAGTGGCGACGCTACATTTTTACTCTTCAAAATTGGCAAACCCAGATGTCCGCCGGATCTTGAGATTTGACATTCCAGATTAGTATGTAATTTGGAGTGCCCGCCTTTAGGTAAATTTTTGGTCAGGCTAAAGCCTGACACTCCAGCAACATTCTTTTCTCGTTTGATTTTTCTGAAGATTACATACAAAAAAATTTGACAAATAGGGGTCTGTTTCTTACCATTGATCTACGATGAAGCGAATAATTTGTCCTCTTGTTTTATTCTTGTTATTTTGTGCCCAAAGCTTTAGACCTTCCTGCTTTCTTGCAGAAGCAGAAGAGTACAGCTATTTCTGGCCCATAGAGAAAATGAGAAAATTATCCTCCCTATTCGCCGATCATCGTAATTTCCGTTTTCATTCCGGGATCGATTTTCCTACCCAGAAAAAGACAGGATACAAGGTGTTCGCCTGCCAGTCCGGCTATGTGTATCGACTCTTCACCTCCTGGTGGGGATACGGCAAGGCTGTCTATCTTAAGCTGGACGATGGACGTTTTGCAGTATACGGGCATCTTTCGGATTTCTCCAAAGAAATCTCGACATACGTGATAAGAAAACAACTTGAAACCAGAAGATATCACACCGATTTTCTTCTGAATAAGAATGAAATAAGGGTGAAGATGGGGGAACTTATCGGTTATTCCGGGGAAAGCGGTTTTGGGGGACCGCATCTTCATTTTGAGTTGAGAGATTCGGTCGGACATCCTATAAATCCTTTGACCTGGGGTTTTTCTGTGAAAGACAAAGTTCCTCCGGTCATGCAATATCTGGCACTAAGACCTTTGGGGGTGGGATCAAAAGTTAACGGTTCAACTGAACCGGTTGTTTTCCCTCTCTCTTTTGATTCCCATAAAAACATCTATAGATTACATGAAGCCCCAAAAGTTGAGGGAGAAATAGGGTTGGAGCTTTCGGTTTACGACAAGATGGAAACTTCCCATTTTAAGTTTGGAATCTATCGACTAAAGCTTTATCTGGATGATAGGTTGGTCTTTGCCTCCCGATACGATAACTTCTCCTTTGAAAATACCCACAAGATCGAACTGGATCGTGATTTTGAGCTTAGAAAAAGAGAGGGGAAAAAGTTTTATAAACTTTTCGTGGAGGAGGGAAACGATCTTCCCATATATGACCCAACAGAAGGAAAATTAAATACCGAGATTTCAAAACCAGGTCCTCATCAGATAGAGATTAAGGCTTTCGATGCTTTGGGCAATTTCTCCACCTTAGCCTTTTCCCTGATATTCGATTTTAGCCCATTGATTCTTTCCTGCTCACTTGAAGAGGATGATGGCAAGCAGAAGATAAGAGTGCAGTTTGATGATTCAGATGATGTAGTCGGGGAGATCATGGTGGAAGAAAGTAGTTTGAACAAGATATTTTGGGAGGAAATCAAAAAAGAAAACATAGGTAAATCACGAGGAGAATATACCGTCCAACTGGCAGAGAAGCTCGATAAACCTGCTCTGCTCAGGATAAGAGTAAAAGACAGCTTGGGTGCCTTCTCTGAACAAAAGTATCTTCTGGTCAATTTGGATCAACTTGAGGGGTCAAATAAGGGGGATTCTTTAAACTTAGATTACAACTATAATTTCAAGGATAATTTTTTCATCTTTGATCTTAAGTTCAACCAGATATTGAGAGGAGTGCCTGAGCTGGCACTTAAATCTGGTGGATTTAATTTCGATCCCCTTTTCTATGAACAGACGGGTGAGAAAAGCTATTGGGCTGTCTTTCCATTTTTCCTAAAGGAGCAAAAAGTAATGACCCTATCAATAAATGGAGTAAATATATATGGTGATTCAACTGTACTGGAGGAAACCATTCCCCTCGCTATAATTACTAAAACTTTTGGAGGGACAGGAGTAAGTCCAGATGGTCAAGCAAAAGTTGAGTTTGAACCGGATGTAGTATACAGCGACATAAATGTGAGCATCCACACCGAAAAGATAAAATGTGAATCAAAACATAAACCGACAGGGAAGATTTACTCCTTTGAGCCATCCACGGTTCCATTCAACGGCTGGGCAAAAATTTCATTAAAGTATCCTCAGGGAAGATGTGATCCACACAAATTGGGACTTTATGAGCTGATGGGAGAGAAATCTTGGAGGTTTGTAGGCCAAGAATTGGACACCTTAAATCGAGCGATGGAGGGAGAGGTGAGGTATCTTTCTGCCTATGCTCTCTTAGAGGACACCCTGCCGCCTAAGGTAAGGAAAGTGTCTATCTCCGAAGGCAAAAGGATCAAAAGCAGAAGACCCAAGATCACAGCGGTGTTAAAGGATGATCTTTCCGGGATCGGAAGCGATCAGGACGTTCTGATTCAATTGGATGGAGAATGGATGATACCGGAATATGATCCGGAAAAGAGGGTCCTCTTCACCCGTCCGATCCTTCCCTTAACTTTAGGAAAACATCTGCTTACCATCCGGGTTAAAGATCGAGCAGGGAATGAGACTAAAGTAAAACGAGAATTTTTTGTGATCCGAAAGTAGGACGGTTATATGCGGAAAGAAGGTGTTGGAAAACTACTTTTTTGTAAAGTAATTTTTCGTAGGGACAGGGCTTGTCCTTCAGGATGAATCCCTGTCCGAACTCCGGGGCGGACAGCCATCCCCCGCCACAGGCGGGGCGGGATCCCTACGATAATTTCAATTATTTTAAAAGATAAAAAAGCCAGGGAGATTGATAAAACAATCAAGGGGTTCCAGTTGGTCAAAATCAAGGTTGTCGCAGTAGGTAAGACCAAAGAGGGGTGGATTAAAGAGGGGATTTTGTATTATCAGAAGCTTTTGAAAAAATATGTGGAGTTGGAACTGGTGGAGATCAAAGAAGAAAAGATCACCAGGTCCAGAGAAACCATAACTGTTTTAGATGCTGAGGCTGAAAGAATTTTGAGATATCTGAAAAAGTCCAGTTACGTTGATCCATCGGATTTATGTATTGCTTTGGACGCAAAAGGCAAGAGTTTAAGTTCGGAAGATTTTGCCAAACTGCTCGAAGAAAACTTAAGCCGGGGATACAGTGAATTTGTATTCATTCTGGGTGGAGCGCTGGGATTGTCCCCTAAAGTTCTGGATGCCTGTCAGATTAAGCTTTCACTTTCTAAGATGACCTTCACCCACGAGATGTCAAGACTAATTTTTCTGGAGCAAATCTATCGGGCGTTTTCCATCTTGAAGGGGACAAAGTATCACAAATAAAGACAACATATAAAACGAGAGCCGCCAGGTCAGGTCCAAAACTCGGGGAAAAATCGGGGAAAAAGCTTGAGTGAGCCCAAAAGTCTTCTCTTTCGAGCCTCGGAAAGCTTCTCCTTATCCTGTCTTTAAAGCTGAGGTTCAAGAGTTCAAAGACATAGGAAAGGATTCATCCTGAAGGATTCATCCTGAAGGAGACTTGAGCCTTCTTACGGCCTCCCCATCCCTGCTTCTATCAGAACCTGATGGCTGGCGACCCTCCTTGAATTCCATTCAAAGTTCTACAGACCTTTTCATTCGCATTCAATTTGTTTATTGCTTAAAAAGGTGTCGGTCTGCATCTTTTAGATCTGATTCAAATTATTCATTCCATTCAACGTTACATCTGTTTCTTTGTTATGAGGTATCATTCCCCTCATCCAGAACGGCTGAAAAGTCTTTTTGAGCTTTTCGATTCTTTGAGCAGTCACATTCGGATTGAGAGGAATTTTGCCCTTTCGGTTTTGCTTGTTCATTTTTTCATCGGTTAACCGCAGGAAGTTATCCATAAGCTTCTCCTTTTTATTTCAAAAGAATCATCTTGTTCGTCTTCTTAAAATTATCAGCTTTAATTTGGTAAAGGTAAATCCCGTTTGCCACAGAGTTGCCCTGACCATTGGTGCCATCCCAGGTTACTACATGGGTTCCTCTTTTTTGTTCTTGATCCACTATGGTTTGAATCCTTTGCCCTAAAAGGTTGAATATCTCCAACTTGATATGTCCATCTCGAGGAACGTAATATTCGATTTGAGTCTGGGGATTGAAGGGATTGGGATAGTTCTGTCCTAACTCATAACTTGAAGGCGAATTTTCTGTCCATTCCTCCTTCACATCTGCCGGGCTGACAAAGAAATCGCAGGTCATGGTGTCACCGGAATTGGAGACGTTTACCACTGCCACATAAGTTTCCGTTTCCGCATAGCTTTTGCTGTTGGGAACGGAACTTGTGTTGAACGTTCTATTATTGGAGCTTCCGGGATAAGGGTGGCCCGAATAATTCACATAGCCAAAGGGAATAGTCGATTCCAATTGCCATAATCCATCTGCCTGCTCTAAAGCCACTTTATAGTGACCGTGTGCAGTATATCCCGGATACCATTCATTGTCGTTTGCTCCATAATCACCTATGTTCTCATCCACATGCCAGATCAAAAGCCCAGAATAGGGGAGTGCCGAATCGTAACCGGTTTTCTGTCGGTTAGCCACCAGGAAGTATTCGGTCAGTGGCGAACCGGAGGTCCATAGTTTGTAAACCACAGAAGAGTCTTCAATGGCGGGAATCTCTACTCCGTTGATGTTGCTGGTAACCACGGTGGCAGAGACATATCCCAGTTGAGTCATACACCAGGCATCCGGATGGGCAGGAGAATCACCCAGATAACCATTCCAGCTTCCTCCAGCCATCAGGCTCCATTCTCCTATCCCGTATGAACTGTAGTCTGTATCGTAAACGTCGGGCAGTCCAAAAACATGACCTAACTCATGACAGAATACACCACAGGTCATGTCGTAAGGGGAGTACCAGTATTCCGGCTGCATGGTATACTCCCATATCCTCACCCCATCCTTCAGGTTGGCGGTGGACCAGGAGTATGTGACTCCCCACTTATGCGACCAGATGTGGTCGGGATTTTGGGTCAGTTCCGCTCCTTGACCGGCATGCACCACGATTAAGGCGTCCACATATCCGTCAAAATCGTTGTCATAATCGGAGAAATCCACAAAAGGGTCAACCAGATCGACCAGATCCTCCACTAATTTTTGACAATTCCGAGGATAATTTCCCAGTCCGTGTTGCCCGTCAACGTAATATGCATAGGTCTCTGGAGCAGTGTTCCAACCGGTGGCAGAAGGATAATGGACTGTGATGATGTCCAGTGCCCCATAAGAGGTCTCTTGATAATAATGGTGCACACAACCCTGTTGGTTTGCGAAGATCAAAGTATCAAAAAATGAAGCGTTGACTATGGATAGATTATCTGAGAAATCGACTAACAGGACTAAAGCTTTAAATGGTCCTACTGGACCGGTGCCGGTTGGATAGACTTCGCTTATGGGATGCAGGCTGGGTTGGTCAATTCCTTTTTCCTGCATGAATCGGGGGTTTTGAAGATGCTCTGGCACAGAAACCTCCCCCAATCTCATCTTTTTTTCCATATCCGGATGGGGTGACATGGCAAATGATTCTAAGCTCGCCAGAGTCAGCAAAAACATAAGCAGAAGCATCGGGCAAATTTTGTATGCGTCTTTCATCTTCTCCTCCCCCTTTTCTCTATTCATATACTAAAAAAGCATCAAACTTCTTTTTAGTCAGTTTTAGCTTGAAAAGATTTTTGAGAATTTTTCAGGTGGTGTCCCGAACCGAATCGGGCTCGGGACGCCACCTGGTCTGAGATCCGGAGAGTTATTTCTTGGTCTTTCTACGGGTAGTCACTTTCTTTCTCCGGGTAGTGGTCTTGCGAGTGTTTCTGGTTTTCCGCATTCGTATCACCCCCTTTTTGGTTTAGAAGTGGAAGCCATTGGAGATGGCTAAACTAACTCCTTTGCTTCTGGTG
>Ga0315538_1001102_pt1 | contig 16301 bp, 8 predicted proteins | sample SalMarSW160230MG_2_FD_203834 | JGI IMG/M metagenome (GOLD analysis project Ga0315538, IMG submission 203834) | Salt marsh sediment microbial communities from the Plum Island Ecosystem LTER, Massachusetts, United States - Salt Marsh Sediment SW1601-230 ...
CCCCGCCCCGCAGGTGGGGGACCCCCTGCCCTTTGAGCTTGAATATCTGCCCGGTCTGAGAGCCGGCCGGTATTTTGAGCCTGGTGTTGCCGTTGAGGGTGGGTACCTCTACCTCGGTGCCCAGCGCTGCCTGGGCGAAATTTATCGGCAGCTCGTAGAGGAGGTCGTAGTTATGGCGGGTGAAGAGTTCGTGCTCTTTGACCGATAGACTGATATATATATCGCCCGCCGGCCCGCCCCTTCTCCCCGCTTCCCCCTCGCCGCCGAGGCGTATCTGGGCGGCGTTATCGACGCCGGCGGGTATGTTAACCACGATGTTGCGTTTGTGCCTCTCCCGCCCGCTGCCCCGGCACTGGGGGCAGGGCTCGGTGATAATTCGGCCTTCACCCTGGCACCGGGGGCAGGGGACGGTTTGGGCAAAGCGCCCGAACAGGCTCTGGTGAACGCGGCGCACCTGCCCGCTGCCGTCACAGTTAGGGCATCGCGTGGGTGAGCTACCCGGTTTACTGCCGGTGCCCTGGCACATTGAGCAGTGCTCGGTGCGGGTGATGGTTATCTCCTTTTCACAGCCGAGGGCGGCCTCCTCAAAGGTGATGGTCATCCTATATCTGAGGTGGTTACCGCGCTGCGGTGCCTGGCGGGAGGTGGTTGCCCCGCCGAAGAAGGCGTCGAAGATATCGCCGAAGCCGCCGAAGTCAAAGCCCTCAAAGCCCTGCCCGAAAAGCCCCTCGGCGCCGCCGTGCCCGAAGCGGTCGTAGGCCGCCCGCTTTTCGGAATCGGAAAGCACCTCGTAGGCTTCGTTGACCTCTTTAAATTTCTCCCCGGTCTTGTCTTCCTGGTTGTGGTCGGGGTGATACTTAAAGGCCAGCTTGCGGAAGGCTTTTCTTATCTCCTCGTCGGTGGCGTTTCTCTCCACGCCGAGGACTTCGTAATAATCACGTTTGGTTGGCATATTTTAGAATCTCATACCCTTTTTAACCAGTGTTTTTCGTCCCATACCCACCCGCCCAAAAAGGCTCTGCCTCTTTAGGACTCTATACCCCACCCCCCTTGTGGTGGGGGTTTCTTCCTATTCCCCCCCCAGAAAAAGAAATTGATAGAAGTATTACTTCTATAGGGTGGGAGGGTGGGAAAGTAAACTTCCTCTAAAAACCAGGCTATCCCCCCTACTTCTTCACCGACTTAATCGCCTCGCAGAATCTTTCCGGCGTCCGTGATGAGATTACATAGGTCTGCCCGGCCGTTTCCAGCTTTATGGCATCATTAACAAAAGCCTGGGTGACGGCAAAGGTGCCATCCCGCCCTTTTCTGATACCCCACCCCCCGTAGTTCTTTATCGGGTGAGCTATCTTATGGGGGGCGTAGTCCTCTATCTGGTCTACCCTGATGGTCTTACGGTAGATAAAGCCGAATCTGATGGTCAGCCTGTCCTCGTAGAGCGCCACCTTCATCTGGAAGAAGCAGGCGATGATGGCTATGGTCAGGGCGATATAAAGGGCGGCGTACCACCATACCCCACCGAGGAGAATACCCGGCACCAGGCCTACGGCAATCGCCCATAGCATCAGGCCGCCGGCAAAGGGGTAATTTTCGTTTATCTTTTCCTCGTAAATCGGCATTTTGCCCCACCCCCTTTTTATATCTCTTCCCACTCCCCCCATGTTGGCGGGTGTTTATCTTCCCATACCCGCCCGCCCAAAAAGGCTTCGCCTCTTTAAGACTCTATACCCCTCCCCACTTTTGGGGGGAATTATCCCCCTTCTCCTCACCCCCATAAAAAGGAGTTGATAGAGGTCAGACCTCTATCGGGTGGGAGGGTGGGAAGTAGAACATCCTCTAAACCTCTCTAAACTCACCCTCCACGGTGCCTTCATCGCCACCCTCGCCGCCCTGTCCGCCTTCTCCCCCCTGGCCTCCTTCTCCGCCCGGAGGCGCTTCGCCGCCCGGCGGGGGCGGTTGCTGTTGCTGGTAAACGGCGGTGCCGACTTTTTGCATCGTCTCGTTCAGCTCCTGGGTGGCTTTGCGGATAGCTTCGATATCGGCGCCCTGCAGGGCATCCTTAACTGCTTTAACCTTTTCCTCCACCTCTTTATTCAGTTCCTCGGATATCTTATCCTTGTTGTCACGCAGCGTCTTTTCGGCGGTATAGGCAAGGTTATCTGCCATATTGCGGGTTTCCACTTCATCCTTGTGCTTGGCATCCTCGGAAGCGTGCTGCTCGGCTTCGTGCTGCATCTTTTCCACCTCTTCTTTAGCCAGTCCGGAAGAGGCGGTGATGGTGATTTTCTGCTCCTTGCCGGTGCCCTTGTCATGAGCTTTGACATTGAGGATACCGTTGGCGTCGATGTCAAAGGTGACCTCAATCTGGGGCAACCCTCTCGGTGCCGGCAGGATGCCGTCGAGCATAAACCGCCCCAGGGTCCTGTTATCGGCGGCCATCGGCCGCTCCCCCTGGAGGACGTGAATTTCAACACTGGGCTGGTTGTCAGCGGCGGTGCTGAAAATCTGGCTCTTGGCGGTGGGGATGGTGGTGTTGCGCGGAATCAGCGGGGTGGCTACGCCGCCTAGGGTTTCGATGCCCAGCGTCAGCGGGGTAACATCGAGCAGTAATACGTCTTTAACCTCGCCTTTAAGCACCCCGGCCTGGATAGCCGCCCCCACGGCGACCACCTCGTCGGGGTTGACCCCCTTGTGGGTCTCCTTGCCGAAGAATTGTTTTACCTTCTCCTGGACCAGGGGCATTCTGGTCTGCCCGCCCACCATGACCACCTCGTCAATCTGGGCGGCCGTCTTCTCGGCGTCAGCCAGCGCCTGCTTGCAGGGCTCGATGCTCTTTTCCACCAGTTCGCCCACCAGCTGTTCCAGCTTGGCCCGGGTCAGGGTGATATTCAGGTGCTTGGGGCCGCTGGCGTCGGCGGTAACAAAGGGCAGGTTGACCTCGGTCTGCTGGACGGTGGAAAGCTCGCACTTGGCTTTTTCGGCGGCTTCCTTCAAGCGTTGCAGGGCCATCTTGTCCTGCCGCAGGTCTATTCCCTGGTCCTTCTTGAACTCGTCGCAGAGCCAGTCCATAACCCGCTGGTCGAAGTCATCGCCGCCCAGGTGGGTGTCGCCGTTGGTAGACTTGACTTGGAAGGTGCCCTCGCCCAGCTCCAGGATGGATATGTCAAAGGTGCCGCCGCCCAGGTCGTAGACGGCGATAGTCTCCTCCTTCTTCTTGTCCAGCCCGTAAGCCAGCGAGGCGGCTGTCGGCTCGTTGATTATTCGGAGTACCTCCAGTCCGGCTATCTTGCCGGCATCTTTAGTCGCCTGCCGCTGGGAGTCGTTGAAGTAGGCGGGCACGGTGATGACCGCCTCGGTAACCTTCTCCCCCAGGTAGGCTTCGGCGTCCGCCTTCAGCTTCTGCAGAATCATGCCCGATATTTCCGGTGGGCTGTAATCTTTATCGCCCATCTTCACCCAGGCGTCGCCGTTTTCCGCCTTGACTATCTTATAGGGCAGCATTTTGCGGTCATACTCCACGGTGGACTCTTCGTACTTGCGCCCCATCAGCCGCTTGATACTGGATATAGTATTATCGGGGTTGGTGATAGCTTGGCGCTTGGCAACCTGTCCCACCAGCCGCTCCCCGGTCTTGCTCATGGCCACTACTGAAGGCGTGATGCGCCCCCCCTCGGCGTTGGTGATAACCTTGGGCTCTCCCGCCTCCATCACCGCCACCGCCGAAAAGGTGGTGCCTAAATCGATACCGATTACCTTTCCCATTGGTTTAGTCCTCCTCTCCGTTGCCCACTACGACCATAGTGGGTCGGATTACTCTATCTTCTAACATGTAGCCCTTCTGTACCTCCTCGATAACTATCCCTTCCTTGCCCTTATCCTGTCTTACCGCCTCGTGGAACTGGGGGTCGAAGGGCTCGCCCATTGCCTTAATCGGGGATACCCCCTGCGCCTGCAGGACGGCCCACAGCTTGCGCTCGACGAGCTTTACCCCGTCCAGCCAGCTCAGTTTTCCCATCTTGGGCGGGAGGGAACTAAAGGCTCGCTCAAAATCATCGAGGACGGGCAGCAGGTTGAGGATAAGCACCGAGTTGGCGAATTTACCCAAGTCCTGTTTTTCCTGCTCGCTGCGCTTTTTATAGTTGATAAAATCGGCCTGGGCGCGTTGCCACCCCGCCAGGTTGGCTTCGGCTTTGGCTTTGACCTCGGCCAGCGTTTCTTTAAGGGTCTCTATGTCCTCTATCTCGCCGGCCTCTGCCTCAACCTCCCCGGTGGGGGTTTCGTTTATTTCGTTGTTTGGTTCTTCCTTGGGTTCTTTAGGCATCATTGTTAGCTGCCTCACCCCCTTTTTATCTTTTCCTCCGCCCCGCCCCCCTTTTTTATCTTTTCCCGCCCGCCGCCCCTTAAGGAAGGGCTAAAGCCCTTTTATCCCTACCCCACCAAGGGTGGGGTTAGTTTTCCTTGCCCCCTTTTAAGGGAGTTGATAGAGGTCTAACCTCTATAGGGTGGGAGGGTGGGAAGGAGAACATACTCTAAAAATCAGGCTAATCCCCTCCATTTCCCCCCACCCCAATTATTTATTTCTCTTTAATTCCCCTCTGGCTTTCTCCCGTAAAGCTCGGTTAACATCTGGCTCAAGACCGATGATATATAGTGCACCGCCGAAATAGTGCGGGCGTATGGCATGCGGGTCGGCCCGACCACGCTGATAACGCCCACCGCTTCTTCGGGCAGCCCGTATTTGTTGATGACCACGCTGCATTGCTGGATGGGTTCGGCTCTGTTTTCCTTGCCAATGATTACCTGCACCTTCTGGACAGCCAGCTTCTCCGGGGTGATGGTCTGCATCAGGTTGCGCCCGTCGACCAGTTCTGTTAGGACCTGCCCCCCCTCCCCGCGGCGGAATTCGGGCTGGTTGAGGGTAAAGTGCAGTCCGTCGAGATTAAAGTGCTCGTACTCCTGCTCACCTTCATCCTGCATTATCTTGAGCAGGCAGTCGGTCACCTGCTGCTCGGCAGTGGCCAGATTTAGCTTCTTGGCAGATATCTTGGCTCGGGTCAGGTCGGTGTAGGCGGTATTCAATTTATTGGCGATGGCGGACAGCTCTTCTTGAGATATGGCCTGGTCGAAGGTTATCAGCTGTTGCCGGAGGGTGGCACCTTGCAGCACCAGCACCACCAGCGCCAGCGAGTCTTTGATTGAAACCAGCTCCAGGTGCCGGAACCGGCATTGGGCCGGCTTGGGCAGGGTGACCACGGCCACGTTCTGCACCAGCTGGGCGGTGAGGGTCGCCGCCAGGCTTAGCCAGTCCTCTAATTCTCTCTCCACCTGGTGGAAGAGGTGGCTTACCATCAGCCGTTCCGCCAGCGGCAGTTCTATTTCACTCAGGGTCTCTACATAGTAGCGGTAGCCCTTGTCCAGGGGGACGCTGCCGGCCGAGGGGTGGGGACGGGTGATGTAGCCCTCTTGCTCCAGGTGCGTCATCTCGTTGCGGATGGTGGCCGAGCTTACCGCCAGCTCAAAGTCATTGATGATACTCTGGGATGGTACCGGCGTCGCCTTGACGATATACTGCCCCACTATTGATTTTAGTATTGTCTCGCTTCTATCGGATAGCATTTTTGCCTCCGTAGCTTCAATTAGCACTCTAATGCTTAGAGTGCTAATTACCTTTAAATTACCACTTTGGGGGCTGATTGTCAAGACGCTAAAGGGCTATTTCCCGCTCTATTTTACCCCTTAAACTCTTCCATCCTGTCGTTTATCTTACCAAACCCACCCCCCCAAAAAGATTTTACCTTTGTAGGGTGGGTCAGGGTGGGAAGATAAACAACCGCTAACAGGGGGAGGGGTTTTAACACCCCTCCATTTTTTATGCCCCTTTCCCCCTGCCCAAAAACCACTTTTTTTAAAAATTTTAAACCCCAAAATTCTCCTTCGGTGGCTCCGACTTGGGGAATACCATGGAAAATTTAATTTACCCCCCTAAAAATGGCTCTCAGGGCTTCCGAACGTAATAATTACGAGTGGGGTGGATAGGTAATCCCCGCCCCAAATTTTAGGGGGTAAAAAATGCTTTTTTCGCCCCTTTCCCGCCCCCAATTTTTTATCTTTTCCCGCCCGCCGCCCTTGTGGAAGGGCTAAAGCCCTTTTTGCCCTGCCCCCGTTTTTACTGGTTCTCATTTTTCCCATACCCACCCGCCCAAAAGGCTCTGCCTTTTTATATTCTTTAGCCCCACCCCCGGAGGTGAGAGATTAACTTCTCCTTTTCTCACCACCCGATGGGGGCGAATAGGGGCACCGTTCTAAACATGGGGAGGGGTGAGAAAGTTTTAAAGGTACAGCCTTTGAGGGTGGGTCAGGGTGGGAAGAGAAACAACCGCTAACAGGGGGAGGAGTGTAAATCCACCTCGTTCCTTTGAGACAGACTGACCCGGCGGGGTGTCTAAGAGGGGTGCTAACCCCTCTTCTTAAAAAAACCTTCCCCCTCCCTTACAAGGGAGGGGGATAAAGGGGGAGGGTTGGAAAGAAATAAAGGCAGAAATATTTGATTGCCAGCCTCGGCTGTGCTATATTTAGACGATGGAAATCAGTTGGCTGGGTCATTCCTGTTTCAGGCTCAAGGGTAGCCAGGCAACCGTTATCACCGACCCCTATTCCCCGGAGTTGGGCTACAAGCTGGGCAAGCCCACTGCCCACATCGTCACCGTGAGCCATCAGCACCCCGGCCACTCCTATGTTGAGGGCATCGGCGGTGAGCCCAGGGTGGTCAAAGGCCCCGGCGAATACGAAATCAGCGGCGTGCTGATTACGGGGATAGCCACCTTCCATGACGGCGAAAAGGGCGAAAAGAGGGGCAAGAACACCGTATATCATATGGAGATAGACGAGATATCGATATGTCACCTGGGGGACCTGGGGCATGTGCTCAGCCCGGAGCAGGTCGAGGAGTTAGACAATGTTGATGTCCTACTGCTGCCGGTGGGCGGCGTCTCCACTATCAACGCCCCGGTGGCGGCCGAGGTGGTGCGCCAGCTCGAGCCCAAGGCGGTAATCCCCATGCACTACCAGACGCCGGCGCTAAAAAGAGAGCTGGAGTCGGTAGACCGCTTCCTCAAGGAGATAGGGGCTAAAGACGTTGTCCCCCAGCCCAAGCTCACTATTTCCAGGTCAAACCTGCCGGATACGACCCAGGTCTTCTTGCTGGATTACCCCCACTAAATCCCCACCCTACAGCTTCGAAACCTTAATCACCAGCAATATCATGATAATCAGCATGGCCATCATCACCAGCACAAACACCAGGAACATTACGCCCCCCATCGGCATTAGCCACTCCGTCCAGTCCAGGCTGTTGGTCTGGGGGGATGGCGGCGGCTCCGGCGGCAGGTTTGAAGTTGAATACAGTGCTGGTGGCGGCCCGGTGCAGAAGGCGCCGACGGCGCTCCAGGCGCTGTGAGTATCGCCGTTGACCGCCCTTACCTTCCAGTAGTAGGTAGTATCGTACTTCAGGCTGACATTGCACTGCCAGGCGGTGCTGGTCAGGGCGTAGATATCGGTTTTGAGGATGGTGGGGTTGTCCAGGGCAGCCTTGGTGGATACCATCAGCTCATAGCCGTCGGCCCCGGCGATGGCGCTCCACTGGAATATCGGCTTTACCGTGACGCCGCTGGCGCCGGCTTCGGGGCTTTCCAGTATGGGTCCCAGAGACTGGCTGCCGATGCTGGTGCTAAAAGACCACTTCTCCGACCAGGGGCTCAATACTGGCTCGGTGGCTCTCACCCGCCAGTAGCAGGTGGTGCCCGGATTGAGGTTGGGTAGCTGGGCGGTGCTGGCTCCGGTATTGCCCTCAAAGCCCTCGGGAACGATGGAAAAATCGGTATCATAGTCAAGCTGCCACCGGTACTCGTCGGCACCCTCCAGCGTCGCCCAGTCGAGGCTGATATTTCGGGCGGTATCGTTAACCAGGGTGCCCACACCCGGCGCCTCATCAAGCGGTGAAATGAGGACCACCGGCTGGGTCAGGCTGTCGTAGTAGGTCATCAGCCGGCTATTAACGCTGTCAACCGACCACAGCCGGTGCTCAACCAGCCACAGCCCGGCCAGGTTAACCCCCTCATACAGCCCCCTGGTTACGGTTTCGAAGGTCGGCCCCAGGGAGTAGGTCGGGTTAAGGCAGCGCTCCATGCCGCCGTCCGCCTGCAAGTTAGCCGCGTACAGGGTTCCCTCACCGGAAACTATAAGGTGGTCAATAATGCCCCCGTCAAGGCTGTCAATAGCCTCCCAGTCATCGCTCTTACCGGTGATGAAGCGGTAGATGGCGCTGGCATCATCCAGGTCCTCCTTGCAGTGACTGGCGGCATAGACGGTATTATCCTGGCTATAGCCCGGGTCGAAGGCGACCACTACGCGGTTGGTGCCGCCTTCGGCGACTAGCTGCGGCAGCGGTTCCCCCAGGGCTTCAAAAGAAGCGCCGCTATCTTCCGACCAGTATACCCGGCCGTCCTTGGCGTTGCCGACCAGGATGACACCGTCCTCGTCGTAGCTAGGCGATATGGCTATCGAGTTCGGCTTCTGGCCGCCGACGATGGCTCCGTCGGAGTAGGTTAGGCCGCCGTCGTCGGTGAGGTAGAGACGCCCGTTAGCGCCGTCGTAGCTGCCGATAAACAAACGGTCGTCATCAACCACCGCCCAGCTGTCAATAGCAAAGCGGGCAATTCGGCGCCGGAAGCTCTGGCCGTTATCAGCTGATTTCCATAGCGCCGCTTTACCGTTACTCCGGCCGGCCAGGAAGACCACCGGGTTATCTTTATGGTACAGCGGGGAGAGGGCCACCCGGTCAATCTCGTCCACATAAGCTAAGGCACTGGAATACACTCTCTCCCAAGCGGCTTCCCCGTTAAGGCTGCGCCAGAGGCTGTGCCCGCCGCCGGTATAGAAGGTGAGCATAAAGATGGTGCCATCCTGGCTGTAGTGGGGGGACGGCGCCAGGCCAACTATATCCTCGATTTTGGTATCGATGAAGCTTATCTGGTTCCAGCTGGAACCGTCCTGGCTGATAGAGAAGGCGCTCTCGTTACCGCTGGTGGCGGTGTAGATGAGCCCGTCAGCCATAAGCAGGTAGGTCTGCCCCCCGCCGGAGGGCGGTTTGAGGCTCCTTGCCCAGTTCTGCCCCCCGTCGTGGCTGAGGTAAATATCGGTACTGCCGGCGGCGCCGGCGATAAGATAGGCACTGTCAGCGTTGCCGCTGGCCGCCAGCCCGGTGATATCGACATTGTCGATGTAGTCGGCCTCACCGATGTCAAGGTCAATAGCCAGCGACTTGGCTGGCGTCGCCTTCCCCTCAATCCGGTAGACGTCGCCGTTCTCGCTGCCGGCGTCAATGCCGATAAACAGGACGCAGTGGCTGTTAGGCACATCGCTGTTATAGTCGTCGGGGAAAGCGATGGCGGCTTTACTATCCACGGCTACCGAAGCCGGAGTTTTGGAGTTATCCTTGTTCAGTCGGGCGTCGCCGATACTGTCGCCCCACTCTTGGTCAACGACTTTACAGGTAACTAGGGTATCGAATTCATCAGTGACCACCGCCAGCAGCTGGCCGTCGTCGGTATGGTTAGGCGAAAAGGCGATGGCATAAACATCGTAGTTACCCACCCCGGCATCGCTCCAGGCGAAGGGGTTATCGGGTTTGAGCAGGTAGACGCCGCCGAATTCACCCCCATCGGTATCCCTTGTGCCCACGGCGATAATATTGTCATCCGGCTCGTCAAAATCCCTGGATATAGCCAGTGAGCTGATTTCTATATTATTGCTTCCCGCCCCACCCGGGCTTTCCGGTAGCGGCTGGAAGCTCTCGGCGCTGTCGTCGGATTCGTAGACCCCGGACGGTGTGGCGTAGCAGACCAGGCTGGCGTCGTCGGGAGCGGTAGCTATCGCCACGATATCGTCCTCAACTTCGCCCCTGGCTTGCCAGCTATAGCCGCCGTCGGTCGAGCTGTAAAGGGTGTAATCCAGCCCCCGGACGCAGGCGTACAGGGTGCCGTCACTGGCTACGGTCGGGTGCTCGATATCGGAACCCCAGGCCAGCCCCCAGTCCCCATTTTCGCCGTTGGTGGGGACATTAGCCCGCGACCATTTTAGCAAATCGGCGCTGGCCGCCGCCGGGGTGGTGAAACTGCTCAGCAGTAGCAGTAGCAGGCCCAGAACTGCTGCCATCGGTTTTGCCATATGGCAAATTCTAGTGAGCCGTTGGACAAAAGTCCTAGAATATTGTTCTATTTAAGGCGCTTGTTTTAGAAAAAGAGGAAGCCCCCCGCACTGCGGGGGGCTTCCTGTATTGGCTTAAGGTGTTATCCCTTTAGCACCTAATCGGTTAGTACCGTCAGGGTACTCTCCGGGTGGTGACAATCAGGACTATCACCGCAATAACCAATATGGCGCCGATGATAACTATTGCCCATATCCAGGCAGGAGTTATCTGTTCGGCTGGTGGTATCACTATCTCTGGTCCTGCTGTCGTGGGTGGTGGTGCTTCGCCTACAGTAGTAAACGTACCAACATCACTCCACGGTGTATCGGTATCAACGCCGATAGCTTTCACATGCCAGTAGTAGCGAGTCTCGTAGTCAAGGGGGGTATCGCACTTCCAGGCAGTGCTAACTAGGGCACTGGAGCCGACCAGAGCCACCAGAGGCTCAGCGAAGTAACCACCGGTAGTGGTCGTCGGGTCAAGAGCGAGCTCGTACTCGTAAGTCTCGGCCCACTCAATACCGGACCACTCAAAGGTCGGGCTTAGAGGAATGTCGAACTCACCATTATCCGGAGCTTCCAGGCGAGGTCGTGCCATTGAGGCACCGATAGCCGTCTTGAACTTGTAAGTATCGGACCATGGCGAAATCAGCGGTGCGCCAACCAGGAAGAGGTTGGGAACGGCAGTTCTATTGGCTGACCTCACCCGCCAGTAGTAGGTCACGTTGGGATTCATCCCCTGGATTTCCCAGCCAAGTGAGTTAGTGTAGACACTCGGTAACCTGCTCTTGAATAAGGGGTCAACGCCAACCTGAAGCTCGTACATGGTAGCGCCCGCCATCTCGTTCCAGGCGAAGGTGACGTTGGGATAGACCTGGCCCTCAGGCAGCAGTCCTACTCCAGTTTCGCCGTCACCCGGCATTACCAGTGGCGGTCCTACGTGCAGGGTATCGGTGAACATAACTAGCTGTTCCCAGTAGTTAGCAGCGCCAGCATTGGCGTAGAAGAAGGTGGGGGCTAAGGTGGTGGGGTTGAGGTCAAAAGCTAGCTGGCCCCCAATCTGGTCTACACCAGCAACAAGCCCCTTGCTCTCCGTCTCGAAGTAGGGGTAAGCGGGGCTGTCGACATCGGCAGTGGGGTTGGTGCAGCGCCACAGGCCGCCGCCGCCCTCATTGGCGAGTACAGCATTACCGTCGGCGACATAGAGCACGCCGTTCGGTGGTAAGAAGCCCACTGGCGGTCCAGCGGCAACCACAAACTGCGGGTTGTATGCGCCAGTACCGGCGACAAGATTGCCTTGGATGTTATCTATCTGCACCCACTCGCTCTCGCCGGGGTCGGCAAAGTCAACCTCGGCGCGCCATACGCCGGCACCGGGTGCTCCAAACATTGAAACGGTGTAGACCATGTTGTTCTCACCGAAGGCAATGTCGGGGAAGGTCATGCACATGCCAGCCACCGGTTCACCGGGGCTGCCCACTCGCTCAACGGTATCGCCGCCATTGCTGGAGAAGAACACTCCATTAACAGCGCTGATGATTACGTTGGGTCCCATGGGCATAATCCCGATTATCCTGGTGTTTACCGCGTTCTCTTCTGGCTTGTCCCAGGTGCTGCCCGAATCGGTGCTCCACCACAGGCTGCCGTCGCCGAAGCCGGTCCACAGCTCCGTCTCAGATGCGAAGCTGACCGTGCTAAAGCCGCCCGGCTTGGTGATGGTTATCTTCTTGAACCAGGTAGCTCCCATATCCGAAGACCGCCATATGGCGTTGTTGCCGAAGTCAACGGTGAATATGGTCTCATCGCCCACGCGCCACACCTGAGCCATAGTAAACTCTCCGGTGTTGCCGTAGGAGAATATCCTCTCCCAGTTCTCGCCGCCGTTGGTGGTCTGCCACAGCGCGCCCATGGTGCCGGGACCAAACTGGGTCACCATGTTCAGCGTATTGGCAGCATTGAAGCCGGTGGCATTGAGCCAGGCTACCCCGAATCCAGCGCCGACATCTCCGTAGTCAACCAGACTTACCTGGTTAAAGGTCATGCTGAAGTTGCCGGGGCTGCGGGAGAAGGCACTGGCGCCGGCGGCCATGGTGCCGGCGTAGGATACGCCGCTGTCCAGGTAGTCATGCGACATCAATACCTGGACGTTTAAGCCGGTGGGGAACTTGAAGGAAGGCGTCCAGGTGGCGCCGGCGTCTTCACTGTGGTAAGCCGGCAGATAGCCTGGTATGGAGGTTGGGTTGAGGTTGTCGGTGCCCACCAGGACGTCGCAGTCCTCGGCATTGCCGGCTACATCAATGGATACGATGTTGGTCGCCGTCGGCATCAGGGTGCTCGATTCGCCCCTGATATCCAGGTCATCGCAGCCGGAGAAGAACGGGGCTCCTGCCAGGTTTACCTTGTAAACGTCACCCAGCTCGCAAGTGAGGACTGGCCAAACAAGGGGCCAGTCGTCGTCGTACTGGGTGCCGGTAACTCCGGCAAATATGCCCAGGAAGAGGACATTGTTACCTGTCCCGCCGGCGCTGAAGTCGTCGGGGAAAGCCATCCTGGCTCCGGTGGACGGGAAGTCATTGTCCACCGCGTCCCTCATTGGGGCGTCGCCGTAGGTTACTCCCCAGGGGGCGGCAACCCCCGCGATGGTGCTCGGGGTAATGGCAAACCGTGCCATGGTCAGGCCAGTTGCGGTGCCGATGTTGTTAGTCACCACTGCGCCGAAGAACTCGTCGCTGTCAAAGAACGGCGAAAAGCCGACTGCCAGCACATCAACCAGGTTTGCAGCGGGGGTACCATCGGTGATGAGCTGCGCCGTCCATGCCAGCGTCTTTGAGCCGTAGATGTAGACATCACCGTTAGGACCACCGGCGGTGCCCACCATTATCGTTACCCGGTCCTTGTCGTCCATGGTCACGTCCATGTCGGTGATGGTTTCACCGACCCAGGCGGGAAGCATAGCGGCAAAGGTATCGCCGCCGTCAACCGACTGATAGACATTGAGCGTGGTGGCGACGAACAGCGTCTCGTCGTCCGCGTACTCCTTCGAGGTCACGATGTCCACTACGGCAGTGGCGTCAGGAATACCCTCAGCGGTAGTACGGAAGCTGGGCATCAAATCCCAGTCATAGCCGCCGGAGGTGGACTTCATCAGCTCGTAGCCAATGGGGGCCACGCCAGCGTCAGCGAAGGCATCGCCGACTATGTTATAGGAGCAGAAGTTAGTCGCGCTGTAGAGGCCGTCAACATCAAAGACGCCTGCGGTAGCGGTACTACCGTTATCGGCGATGCCAATCACGTCGTAGCAACTGTCGGCAGTAGCCAGCGCGATTGCCCCCGTAGTGGCGCCCACTGGAATGGTAAGGGTGGTCGTCTGGGCGGTAGCATTGACAGTGCTTGTGTAGGTGATGTCCACTATCAGGTTGCCGCCGGCAACAGGGGTGGTGACGTTATAGATGATAGGCTCAGCTGTCACCTGCAAAGCGGCGAACAAATCGCCGTCAGGGCTGGTGGTAATCGGTCCCACATTGGTATCCGGTGTACACCAGTAGTCACCGTCGGCGCCCACCTGTGGCAGGTCAAACTTGGTAAATTTCAGGTTGCTTGAGGCTGCTCCGGCCGGTACGCCTGCCAGGCCAACCGTCAGGCTGGCTAATAGCACTACTGTTAGCGCTATCCCAATTAGTTTATAGAATTTACTTTTCATCGACCTTAAATTTTCCCTCCTTATGTTGTTCCCCACAAAAGGGCAAATTCCCCTCTCGTGGAGACAGGGTTATTGTTGTTTTTGGTGGTTAATTTTCTTCTCCCCTCGGGCTTGACTGCCCTCGGGCTCTTACCATCGCATCACCCCCTTCACCTTCAAATAAGCGATTTTCCCCACACTATACCCATAGCGTGGCTCTAAACGCTCGCTAACTACTATATCATAAGTTCGCCGTTTGTCAAGCCCCTACCCCGAAGCTAACAAATTAACTTAACCCCACTTTTTCGGGCGTCTATCTTCACAGGCAGCAGTGTGACAGGAAATTGTTAAGAAGTGATTAATTTTTTATGTTTTTGGGGAAATAGAGGGCGCCACTGCTTACATCTCTTTAGTCAGGGTAGCCAGGAACTCGGCGTTGGACTTGGTTCGGCGCATGCGGTCGAGCACCCTCTCCGTGGTCTCGGCAAAGTTGACGGAATCGGAGGCAATAATGGTCGCCATACGTCTCAGCAGCTGTACCTGCTTCAGGGTCTCCTCATCCAGCAGCAGTTCCTCGCGCCGGGTGCTGCTGCGCTGGATATCCATAGCCGGGAATATATGGCGTTCCGCCAGCCGGCGGTCGAGGTGCAGCTCCATATTGCCGGTTCCCTTAAACTCCTCGTAGATAAGCTCATCCATACGGCTGCCGGTATCGATAAGGCAGGTGGCGATGATGGTCAGGCTGCCGCCCTCGTCCATGTTGCGGGCCGCCCCGAAGAAGCGCTTGGAGGGGTGAAGAGCCGCAGGGTCGATGCCGCCGGATAGAGTACGCCCGCTGGGGGGCATAGCCAGGTTATAAGAGCGGGTGAGGCGGGTGATGCCGTCGAGCAAAATCGCCACATCCCGGCCCGTCTCCACCATCCGCTTGGCTTTCTCCAGCGCCAGCTCGGCAACGCGGGTGTGGTTCTCCACCGGCTCGTCAAAGGTAGCCGCTATCACCTCCCCCTTCACCGACCGCCTCATGTCGGTCACCTCCTCCGGCCGCTCACCGATGAGGCAGACCATGATATCAATATCGCTGTAGTTAGTGGTCATGGCGTTGGCGATAGACTTGAGCAGAATCGTCTTACCGGCTTTAGGCGGCGATACAATCAAGCCCCGCTGCCCCCGGCCGATGGGGGCGATGAGGTTTATAAGCCGGGTGGACAGGTCGTCGGAGGCGGTCTCCAGGTTAATCAGCTTATCGGGGAAGGTAGGCGTCAGCGCCCCGAAATGGGGCCGTTTCTTGGCCATCTCCGGGTTAATACCGTTGATTGCCTCCACCCTTACCAGCCCGTAGTATTTCTCGCCGTTTTTGGGCGGCCGGCCCTGGCCGGAGACGACATCGCCGTTGCGCAGACCGAAGCGGCGTATTTGAGACTGGGAAACATAGACGTCCGCCGAGCTGGGCAGCAGGCTGTCCTGTCTCAGGAAACCGTAGCCCTCGGCGGTAGTCTCCAGGGTACCGCCGCAAAAGATGAAACCCTGTTGCTCGGCGTTAGCCTGGAGCAGGCGCATGACCAGCTCCTGCTTCTTGAGGCCGGTGTAGGCGCTGAGATTCATACCCTTGGCTATCTCCAGCAGCTCCTCCCGGCTTTTAGTTTCCAATTCGGTGATATTTAAGCTGTTGTAACCTCCACCCTCCATAGCTATCCTCCCTTTCTCTTTGATATGCTCCGCCAGTCGCTCAAGAAGCGGGCGACACCGACATCGGTAAGCGGGTGTTTAATCATCTGTGTCAGCACTTTATAGGGCACGGTGGCGATGTGCGCCCCCGCTTTAGCCGCCGCCAGGCAGTGTTCGGGATGGCGGATGCTGGCGGCAATAACCTTGGTCGGCAGCTGGTAATAGTCAAAGACATCAACGATGTCCTCCACCACATCCATGCCGTCGTGGCCGGCGTCATCCAGCCGCCCGACGAAGGGGCTGACGAAGGCAGCCCCGGCCAGAGCGCCGAGCAGCGCCTGATTTAAAGAGAAGCACAGGGTAAAGTTAACCTTTATCTTCTCCCTGGCCAGCGCCGAAGTTACCTCCAGCCCCTCGGCGGTAGCCGGGATTTTAATGACCACATTAGGCGCCCAGGCGGCGATTTTTCTGGCCTCCTCAAGCATGGCCGGCGCCCCCTCCACCAATACCTCCGCCGAAACCGGCCCGTGGATAATGGTACAGATTTCCTTGACCACCGCCTCGTAGTCAGCGGTGCCCTCTTTAGCCATCAGGCTGGGGTTGGTGGTCACCCCGCTGACCACCCCCAGTTTGGCGCCCTGCCTTATATCTTCAATGTTAGCTGTATCCAGAAAGATTTCCATTTTAATAACCTCTAATTTAATATTGAGAG
>Ga0315538_1001105_pt1 | contig 16285 bp, 12 predicted proteins | sample SalMarSW160230MG_2_FD_203834 | JGI IMG/M metagenome (GOLD analysis project Ga0315538, IMG submission 203834) | Salt marsh sediment microbial communities from the Plum Island Ecosystem LTER, Massachusetts, United States - Salt Marsh Sediment SW1601-230 ...
CAGATTGCGAAAAGATGCAGCGTTGCGTGCCCTGCTTAAACAGGTTAAGGGACGCAAGCGTGGACGACCTCGTAAGTACGGCAAAAGGATTAAACTTCAGAATATTGTTAATAATCGGGACCGATGGGATAAGGTCAAGGCGTTGCTTTACTTTTTGGAAAGTACAGCTCTGTTGAAAATGTGCGATAATTGTCATTCTGGACGGAGCAAAGCGAAGTGAAGAATCTCTTTATCACTCGAAAATAGACGGATTCTTCGTCCGGCACTACTCCTGCTGGACTCAGAATGACATCAGGACATTTCAACAAAGCAAATAGTGCTGTTATAATGTGAGCGGGTCCGGCTTTAATTTGCCGGATTTCGTTTTTGTCAGAGGAGGTATCGTTGTTAGACGGCGGGCAGGTCAGCATATTGCTCTTGATAATAGCGAGTAAAATTGTTATCGTAGAGAGGTAATCAGGGTGGGTTATGCAATAAAAAAATGGCTGCCAGCCGGCGTAAATGCTGGTATGTGCTCGAAGGAAGATTGCCTTAGGTAGGGGTAATCAAAAATGCTAAGAAATTGTACTTTCATTATTGTATTTCTTGCGATTTTTGCCGTGCACAGCGACCTGAAAGCCGATAACGCCGCTGCTGCGGCAAAATCTTCGGTTTCGATACGGCCTGAGTGTATATCTTTGAATGTCCCCGCCTTTCCCGGCGCCGAGGGCGCAGGGGCTTTTACGCCGGGCGGGCGCGGCGGAAAGGTCATTGAGGTAATCAATCTAAACGATAGCGGCCCCGGCAGTCTGCGCGCCGCGGTCGAAGCCGACGGGCCTCGCATTGTAGTTTTTCGTATATCCGGCATCATCACACTAAAGGAGCCGCTTTCGATTCCAAATCCATTCATTACTATTGCCGGCCAGACGGCGCCGGGCGACGGTATCTGCATTCGCGGCCAGACCACTGAAATCAATACGCATGATGTTGTGCTGCGATATCTGCGTTTCAGGCGGGGTAATATCAAAGACCGGGACGATGCTCTGGGTGGAAGGCCGCTGCGCAATATCATAGTGGACCATTGCTCGGCAAGCTGGGGGCTTGATGAGAACCTCTCTCTCTACCGCTATACGCAGACGATGCCCGACGGCAAAATCAAAAAGCTACCGGTCGAAAGCCTGACCATTCAGTGGTGCATTTCCAGCGAAGCGCTCAATCTGAACAACCACGCCTTCGGTGCAACGTGGGGCGGGAAAAACTGCTCGTTTCACCATAACCTCTTCGCGTGCAACACGGGCCGCAATCCGAGCATCGGCTATGGCGACCACTTTGACTTCCGCAATAATGTCCTTTTTAACTGGCGGCACCGCACAATTGACGGCGGTGATGCCAGCTCTATGGTCAACATCGTAGCCAATTACTTCAAGCCGGGTCCAGCTGTGAATGAAGGCGCAATTCGTTATCGTATCTGTATGCCTCAGCACCTTGATATGATGAGCGAGGCGCAGCGCAACGGCAAATGGTATGTGGCGGACAATTTTGTGGTTGGAAATTCCAGAGTTACTGCTGATAACTGGGATGGCGGCGTGCAGTTCGAAAAGGAATACGCGCAGACACATGACCAGCTAAAAGCCCTCATCGAGAAGGTTCGTGCGATTGAACCTGCTTCCGCTGTGCCAATCATACAGCAGTCTGCCGAGCAGGCCTGTGAGCTTGTGCTGGCTTATGCAGGGGCTGCTTTTCCGAAGCGCGATTCGGTGGATACCCGCATCGTCGAATCCGTTCGCACCGGCAAACCGACTTTCGGCAACGGAATAATTGACACACCGAGCGATGTCGGCGACTGGCCAGAATATAAATCCCTGCCCGCGCCTGTTGACAGCGACAATGACGGGATGCCGGATGTGTGGGAGGAAAAATTCGGGCTTAATCCGGATGATATATCTGACGGCCCAAAAGATGCTGATGCAGACGGTTATACAAATGTTGAGGAATGGCTTAATGGCACTGACCCGACACAGTTTGTGGACTATCACAAGCCAGAAAATAACCGTAATACGCTGAATGAAACACTGAAGGCGGGGATGAAAAACAGGTAATGGTCGTTTGGCAAAGACAATCATCAAAATCATGAGATAATACTGTTGTCGCCATTTTTGGATTTGGTTTCTTAGTTTTTTCGGCGGATAAAAATGAGTTGCTTATTAACTGCGGCTTTTTGCAATAAGGTTTTGCGTGTATGAGGTATCTGATTCAAATAATCGAGTTTGGCCGATTTCAAATCATCACGGTTTTTGTGTTAGTCGGAGTATTATGGTCTTCCGCTCCGGCGAGGCCTAATTGGCCAAGGTTGTTGCGGAAGTCGGACGAGTGGTATCGCAGCGCCGAAGGGCGGCGCATTGCCGACAACATCCTTTCCTGGCAATCGGTGCAAGGCAGTTGGCCCAAGAACGGCGATACCACAGTCGAGCCATTTACGGCGGATGCGAATGAGATTAGAGGCACATTTGACAACAGGGCAACGGTGGGAGAAATGCGGTTTTTGGCCAGGGCCTTTAACGCAATGCAAGATGTCCACTATAAGCAGGCATTTCTCAAAGGACTCGACCATATCTTCGAGGCGCAATATCCCACCGGCGGCTGGCCACAGTCTTATCCGCCGGGTGATGGGTATCATCGACACATCACATTCAATGACGGAACGATGGTGCGTTTGATGTGGTTTGTGCGCGAAGTCGCAACGTCAGCCGACTACCAATTTATCGATGCAGACAGACGCAGGGCGGCACAGACGGCTTTTGACCGGGGCATTCAGTGTATTCTCAAATGCCAAATAAGCGTCAATGGTAAGCTGACCGTCTGGTGCGCACAACATGACGAAGTGGATTATAGCCCGTGTCCGGCTCGTGTATATGAGCTTGTCTCTTTGAGCGGTGCCGAAAGCGCCGGTATTCTCTGGTTACTTATGAGCATTGATAATCCGGGTCCTGATGTTATTCGCGCCATCGAAGCCGGTGCACAGTGGTTTGAGTCGGCAAAACTGACCGGTATTCGACAGGTTAGGATTAGCGGCGACAGGGTCATAGTTAAAGATCCGAACGCTCCGCCGCTTTGGGCGAGGTTCTATGAAATTGGGACCAACCGCCCCATATTCGCCGGTCGTGACGGAATTAAACGATATGATATGGCTGAAATCGAAGCTGAGCGACGTATTCATTACGCGTGGTATGGTAGTTGGGGTGAAAGTGTTGCCAGGGGCTACGTCCGATGGAAAGAGAAGTGGCTCGATGGCGCTGCCGAATCTTTTAATCCTGAAACAGGACCTAATAGCTCATCGGGCATAGTGCCTGACAGCGAAGTCGAAGATATAGCAATGCCGGAACCGCGGCAGGGGCGAGCAAAAACCGGCAGCTCTGCGGGTACCGTGTATCTATTCAGCTCATTTCGCAAAAATGGTGAAGACGGGCTGCTCCTGGCCTACAGCTTCGATGGCTATAACTGGACGGATCTGGGCTGTTCATTCTTAAAACCGGAAGTGGGAAAGCACCGGTTTATGCGAGACCCTTCGGTTGTTCGGGGGCCGGACGGGAAATTTCATATGGTCTGGACGACCGGCTGGAGAGATGACAAGGGATTTGGATACGCCTGCTCAAAAGATTTGATTCACTGGTCGCAGCAGAAATTCGTCGAAGCAATGGCCAGTGAGCCGGACACCTATAATGTCTGGGCGCCGGAACTTTTCTACGACGAGGAGAATAAGCGTTTTATTATTTGCTGGGCCTCGACAATTCCAGGCCGGTATCCGGATTACCTCGAAGCATATGACAATAATCACCGCTTGTATTATACGACAACGAATGACTTTGAGACTTTCACGGACACGAAGCTGCTTTTCGAGCCGGGTTTTAGTGTTATAGACGGCGTTATTGTCAGGTTTAACGACCGTTATATTCTGGTTCACAAGGATAATACCCGGCCCCTGCGAAACCTCCGTGTTGCATTTGGTGATAGTGCGCTCGGCCCATTTACAAATGTTTCGGAGCCATTTACCGAGAGATTTACCGAGGGTCCCAGCGTGCTGCGGCTTGGTGATGAGTGGGTCATTTATTTCGATATGTACAGAAAGGACAGGTTCGGAGCGGTGAAGACCCGGGACTTCAAAACCTGGACGGATATCACCAGCAGCGTGTCTTTTCCCGAAGGGTATCGTCACGGAACTGTATTTAAGGCCCCGTTGCCGATTCTGGAAGGTTTGAAGCGATTCAGTGAGCAGGCAGCCGGGAACTAATGTAGTGTTATGCATGATGTTGCTGATGCGGTAGAGCTTTCATCTAATTTTCTTGAATTATCAGCCGATTGGATTTAAAGTAGGGGGGAATGTATAGAGTTTTTTTTGGATTTGGCTTGTAGTTAAGGTTATATCTGCAGGATTCGTTCTATTAGCATCTTACTGATTTTTTAAGAGATGATTTGGAGCAGTGGCCGAGTGGTTTAAGGCGACGGTCTTGAAAACCGTTTTACCCTTTAGGGTAACGGGGGTTCGAATCCCTCCTGCTCCGGTGGAGAGTGTCGTCAAAATCGTTTAAATGCGGCAGAACATAATTATTTTTATCTGTTCGGCGAGAAAACTATAAAAAGATTATGTAACAGCGGTATTCTTCTGTAAATTTTATTATTAGGCGGGTTCCTCATTTTCCTTAATCTATATTCAGGTTTTTTTCTGAAAAATTCAATTTTCCATCAACACTTGCCCTATCTGATACGCCTAAAGGTAAAATTGTGAAAATATCTATTTTCATCTTGTGCAGACCGATCACGAAAATGAGGATTAGTACATCTAAACAAGCCATACTTATCAAAAGAAAAATAGCATTAAATGAAGAAAAGATTCGTTATTATTTCTTGTAATAATTGCTTGATTTTCAAAGGTGACCTTTATGCATAAAGACCACGAAAAATTTATTCGTGCAATAGAAGAAAACAGGAAGGTTCTGTTAACCTACTTAGGCAACGAATCTGATAGAAATGTAAAGTGTATACCTGTGGATTATTGTCTACCCAGTAAGATGCATCGTCACAAATGTTATTACTTCTGGAACCCGGAAGCTGAAATCGGTAAACGTCTACTGGCCATACCAGTCTGGAAAGTGATAATAATGGAATTAACCAATGAATCCTTTGACCCCAGGGAATTTATCGTCCATGAGAAATTATAGCTTCGGAGAATAAATTCTTACTGTTTATTATTTTCATCAAGGACATATCGTGCTCTTGGGGGCATCCTTAATCGTGTAAATGGCTGCTATTTTATCCAATATTCGCCTATTGTAATTGCGGTCGTCTAATGGTTTATAACTATCGATAGTGGTCTTTATAGTCTTTTCTAAAGACTCTGATGTGAGTTTATCCTTTGCAATGTGGCTTGAGGCTCCTATTTTTATCAGCTCCAAAATAGCCTGCTTGTTACCTCTATCTACTATAACCAGGATCGGTATCTCGACCTTTAGTTCGTGAAACAGCTCAAGTACTTCTTTGGCAGTCATAGGGGAGCTCATTTTGTAATCCAGTATCATAAGGTCAAAATGCTCGTTACGCAATTTGTAAAGAGCCTGGGCTAAGTTCTTGGCGAATTGGATTTCCGCTGGGTGCGTTTGGAAATGGCTCAGATGTCTGCGCAGGATCCTCGCGGTTTTCCAGTCGTCAAGCAAAGCCAAAGTTTTAGTAATTTGTTTCTCGTTTGATTTATGGTTATCCTTTTCCATTGCCAGCCGCATGCATTTTCTCATTGCTACTTCAGAACCGGCCCTTAAGGAGTGCTATTTCCAGGACTCGGTTCGTTAAGCAGATTCGGATTTTCTATTGAAAAACAAGCCAAGAAAGTTTCTATTTTATGCTCTACGGTTTTCCTCAGGATTTTATGCATGAGTCAATCAGGTTTTTGAGCACAAATATAAGTTTTTTTCTTATATACATAAACTATGCTTGCATAATCACCTGAACCCGGCATGCTGTAATCACTATTCGTTCCGAGAATGTTAACAAAATAATCAAGCACTTCTTTAGCAATCTGAGGTGATCCCGTTTTTTTATACATCCAATAATGACTGTATAACACGATTTTGATAAAAATGCTCTTGTGGGATTCTTTGACGATGCCTACATACCATTCCATATAGTTGCTGCCTCTTTCCCGGATATAATTGTGCATTTCTTCAATTATTTTCTGGGCTGCTTCAGATATGTTTTTATCCATTTGCGTTACATTTCAAGTCTCATAGCTTAATCCTGATGTCTTTTGGTAAAAGTACCTAAGAACGTAATATTTGCTTTTTAGTATTTCAGGTTTTAAAGCTAAAACGACCCTCAATCAGCCAAAGGTAGCCTGTAGAAAGCAAGCAATCCAGCAACTTCAAAAGGCGCAGACCTACAAGCATTCACCTTACGAGAATAAGGCGTTTTTGCCAGCCATCCTGTTGATTGTTTTTGTGAAAAAAACAATAAAATCTTCTAAGTTACTACGCCTAAAAGCTTTAAGAGGCTGCAAACAGCAGAGAAACTGCTCGTTGCAAGTAAAATGCTCAAACGTTGACCTCGATATGTCACCTACCAAGGAAAACATGGCATAACTGTTTAATTTCTTGACTTATGTCCCGGATTATCTTAATCTCTCATTGCAGTTGTTATTGAAGGATTGATGATGAAGATAGCTATGTATCTTCAGCTTTTTCTGATTGTTAAACTTGACCTTCGAGCATACTTAAAAAATAGGAACATTTCTGGACTACAGGAGGATAAATCATGCAAAAGACAGTACTATTATTTCTTTTTTTGGGTATAGCTTCGGTAGCTTCTGGAAGTGTTATGACAACTGTATACCGGGCGGATGGTAATACGCCTCTTGAGCCAATTGAAGTTAACCGACCGATTATAAAGTATCCAGACATCATGGTTGGAACCAAACTTATGATTATTGTAAGTTCAGACGTTAACGACAACTATTGGCCTTGCGACCTGGGTATCAGTGGAGAAGACAGAGATTATGGGATTCTTTCGGCTAGAGATTTCAATGAGAGCACCGGGTATTATGATGGCTCGCTTCTCGAAGCAGCAGGTGATGAAGCATTTGTATATTTTTGGCACGATGATTATCTTGAAATTGATGGTTTTAGTTTTACTGGAGAGGGCGATGCAGGCGACTGGTTTATTATTGACTATAATGCTATAGCCATAGGTAACAGCAAGGTAGGATTTTACGAATGGTTTTCTTTCGACCCAGCCTATGAGCTATCCTTCTCTCATGTTCGTACACGCGATTTCAATAAAGACACCAAAGTTGACTTTGCCGACTTTGCAGCGCTTGCCTTATACTGGCAGGAAACAAACTGTGGTGATACCGATGACTGTGAAGGAACCGACATTGATATCGATGGTAAGGTTGATGTTAATGATTTAATACTGTTCACTGATTTTTGGCTTGATAGGATTGAATAACAGCAACAAATAAGTGCTCTATTGTTATATACTTTGTCGTCCATATTGGAGGCTGGGTTTTACTCGAATATACCATAGATCTTTTCGGTCGAAGTATTCCCCTAAAAAGCTTTTCTGCTGCGATTTTGTATAGAAAAAATTATAAAAAATTATCAACAATTTCTAACTTTGAAACGCTATTAAACATAGAAAGGAGTAATAAATTTCTTCGCTGTAAAAACTTCATTATTAGGCGTTTTTTAGTCAGTCTGAATTTTATTGAAGGAGATAACCATGAAGACAAATCATTTTATATTAGCTATTGTTATCTTATTACTAACTGGTAGTTTAGCTTTTGCGGATAGGCCGTTAGACAGAGCAGAGATTTTACAAATCTTCGAGAAACTAACAAGCCAACCGAGAAAAACCTGGATGCCGGCAGGTACAATCCGAGCTACTCACGAAGAATACAAAGCGCCAGAAATAACAGACTTCAATGAGATTAACAATCGAATCAAAGAAAAGATTGCCGAATACCAAAGCAAGTCAGACAAACAAGAATTAGATGAGAATCTGCAAAAAATGGAACTGGATGCTATGCCGTTTAATGTCCGTTATGAATTGTCCAACGAATATGCGATGAACTCGGCCGTTATTGTAAAATTTGATGGGGAGCGATTCTACTGGGAAATCAACGTTGACTCACGCACAGACTCTGTAAATCCGGATAAAGACTTAGAAGGTAATTTTATGACTAATCGATTTGATCTGGACTGGAACGCCAGACGCATATTCGCATGGGATGGTGAAGAATATACCACCTATTTTTTGCCCGGAAACCATGCAATTGTTGACACTACGGGCAGCACGCCGCACGTTGTTAATGGCCCATTAACTGCCGGTTTGATTCCCTGGGGATATGGCTATTACACATATGAGAACCTTTCTACTATCGAATCATCAGGGGAGGAAAAGTATATCGATGGACAAGCACATATACAGTTGATACTTAATAACTCGGATGGTTCAGAAATGCTTTTTGTTCTGGACCCGCAGAAAGATTACGCCGTAATGGCTTTTTCAATAACGGGTGCTGACAATTCAATTAACTCCAACCAATACTCCAACTATCAGTTAGTGTCCGGCAATTGGATTCCTACTACTATTTTGTTAGAGCGATACGAAGCTGGTTCAAATAGATTATTGACCCGCGATTTATGGAATATTACCAATATAGATGCCTACGTTCCTGAAAGCTACGAATTTGATGTCAGCTATGAGAATGATGCATTGATAGAATACTTTGCTTTTGACAGCACTAAGCCGGAAATGTATCGCTACTCGCAGATAGTAGATACGGACCTGCTCTTAGCTGAAAGATTGACATATGCAGCAACCGAAGGTACTCAACCGCAAAACTGTGCAACAATATCATTGAAATATGTTGCTTCGCAATTGGGTGTAGATATATCAGACCAACAACTTTCTCAGCTGGTGAATGAACCAAATGGAGATACAAATCTTTATGCGATGAAGCAATTTTTGCAAGGCATGGGCCTTTATTGCCGTGCCGTTAAGACGGATATTCCGACGCTTAAGAGCTTGAATGAGTGCGAGGTAATCCTGCATATCCCCGGCAAAAAGCATTTCGTTGTACTGGGGGGTGTTGATAAAGACTATGTGTGGAGCATAGATTTGGCAAGCAATAAGTTTTACTATCGCACCGATATTAATTTCTTTGGAATGGACTGGACTCATGGCACAGCCCTTTTAGTTTCCGGTCAACCTATTACAGGCGAATTTATTGAAATTAACGATAATGAACTACAGACAATCACCGGTGCAGCGGGTTACTCCTGCACACGGCTTCTGCAAACATACAACGTAATATATTGCGACTATGTTGGTGGACAATGTGGAGGGATGTACCAGGTATACTTCACGAGATACGGCTGTGAAGCTGCTGAGAGTGGTAGTTGCAGTAGTTCCGTGATGATTAGGTATGAGAAAACACCCTGTATATTAGACCCTTACTATCCTTTTGGCTGCGACATAACAGGCGAATGGACCTGCTATTATATGAGGGCGTGTGCATAGCTGCCTCGTCGGGGTAATTGACAGTAAAACAGGTAGGAAAGGAGGGAGTCCTACCTGTTCTTTTTCTGAGAGAAGTGTGCATATTGATTGACTTATCGTAAAAGCAGTTATAGAATACACGACTATGAGACGGCCCTCTTTTACGCTGGTCGAATTGCTCGTAGTCGTCGCCACGATAGCTTTTCTTATAGCTATATCATTACCATCATTGCACAGTTCAAGACAACAGGCCAAAGCCGTTCTTTGCAGCTCGAATGTCAGGCAGTTGACATTTGGTCTGCTTATGTACGAAACCCAAAATCAGACCTTACCTTACGGTTTTAATGCCAAACGTGACATTAATGGCAATCCTATTCAACCCCCTGGTGGTTATCCCGGAAATGCTAATTTCGATAGAAAAGGATGGTGGTGGTTTAACTATGTATCCGACTACTCAAAAAAAGATAAAGGCAAAAAAGCAGCTCTTTGGTGTCCAGCCAGACAGATAGAGAATATTGAGCTTGAAGGCTATGTGCTACATGGTAATTATGGCGTGAACCAGTCTATATGCAAACAATCTCAAGGTAGGCCCAACCAAGCTGAATTTATTGGAATGCCTTTGAGCATAAACGAGATACCAAGACCAGGCGAAACTTTGCTAATTATGGATAGTGGCTATAGCATCATAAGCTGGTGGCATGCAACGGATGAGCCTCCCGTTTCCCTTGGTAACACCTTCATTGAGGATACTGCTTATATACCTGGCCTGAAAATAAATAAGGATAGAGAACTTTGGCCTGGCCAGGAGAAAGATGCCATATACGGCCGGCATCCAAACAAAACTGTCAATGTTGGATTTGTTGATTCCCACGTCAGTCATATAAAAGCCGATTATTTGTTTGTCGAAAAGACAGGAGATGGCTATAAAAACAAAAGCCCCCTTTGGGTGCCGAAATGAATTGCCAAAGCCCTTAAAAAGACGCTTTTTTAATAACCTCCTGCATTTCACTATCGCTTAAATATTCAACTGTTATCAACGACATCAAGATATATCCGGTATCTGTTGGCAACTTTTGATAAATTTCAATTCTTTGAGGAAGATTTGCCTTGGCATCTACAATAAAACGCCACTTCTTATATACTAAAGAGCCATCGTAAGCTTTTTCAACCCATATCAAATCATAAACCTCAGTGTCTTCGTTAATAACACTCAAGGCTTCATCTGTTACGTTATTCCATTTAGCATTGTTGGGGACATCGGAGATATCATAAAATGGCATCAAACCTAAAGAACCGGTTATCGTATTTTGAATTCCGGCAATAATTTCGGGGGATAGCGCTGTCGTCTCAACCGTATTGTTATCCAGATGTTTTACCTTTTTAACCCTGTTCGGAAGATCCCACAAAACCAACTCTTCTTCGGTTTTAATTTTATTGATATTTAACGTCCGAGATACCCACTGTTCTTGAATGGGTTCTTTCCTATCGGGGACAAAACTCGCGATATAGACGTTTTTGACTTTATCAATAGCCTTGTAGATTCTTTCCAGTGTAACTGCTTTTGCAGTTTGTGTATTGAGCAATAGTGCAATTGCTATTAATGTAACTGCCGCAGCCGCAAGGACAAGCTTAAGCGAAGGTTTTAGTTTCTTTGTTAAGACTCCTTGTTCTTTGTCAGTTCCAAAAACACTGGTTGAAGCCGGATGTTCGATTCTCAATTTATCTTTCTGACCTATCACCTCCACCTTTATCGGAAAACCAGCATACAAACCATCGGATTTGCTTACAGGCTTTGTTTCGACAAATTTATCTATATGGTATTGTGTAATAATTCCAGATTCAGTACGTCCACTGATTCTATATACAGTATCATGCAACTGTTGCATTTTAGTTAGGCATGTTCGGCAGGAGCGCAGATGTGAGGTAAGGGATTCTCTGAATTTAGCATACTGGTCATTGGCAGGGTCCAGTCCATACGGCACAACATAGTCAAAGATATCGCTCTCTGAGACCTTCTCGCATGGAAATCTTTGGTCTATTTTCTTCTTTAGATGTTCATTGCGCCACGCCTCTCTGTATTGATAAAGCAGCTTTCGACAATATGGGCACATACAAAGGTGCCTCAAATCTTCAGCGTTTGTTTCTTGAAGATTCAGAGCCAAAACCTTAAGAATGGCAGCATATGTTTGTGTGCAGCTCACGCCATGTCTGGTATCTTTATCCGCAAAAAGCTGGCTTAAACGGCGTAACTGGTCACAACTGAGATTTAAGCTTCGGATTATCTCCAAATCCTCAGAACAATGTCGGCACTTATCTAAATGCACTGTTATAGGCGTAGGTATTCTGACTTCAAATGCAGGATCTAAAAAAGTGGGAAGAAAAGGCCTTGCGATCTCGCATGTTACAGGTTTGTGAATATAAGCAAAGTGAAGTTTCAGCATCTCTGTTACTGTAATGCCAGGTCCTCTTCGGCCGAGTCTCAGATGCTCTTCGGATTCTGACAACACCGCTTGAAGTTTGTCTACCTGCTTCTGGCAATCATTACAATGTTTTATATGGCTGATAATTGGTTCTGGAATCAATTCTCGGGTTTCAGCACAGATAAAGTCATAATAGTATGGCTCAGCCTGTTGGCACAATGAATTGGATTCTGACGCAATCATTTCGTATACCTCATTTTCCAGCTAAAAACTGACGGATTTTTTTCAAACCGACGGAAATGTACCTGCTGACTGACCTGCTTTTTACACCCATTTTTTCTGCTATATCGCTAACACTATGGTTCTCGCCATACCGCAGGGTGATAGCCTTCGATTCGCTGGCCGTCAACCGCCCCTTAATAAGTTCGAGAAGTTTATCAAGCTGCTCTTCACCAATTAAGGCGTCTGCAGGACTATTTTTGTTGATGGATTTTTTAGATTGACTGCGATATTTACAGGTGTGCTTTTGGTATTTTTCTACTCGACGAATAGAATCGATAATATCATTAGTTACGGCTCTATAGATATAGCTTTTGATATTATCGACCCTATCAGGTATAGGCCGATACACAAGAGAAAGAAAGAAATCCTGAAATAAGTCATCTACCTGGTGCTCGTTATTGACATGGTAGCGAATAACCGTACGAATAAAATTTCCGTATTCAACAAAGATCTCGGATGCAGTAAGGACGTTCTTTTCATAAAATTCAGTTTTCGTGTTGGTTAATTCCACGGATATTATACCCGAAAAATGACCAAAAATCCTGTAATAATAGGCCAATTAGTAATCAACACCTATTGGTTTTGTTCGCTCTCATTGTAAGAAAATAGTTATGTTACCGCAACATTTACCCTCGCCGAGGTAAGTAAAGAATTATTATGCGCTGGAATCGTGGTATTCAGAGTTCAGGATATTAAAGGTTAATACACAAAACTTTACAAATTCATGTTTGTGGTAAAAATTATAGTATCTCCTTCCATAAATTCCTTTTCTATAATTACATAGACAAACACATCGAGTTTTTCCCCTGATATAGCAGGACTAAAACAGGCCCGTTGACTTTAAAAACGCAGATTTTCGCAGAAAAACAATAGCTTTTCAAACTGAGTTTTGTCAGTCTATAAAAAAGATCTTAACCAAAAAATGAATTCTTGGACAATTTTATGCGCTTGAAGCAATGAATTTTTCGGGGTAGTGGTATGGTTTATATTTTTTGCTTTAGCCGTTTATAAATTATAGATAATGAGAAAAAACCGAGCTGAACAAATTGAATCAGATGCCAATAGTCATCCACCAGAAGATTTATAAAATTATAATCAGACCTAATATTCAATTTGCATATACCCCGGCTATTGATGAGCCTGTTCATATAAGACTGATTATCGGTGGTATCTATCATTGTTTTGATGATTTAGGTTTTCTGACTGCTTAAGTAATAACTATTCTGGAATAGTGCAGAGTAGCATTCTTGCCATGTTTTTGGCAAGCCGAATAGAACCGATGATGCAAATAATTCCCATGTATTCACTGAATATCCAACGTTTAGTTGGAGGATCCATATCGATTAATATTATTCATTTTCCGTAAGATTCCTGAACCTTTTCCAACTTGTGTTTTTTGCGCATTTCATTACTTCAAGGCGAAGGTAAAATCTTTTTTGATATATTCTTGCTGATACGTGCCTTAAAACTCCATCTGTATCCCTAATCTCTGTCACCAAAAATTGTTTCTAAGGCACTATAAAGTTTTGCTTCCTTTTAAGTAGGAGCTTTGTAGCTTCCGGAGGTCTATGGCAGAAAGGGTACGGATCCCGTTTCGAACCTTTGTGTTAATCAGTCTTTTTGCCCGTTTCCAGAGGGTCATAACCTAGAAATTCGATTAATTTTGGCAGGTAGCGAATGTTAGGTATTGTGCGGGCATGTTCCCAGCTTCGTATGGATACGACACTGGTATTGAGGTTTTTTGCCATTTTCTCTTGAGATATTCCTGCTTCCAGCCGTTTATTTCTTAAATACAACCCTATGTTTTTTAATTGCTGTCGATAAAATGACTTAGTATACCAGTCTTTCAAAGGTTTCTGGGCTTTTAGCATGATTTGACAGAAAGGGAACGGAACCCTCCTGCTCCGGTTGACCGAAGGCCAACAGAGCAGGTGAGCATTTGAACATTTGAGCAGGTGAAAATGCGAAACTGCGGTCCACTGTTCAATTTTCCACTGTTCATTTTTGGGTTATAGGCCGAAGGCCGGAATCCCTTCTGCTCCGTTCAAAGAATGGCGATGATAGTAAAAAGCAAAAGACATCAAAGTCTGCCAAGCGTTAAGGATTTGGGGAAAATAAGAGTAAAGACACAATTTAAGCTGGGTCAGCTTCACACCAAATCTGAACCTTATTACATCTTTGAGGTTTTCCTGATTTTAACAAGTCCAATTAGAAACGATTAACGTTTGAATAAAGTTAATTAGGATAATCAGGAAGATTGAGGGATAAAATAACTTGCACATAATGGCGATTGTTTTGCATTTTTGGGCGTTTATCGGATAGTTAAAATTGGTACAATAAAGATATTGCGTACATTGCTATACTGTTGACTTAGATGATACGCTCCTATATGTAAGGTGCGAAGTGGCAAGGGCTTATAAAATAACATTAGTAATAGATTTGTCGGGGGCGCCAGGCAGGAATCTGATGCGCGGTATTGCAAGATATGCAAGGCTTTATGGCCCCTGGCAGCTAAACCATGTCTGGTGGGATTTCTATGAAAGCTCGCCCAAGAAGGCAAGTTTTTTAGAGAACCTTAAAAAGAATCTCAGGAATTCGGATGGGGTAATTATGAGAGAGCCCTATGCGGTGGATTTTATCAAGAACCTTGAGATTCCGACTGTCATAGCTTCAGCCATTAGGGATGAAGAAGTGTCCACAAAGCCGACTATTCTGACGAACTCACAAACAATAGGTAAGATGGGGGCTGATTACTTCATTAACAAAGGATTTAAGAATCTGGCATTTTGCGGCCTAAAACAAATGCTCTGGTCTGAGCACAGGCAAAACTACTTTGAGCAGACCGCAAAAGGAGTCGGCCTTGAAATATTTAAGTACAGCTTTACATATCCGCATAGGGAGGGTTCCAGAGATACGAAATTGGACCTCATAGCCAAGTGGGTTCGACGCCTTCCCAAGCCCATTGGAATCATGGCCTGTAATGATTTATGTGGTAAATTCATAGTAGACTCCTGCAGAAGGAATTCAATTGCGGTGCCGCAGGATGTCGCGGTACTTGGGGTTGACAATGATGATATTCTATGCGACCTCACTTACCCGTCCTTATCAAGTATAGAGCTTAGTACCGAGAAGGGGGGATTTGATGCAGCAGCTCTGTTAGATAAAATCATAAAAAAAGCTGAAGTGGATACGAAGACGATTGTAATTGAACCTGTAAGGGTACAGGAAAGGCAATCAACTGACATAATAGCTGTTGATGATAGGATTGTATTGGATGTCCTGAGTTTCATAAAGAATAATTCTCACAGGCCATTGCAGGTTACTGACATACTTAATGAATTTAACATCTCCAGGAGAAGTCTATATACAAAATTCAGTGAAAGCATAGGTACAAGTATATATGAACAAATCAGAAAAACCAGAATTGAGAAGATATGTAAAATGCTTACTGAGACCAACAAGTCTATTAAAGAGATAGCTATCGAGCTTGGCTTTAACAGTATTGACCACATCGCCAGATTCTTCCGAAAGGAAAAAGGAATCACGCCAACTCGGTATAGAAATAAATACCGCCGACCAGAAGGATTGTAGAATCTGCTCTCAGTGCTGGAATCAAAGCCGATTATCTCAAAATGTTCTCTTTAATGGCCTGTTGATGTTCTTTTTTATCTGGTTTTTGTCGAGGTGAGCAATAAAAAATATGTTTTGTTTGTGAGTTCTAAAAGCCATTCGCAAGGAAGAGGTTGTTTGAAGAAAGGCAAGTTTTAGTGGATAAATTTATTCTCAATGTGATACATCGTCCTGAGCTGATACCTGAATACATTGACAATGGTGCCTGCGAGGGACAGACAGAACAAGTCGGAAACGCCGGAGTTGTCAACGAATCTCTTGACATCTTCCGCCTTCAACAGGAGATTGCGCACAAAAACGGGCTCAGGACCACTATTCAGATGACTTATTCCAGTCTTTATAATGATGAGTGTATTGAGCTTGTTAAGCAATATCATAATGAGTATGGCGATGAGGTGGGTCATACGTTCCTTGGTATGAATTGTAAA
>Ga0315538_1001109_pt1 | contig 16253 bp, 13 predicted proteins | sample SalMarSW160230MG_2_FD_203834 | JGI IMG/M metagenome (GOLD analysis project Ga0315538, IMG submission 203834) | Salt marsh sediment microbial communities from the Plum Island Ecosystem LTER, Massachusetts, United States - Salt Marsh Sediment SW1601-230 ...
CACCAGCCACCAGGCCGCCGGGAAGACGGCCGCGGCAATGGCCAGCTTGATGGCATCGCCGAGGATGAACGGCGTCAGGCCCGCGGCGATCGCCCGCTCCGGCGACCAGTGCAGGGCGGTGGCCAGCCAGGGAACGCCCACGGCGTAGATCACGGCCTCGCCCACCAGCATCGCCGCGACAGCGCCCGGCAAGTGGCGGTCCCAACCCAGCTCGGCCAGCCAGCCGACGACTCCGGCCGCGACCAGGAACCCGACGAGGTAGCCGCCCCGCGCGCCCATCACCAGCCCGGTCGAGCCGGTGCCGACAATCGTCTCAAGGCCCTGGTGATGACCCGCGTACACGGGCAGGAAGAAGCCGAGCACCAGGTACAGGCCGACCGACAGCAGCCCCCGGCGGAGGCCCAGGGCGCCGCCGACGAGCAGAACGGAGAGCGTCTGGCCGGTGATCGGGACCGGGTTCTCGGGCAGCCAGACGGTGACGTTGGCGGTCAGGGCAATGAAGGCGGCCCCGATGACGATCAGCGCCACGTGGCGCAGGCGCGAACTCAGGCGCTCGCCCAGGCGGATCGGGACAAGAAAATCGCCGATCGTGACGCCGCGCTCGGCGGCCGGAAGGCGATTCAGCGAGGGGGTCGCGAGCATGCGTTGATTTCCCTTTGTTGTCGGGCTGGCGCGGTGCCCAGATACCGGCCATCGGGCCGCTCCTCCTGGCCCGGTGGGCAGTCTAGCAGGTGGCGTCTAGCGATAGGAGCGTCGGCCGTGGGGCAGCCCCCGGAGGCCGCTCTACTCGTGCTGGAGCGCCTGCACCATCGACTGCCGGCTGGCGAGGCCGGCCGGGTAGATAGCCGCGGCGATGCTGATCAAGACTCCGAACAGGACCGCCAGGACTATCGACAGCCACGGCGGCTCGAAGGCTCCGAACAGCCCGCTGCTCGACCAGGCGACCAGCAGACTGCCCACACCGACGCCGACAAGGGCGCCCACCAGGGCGCTGGCCAGGCCCAGCAAACCGGCCTCGATGACGACCATGCCCCAGACCTGACGGCTCGACATGCCGGTCGCGCGCAGCACGCCTATCTCGCGCACGCGCTCCAGGACGCTCATCGAGAGAGTGTTGACCATGCCCAGTCCGGCCACGACCACGGCCAGCAGGGCCATGGCGTCGAGCAGGTGGAAGAGCCTGTCGAGCGCATCGCCGACGGTCCCGCGGATTCGATCCAGGTCGGCCGGTTCGAGGGCGTAGCTGCGAGCGGCCGCGTGAACGGCCGGCCGGGCCGAGCTCTCGAGACCGGGCTGGTAGCGGATGGCAAAGAAATCGGCCCCAATCGCCCCGAACGCCTGGCTGGCGTCTGCCCAGCCAACAAGGATCGCCTCCTGGGAATCGCCGGGTATCGAGTGGGCCACGATGCCCACGACCCGCAGCTTGGTGGGCTCGGGGCCCGTGCCGAAGGTCAGGATGTCGCCCAGGTGGATCTCGGCCTCGGATCGCAGCGACTCGGGCACGATCACGGCGCCGCCGGCGTCGAGCGCGGCGAAGGCCGATGCCGGATTGCCCTCGACGAAGACGAGCCGCCCATCGGCGGCGAAGTCGCTGCCGACGACGGCCGCCGCCTCCTGGCGCACACCCTCCCACGGCACTCCGAAGAGGCCGATCGGCGAAACCGACTTGACGCCCGGCATGGCCGCGATCTCGTCACGGATCTCGCCGTCGATTGCCACCGGCCGAATCGAGATCAGCAGCTCGGATCCCGGGATCGTCTCGGCCAGCCAGCCTTGCCCGATACGGCGAACGTTCTGGGCCGCGGTGCCGAGGGCCACGACCATGGCCAGCCCGATCACCAGCGCCCCGGCGGTCAGGGCGGTGCGGCTGGTGTCGCGCGCCAGCGAGCTGCGAGCCAGCCGAACCTGGCTGCGGAACATGCCGAACGGCATAGCGGCCACTCGCAGCAGGGGCCCCAGCAGACGAGGCACGATCAGGACGGCGGCCAGGAGCAGACCGTAGACCACCAGCGGGCCCCACAGTCCGGAGCCGACGGCGGCGCCCGTGCCGGGGCCCGTCGACCCGCCGGCCCCGCGAGGCCACACGGCGAAGGCAGCCATGGCCACGACGCCGAACACCAGAACCAGCCAGCGCAGCCGGGCGACTCCCGCAGCCGACGTCGCCGGACCGGGCCGCAGGGCGTCGATCGGGGTGATCCTGCTGGCCCTCCAGGCCGGCTCGAGCGAGGCCGCGAGAGTGACGAGTATCCCGATCGCCAGGGTCAGCAGGATGGGCGCCGGGCTGAGGTCCGGGCCGCCGAACGCGACCGACCCGGTCGAGCCGACCCAGCCCAGGGTCAGGGCCGCTGCACCGGCGCCCACGGCTATTCCGGCCAGCGAGCCCGCTGCCCCCAGGGCCAGCGCCTGGAGCAGCATCAGCATCATCACCTGGGGCCGGGTCGTGCCGGCCGCCCGCAGCAGGCCGACCTCTCGCGTCCGCTCCGCAACGGTCATGGACAGGGTGTTGAAGATCAAGAACGCGCCGGCGAACAGCACTACGGCTGCCACCAGCAGCAGGGTCGCCTGCAGATCGGCCGTGCCCCGGCGCAGCGACGCGGTTGTGTCGGCCGCCACCGCCAGCAGGTAGGGCTCGGTGTCGATGCTGGCCTCGAGCTCGGCGATTACGTCGCTCGTGGCGACCCCGGCCCTCAGACCCAGATCCAGGCGCGTCACCCCGCCGGTATCGAAGAGCGCCTGGGCCTCCGCCAGCGGAACGATCACCAGCCGTCCTCCGGCTCGCGGCAGGTAGCCCTCCCCGGAGAGGATGCCCACGATCGTGAAGTCCTGCGGGCCGGGTGCGGCGGCGCCGTTGAGGGTCAGCGTGTCGCCGAGTCGCAGCCCTTCGGCGTCGGCCAGGGCGCTGGTCACGAGGGCGCTACGCGTGTCTGCGACGAGAAGCAGCCGCCCGCTGGAGAGCGGCATGTCGTGGAGCCGTGGCTCGGCTATGGGATCGATGCCCAGCACGGTGACCGGCGCCGGGAGCGCGTCGGACGGCGCCACCTCCAGGCCGGCCGCGAGGTACGTCCGCCGCTCCAGGGCCGGGGCGGCCACGGCCACGCCCGGCGTGGCGGCGACGATGTCCCGCGTCTCGGGACCCAGCCCGCGCTCCTCCAGGGCTTCCACCCGCAGAGCCGCGCGGCCCATCTCGTCCGCCGCGGCCCGCTCCACGGCGGCGTCCATCGCGGCTCCGGCGGATAGCGAGGCGAAGAGCACAGCCACTCCGACGGCCACTCCGGCCACGGTCAGGAAGCTGCGCAGCGGGCGGGCCCGAAGGCTGCGCCAGGCCAGCGACGAGAGGCGCCGCACGGCCTAGAGGCCCAGCTGAGCCAGCCGCGCGATCAGCGGGCGGGCGTCGTGATCGGCGTTTCGCCCGAGCTTGATCTCGTCGCAGATCCGGCCATCGCCCAGCACCAGCACTCTGTCGGCGTAGGCCGCGGCCCGTGCATCGTGGCTGACCAGGACGATGGTCTGGCCCAGCTCGTCGCACGAGCGCCACAACTCGTCGAGGATCTCGCCGCCGGTCGCGTAGTCGAGGTTGCCGGTCGGCTCATCGGCCAGCAGGATCGCAGGCCGTGTGACAAGGGCCCGGGCCAGGGCGACCCGCTGCTGTTCGCCCGCGGAGAGCTGATCGGGCCGGTTGCGCTCTCGGCCTACCAGGTCGACTCGCCCGAGCACGTCCTGGATGCTGGCGGCGGCCTCGCCCCGCCGGGGGTCGACGCCGGCGATGGTGAACGGCAGGGCGACGTTCTCGTAGACGTCGAGGAGAGGGATCAGGTTGAAGAACTGGAAGACGAAGCCGGTCTTCTCCCGGCGCAGGATGGTCGTCTCTCGATCGTTGAGGCGGCTGACCGCCTCGCCGTCGAGAATGACCTCGCCAGCCGTCGGCCGGTCCAGTCCGCCCAGCAGCAGCAGCAGCGTGCTCTTCCCCGAGCCGGATGGGCCCATGATGGCCACGAACTCGCCGCGGTGGACGCTGAGTGAGACCCCGTTGACGGCCTCAACTCTGCGGTTGCCGAGCGTGTAGCGCTTCGTCAGGTCACGCGCTTCGAGGATTGGGCCGTCGTGGGGGCGACGCGCAGGCGCACCCGCGAGAGAGACCTGGAGCTTGGGCGCGGCTGGCTGTACTGAAGGCACGAGCGCAGTGTAGGGCGGCTTGGCACGGCGAGACTAGGGGAAGATGCCGCCGAACAGCAGCCGGAACAGGCCCTCGAGCGGACCCTGGCCGGATTCCTCGCCGGCCTTGTCGCGCACCCTCAGGCTGGCCGGCTGCACCTCAGGCGCGGCATCTACAGCCGGCGGCTCGACAGGCGACGGCTCAACAGTGGGAGCCGACGGAAGCGAAGGCAGGACCGCCGGCGTGCCGACAGGCAACGGGGTCGGCGTCGGTTCGGCCGGGGTGGACGTGGGCGTCGGCTTGGCGGCAGGCTTGGGGGTCGCCTTCGCGCCGCACGGAACCGAGAACAGGACCGTATACAGCTTGCGCCCGTCCGCCGCCTTGTAGGCACCGATCCCCATCCTCACCCAGTCGCCCAGGATGTTGGCCCGGTGGCTGGCCGAACTCATGAAGGCCTTTTCGATGCGGCTGGTGGCCTCGGCGTCGGAGTAGGTCGAGAGGCCGATGTTCTCGCCGGCCACCTTGAAGCAGTAGCCGTCCTTCGACATGTAGTAGAAGACGAGCTTGTCGTCGGGCGGGATCTTGTGGTCGAAGTAGTCGCGATCGGCCATGTCCTTGGCACGCCACTCGGCCTTGTTGTGGAGATACGAGTCGGCGGCCAGGGCGTTGAGGCCGGCCGAGGCGCGATCCTGGTTGGTCAGGGTGAAGAGGAGCTGCTCGTCCTGGGTACTGAAGCTCTCGGCGTCCCAGGCGAGAGCCGGCGCCGCCGAGGCGGCCGTCATGACGGCAGCCAGCGAGAAGGCCAGGCCGGCGGCACGAACCAATCGCGTCGGGGCCAGGCTGGCTGCGGTCCGAAGGGCTCGAGCTGTCATCTGCGATCGCGTGATCCAGGCGGCGTCTTTGTTAGGGCAACGGTAAGGCCCAACCGCCCGCCCCGGCCCCACCCGCAGGTCCGGGGCGGGCATCGCCAGGTGGTACCAGACCCTGATGCAGCTGATGTACCGGTTGACCTGACCGGATGGGTGGGAGCAGCGAGGGGGCGCGGTGCGCCGACGCACCAGGGCGTGCCCAGGGTCGCCTGCACGCGCGAGCCACGGCGTGGGGCGGCGCCTCAGGCTATACTCCGCGTCGCCCCGTGGCGGTTCCCGCCTGGCGCGGCGATGGTGGCCCTAGCTCAATCGGCAGAGCAGCGGACTGTGGATCCGCAGGTTACGGGTTCGATCCCCGTGGGCCACCCCAACCTCACCTCTGGACCCGGGCGACCCGTGTGGCTCCGGCCGTCAGCCAGCCTCGTAGGTGACCTTCGTGCCGATCGGGACGACCTGCATGTAGATCTGGCCGCGTACGAACGGGATTTCCGTCCCGGCAGCATCGTAGAGGCGGGTGAGCGAAGTCTCCGTCTTCTTGACCCATTTGCCTTCCACGACTCTGCCTTCGCGGAAGATGAGGGCCTGACCCGAGCCGACGCTACCGACGACCGGCCGTACGTGTCCCGGCTCGGTGTAGCTCGTCAACGACTGGAAGAGAACCACCACGTTCCTGGCCCGGACCCGCTGGCCGTTGGCGGCGTCCAGGTGCGGCTGACCGTTGAGCGAGCGCGCGTAGTCGTTGGCGGCGGGGTCGTAGTCATACCTGACGTCGATGCTCCGCTGGTCGATCAGGATCCAGCCCGAACTGGGCAGCGTGCTGGCGGGGCTGTCTTCTGCGAACGTATACGTTTCGGCCCTGGGGCTGAACACGTCCGGGTAGCCCAGCTTCGCGGCGCAGCTGTAGAGGCTCTCGGTGTTCGTGTAGGCGTTGTGGGGCATGGGCCGCGACGAGATGCGATGGTAGGGGCAGCCACCTTTGTAGGTCAGCCCGTCCATGTCCCAAAAGTTGCTCTTGAGCTCCGGTATCACGTCGTGGAGAGTCTCGTTGTCGCCGCCGTAGTGGCCGAAGACGCCGCGATACTCGGTGGCCCAGCGAACGAAGTACGGACGCGCGGATCGGACGGGACCGATGTCCACGGCCTCGCCCTCCTGGAAGACCATCATGTAGCGCGTCTGGCCGCCGTCAGCAGGAGCCTGCCAGACGATCGAGGCCGCCGTAAAGCCGGCCTGCGGACGCGCCGAGGGCTGGTCGTCGATCATGATCGCCAGCGCCAGGCGGTGGGCGACGTCTTCCTCGGCCGGCGCACCATCCAGATCGGCGTAGATACCGGGCGTGCCGGATGGCGATGCCAGGGAGGGAGTCGCCGATGGGCTCGGTGAGATCTCGAGCAATGCCGTGGCGGTGGCGACGGGCGCGGTGGCGGCAGAGGACGGCCCACACCCGGCCACGATGACGGCGCCGAGGAGGACAGTGGTGGCCGCCAGAGCATACGCAGCATGCGTCGCTGGCCCGCGCCTGCTTGGTGACGACATCGGCAGACCTCCGGAGAAACGAGCTTCTGATCCCATGCGAACCCGGCTGCGCACCTCCAGAACGGCGGAGGCACTCACTTCGGGGGCATGAAGATTACTACCACCTCACTGACACCGCCCGCCGCGACGAATCGGATCGGACGGCAGAGGTCCAGCCGCCCGGCTACGATCTCGGCCATGACCCCCATCGAAGCGGGCACGATCCTCGCCGCGGGCGTGGCCGCCGGAACGATCAACACCATCGTCGGCTCGGGCACGCTCATCACCTTCCCCACGCTGCTGGCCCTGGGCTACGCCCCCTACGACGCCAACGTGTCGAACACGGTGGGCCTGGTGCCGGGATCGGTCAGTGGTTCGGTGGCCTATCGCCGCGAGCTGACGGGCCAGCGCGCCCGGGCGCTACGCCTGGCCGCAGTGACCGGCGCCGGGGGCCTCACCGGGGCGCTGCTGCTGCGGGCCGCGCCGGGCGCCTTCGAGGCAATCGTGCCGATCCTGATCGGCGTGGCCCTGGTCCTGGTCGTGATCGGGCCGTGGATGAACCGGACCCTGGCCGCTCACCGCCACGCCGCCGCTGACCGCGGCCTGCCGCTGACCCTGGCCATGTTCGCCACGTCGATCTACGGCGGCTACTTCGGGGCAGGCCAGGGCATCATCATGATCGCCCTCCTGACCACCTTCCTGCCCGACCATATCCAGCGCCTCAACGCCCTGAAGAACGTCCTGGGTGCGGTAACGAATGGAGTGGCCGCCGTCCTGTTCGCTTTGATCGCCCCCGTCCACTGGGACGTGGTCGTGCTGATCGCCGGCGGCGCCATCCTCGGCGGCCAGATCGGGGCCCGCATCGGCCGGCGCCTGCCGCCTCCGTTCCTGCGCGGCGTGATCATCTGCGTCGGCCTGGTGGCCGAGGCCAAGCTGCTGCTGACCTAGCGCTCGGCCCCCGGTCCGGGCCCAGCAACCGAGATTCGAGCCCAAAAGCGAGCCCCGCCCTCAGGCCGGTTCCCGGCGCCCACCTCGCCGCCGTGCTGCTCCACTATCCAGCGGGCGATGGCCAGGCCCAAGCCCGTGCCGCCCGCCGGGGCGTTGTCGGCCCGCCAGAAGCGCTCCCACAGCCGGGGCAGATCCTCGGCCCTGATGCCGGGGCCGGCATCGACGACCTCGAGCAGCGCCGCCCCGTCTTCCGGCCGGACGCGCACCTCCACTTTCGAGCCGCGCGGGCTGTGCCTGACGGCGTTGTCGCCGAGGATCGTCACCAGCTGGCGCAGGCGAACCGGATCGCCCTGGACGATCGCCGGCAGCGGATCCAGCACGACCTTCACGCCTCGCTCCGAGCCCAGGGCGGTCAGCATCGAGGCTGCCTCGGCGGCCACGTCGGCCAGGTCGAGCGAGACGCAGTCGAGCTCGATGGCTCCGGAATCCGTCCGAGCCAGCAGCAGCATGTCGTCCACCAGCCCGGTTACCGTTCGAACCTCGGCCTCCATGTCGTCCAGGGCGGCACCCACTTCCTCGACCCGCTTGCGCCGGTTCCGCCTCAGGTCGTCGACGCTGGCCCGGATGACCGTCAGCGGCGCCCGCAGCTCGTGACTGGCGTTGGCCGTGAACTCGCGCTGGCGCTGCAGGACGGCCTGCCGGCGGGCGATCGACTCGCGGACCGGCACCAGGGCCCGGCCCGAGTACAGGTAGCCGGCCGCCAACGCGGCCAGCAGGGCGGCCGCTCCGCCCAGGGCCATGACCAGCAGCAGGAGGTTCAGCAGGTTCACTTCCTCGGTCCGATCGGCAGCTGTCTGGACCGTCAGCTCGTTGCCGAAGCGATCGGTGACCGATTCGCTGTAGACACGAAGCGGAACTCCGTCCCCGGTCACGACCTCCCGCAGGTCGCTCCTCCCTCCGGCCGCGGCGTCCAGCCCGTCCTGCACCGGCATTCCGGGCGGCAGCGATCGGGTGCGCAGCAGGACGCGGCCCTGGGAATCGACCATCACGATGAACAGCCCGGCCCGGCGGGTCCCGTACTCCTGCTCAACTGGCTGATTCGGGAACGAGGGCGGCTGGCCGGAGATCGGCCCGGCATACAAGTCGGCGAAATCGCGGAGGCGGTCGGCGCTGTCGGTCGCGAAGGCGCTCGAGACTGCCGAGTAGATAGCGAAGCCCAGGACCAGGAGGATGCCAAGGGTCAGGCCGCCACTCCATGCCAGCAGCCGCAGCCGCGTCCGCCGCAGCAGGCGCGTGTCGTCTGTCGAGAGCGGGACGTCGTCGGGGGCGTGCCCTTCCGGCCCGCGGCGCGGACGGCGCACTCGGTCGGGCAGGGCGAGCCTCATCGGATCACGTCTCCCTCAGCCGATAGCCGACTCCCCGAACGGTCTCGATGTAGGCGGCCGCCGCGGGGCCAACCTTGTCGCGCAGCAGGTGGATGTAGGCCTCCACTGTGTTCGGCGTCAGCGCCACGCCGTACGGCCAGGCGTAGTCCAGGAGTTGGTCGCGGGACAGGACCTGGCCGGGGCGGCGAAGCAGGCATTCCAGGATCGAGAACTCGCGCCGACTGAGTTCGATCGGCTTGCCGTCCACAGTCACCCGATGGGCCGTCTCTTCCAGCTCGAACGGACCAGCCCGCAGGGCGACCGCTTTTCGGGCGGGCGGGCGCCGGCCCAGGGCCCTGAGGCGGGCCAGCAGCTCCTCGTAGGCGAACGGCTTGACCAGGTAGTCGTCTGCGCCGGCATCGAGCCCCTCAACCCTGTCGCGGACCGCGTCGCGGGCCGTCAGCATCAGGATCGGCACCAGATTGTCATTCTTCCGCAGCAGCCTGGCGACCTCGAACCCGGACCTGTCGGGCAGGCCCACGTCGAGGACGATGGCGTCCAGCTCCAGGCCGGAGGTGGCAACCTCCAGGCCCTCTTCGGCGGTCACGGCCGTCTCGACGAGGTGCCGATCCTGCGTCAGCAGCCGCCGCAGGAGCCGGCTCAGCCGCTCGTCGTCTTCGACTATCAGCAGATGCACGTCACGCTCCTCGAGGCACTGCCCAGGCCGAGAGTATGTGCCTCAACCCTGAAGCAAGCCTGAAAGCGAAGGTGCGGCTCGGAACGCGGGACAGGCGCTGGGTTGGCCGGGATCGACGGCCGACGCCGCCGATCCCGTCGAGATGCGCACGCGCCCGGCGGCCGTCGCTAACGGTTGCGGATGACCACCTGGCGGGCCGTCAGGGTCTTCATGCCGGCCAGGCTCACGGTGACCGTGGCCCCGACCTTCACGTCGGCCCGGCTGGCCGTCCGCGCGGTGCCGGCAATCCTGTAGACGGTGCTCTTGACGAGGCGGACGTCCAGGCTTCGGCCGTTGCCCAGCTCGATCGTGAGCAAGCTGGAGTCGACTGCCTTGACGGTCCCACTGACCACGGTGCCGGGCAAACCAAGCCGCATGCCGCCCGGCCCCCAGACTCCAGTGCGACTCTGGTCGTCCCCGATCAGGCACTGGCCGGCGGGCCCGTAGGCGTCGCATTCGAGAGTCGCGGTCGGCGTGGCAGCTGCCGGTGCGGGACCGGTCAGGCGGCCGGCCGCGAAGCCGATGCTACCCACGGCCAGGAGAGCCATGAGCAGCAGGGCTACGGAGGCTGCCAGCCCGAGCCGGGCCGGGCGGGCCGGCCTGGGCTGCTGCGCGGTTGGGGGTGCCGCCGACGAAGTTGGTCCTGCCATCTGTCACTAACCTTCCTGCCGCGGTCGCGGCTTCATTCCTGGCTGCTGGTCGCCGCCTCGATCAGGGCCTTGGCCCGGTTGATGGGGACGGCGAAGCCCATCTCCTGGGCGGAATTGGATGAGGCGGTGATTATCCCGACGGCCCGGCCGCTGGCATCCAGGAGTGGCCCGCCGCTGTTACCGGGGTTGATCGCGGCGTCGGTCTGGATCAGGCCTGTCAGGTCCTCGGTGAAGCCGGATCCCCGGTCGCCGACGGTGATGTCGCGGTCCAGGCCTGAGACGATGCCCTGTGTCACCGAATCGGTGAAGGTGCCCAGCGGGCTGCCGATGGCGATCGCCAGCTGGCCCACCTGCACGGCATCTGAGTCGCCCAACTCAAGCGTGGACAGACCTGTGGCCGCGATCTTGATCAGCGCCAGGTCGTTGGTTCGATCGGTGGAAACCACCTGGGCCTCCAGCTGGCGGCCGTCCTGGAGGTCCACCGTGAGCGACTGAGAGTCCATGACCACGTGGTAGTTGGTCAGGATCAGGCCGTCTGAGCGGACAATGAACCCCGAGCCGGCCCCGGTGGTCGGCATCGAGAACGGTCCGTAGCCGGTCAGGCCGGTGGTCGTGATCGTGACCACGGCCGGCTTGGCCATATTCGCCACCCTGATGGTGGCCTCGGTCTGGGTGAGGCTGACCGTCTCGGCGTCGCCGGCCGGCGAGGCCGCCTGGGCCGTGGGGGTCGCCGCGGCGTTCTGCCGATTGGTCACGGCGAAGTAGGTGAAGCCCGCCGTCAGCGAGGCCGACAGAAGGGCCGTGCAGAGGACCAGCAGGGCAATAGTGGCAATGCCGCGTGGCTCGGACGCGGTGGGCGCGGGCGAGACGTTTGAGGTTCCGCTGTCGCTGCTTGCCGGTTCAGTCATTGGTTCTTCTCCGGTTGCGACCGATCTGCGTCAGATCGAGACGCGTCCGTTGTAGGCCGCCGACCTTGATCATCCCTGAAAACAGGCTTTTGGTCTGCGGAACCTAGACAAGTGCCGCCCACAACCCTACTAAACGTTTAGCTCGGGGCGGGCTCCCGGGCTCAGGGCGCGTTCCCGGCCCGGTAGTAGGATCGCGCCACATCTGAACCACCCCCACGACAGGGAGCTACGACCGGAATGGCAACAGTCACTTTCGAGAACGTAACCAAGCGCTTCGGCGACGTGGTCGCCGTGGACGACCTCAACCTCGACATCCGCGACGCGGAGTTCATGGTCCTCGTCGGCCCTTCCGGCTGCGGCAAGACCACGTCTCTGCGCATGATCGCCGGCCTCGAGGAAATCACCGCCGGCGTGCTGCGCATCGGCGACCGCGTCATCAACGATGTCGCGCCGAAGGATCGCGACATCGCGATGGTGTTCCAGAGCTACGCCCTCTATCCGCACATGAGCATTCGCGACAACCTCGCGTTCGGCCTCAAGCTGCGGAAGGTGCCGAAGGTCCAGATCGAGTCCCGCGTCAAGGAGGCGGCGGCCATCCTCGACCTGACCCGCTACCTCGACCGCAAGCCGCGCGAGCTCTCCGGCGGTCAGCGACAGCGCGTCGCCCTCGGCCGAGCCATCGTGCGCGAGCCCGCGGTCTTCCTCATGGACGAGCCGCTGTCCAACCTCGACGCCAAGCTTCGCGTTGAGACCCGCGCCAACATCCTCCGCCTGCACCAGCGCCTCAACACCACGTTCGTGTACGTGACTCACGACCAGATCGAGGCCATGACGATGGGTTCTCGCATCGCGGTCATGAACGAGGGTCGCCTGCAGCAGGTCGGTACCCCGCAGGAGCTGTACGACCGGCCGATCAACCGCTTCGTGGCCGGCTTCATCGGCAGCCCGGCGATGAACTTCACCTCGGTCGAGGTCACAGGCACCGGCGACCGCGTCAGCCTGACCGGCCCGTCGGTGACCATCCCTCTGCCGCCCCAGTTCCGCGAGTCGATCGGCGCCGCCGGTCGGACCCTGATCGCCGGCTACCGGCCTGAGCACCTGGTGCTCGGCCCGGTCGGCGGCCAGACCGCCGTAGTCAACGCCAAGGCCGAGGTTGTCGAGTACCTCGGCAACGAGGAGCTCATCCACGCTTCGGGCGCCGGCCGCGATATCGTCGCGATCGTCGATTCGGCCTTCCGCGTCCGCCCGGGCGACATGCTCGAGCTGCGCATCCCGCTCGAGAAGGTCCAGCTCTTCGACCCCGACACGAACTTCGCCCTTCCCTTCGGGCCGGTTTCCTGATTTTCCGGTTCAGGGACCCAGCGCCCCGGCTTCGGCCGGGGCGCTGGTCTTTTCGCGGCGTATAGTCCGCCCATGGCCCACCGTCCCTCGCCCCGTACGCCCGGTCGCGCCCCGACCGGCCACCCCACCCTGGACGCCATTCAGGCCGAGCTGGCGTCCCTCGACGCGGACCTCGAAGAACGCGTCACCGACCATCGCCAGATCTACCGCGGCCGCTACATGCTCGTCGAGCGCAACGAGGTCGTCCGCTCCGACGGCGGGGCGGCTCAGCGGGACATCGTCGTCCACCCCGGCGCCGTGGTCGTCGCCGCCCTGGACGCGGAGCAGCGGCTGCTGCTGGTGGCCCAGTACCGCCTGGCGGCAGGGGGCGCGCTGCTCGAGCTGCCGGCCGGCACGCTCGATGTCCACGACGGCGTGGTCGAGGATCCGGCGACCGCGGCTCGGCGGGAGCTGGAAGAGGAGACGGGCTACCGGGCCGGGCAGATGGAGAAGCTCTCCGGCTACTACAGCGCCCCTGGCTTCCTGACCGAGTACCTGACCTTGTTCCTGGCTACTGATCTCGTCGCGGCGGGCCCGGATCGCCTGGCCCCCGACGAGGATGAGCGCCTGCGACTGTTCCGCCTCCACTGGCGAGACGCGGTCACGGCCGTCGAGACGGGCCTCATCGAAGACGCCAAATCGGTGGCCGCGATCCTGCTCCTGGCACGCCGCCTGGAGGGCGGCCCCGGCTAGAAGGGCCGATCCTCGTTCTCGTCGTCACCGCCCAGGCCGATGGTGGACACAACGCCGTCCGGCTGCCAGCCCTTCGCCGCGCGTTCCTGGTCCAGCGGAGCCAGCCAGTGCTCCAGCACGTCCAGGACTCGCCGGCAGAGCTCGTTCTGGGGATCCATGGCGGCCGCCAACCGCAGGTGGGCCCGCGCCTCCTCATACATCGCCAGTCGCTTCAGGGAGAGGCCGAGCATCAGGTGGCCATAGGCGTTCGAGGGGTCGATTCTGAGCAGCTGCTCGAAGTAGACGACCGCCATGATGTCCTGGCCGCTGCCGTAGCAGGCTCGAGCCAGCGCTTCAACGATCGAGCCCTTTCGAGGTTCCAGGCGGAGGGCCCGCTCGAGAACGACGGCGGCCTGGGCATGGTGCCGCCCTGCCAGCAGCTCCTGGCCGCGCCTCAGCAGAGCATAGGCCGACTCGCGGTCCTCATCTATCTCCGGGCTCATCATTCTCCACCTTGTCCGGTCGTCGGGCCAGTGGCCAGCGGAAGACGACGATGAGCAGGAGCAGCAACCCGCCCAGGGCTATGGCCCCGCCGGCCAGCCGGACCTGGCCCGTGCCCGACGCTCCGGTCCAGGCCGATCTCGCCGCCGCGGCCAGGCGGGCGGCTTCGTCCAGGTCGCCCGCGGCGAACGCCTCCCTGGCCTTCGCCAGCTGGGCGTCCGGATCCGAGCCGAGCAGGCCCAGCACGAGCGCCGCCCCGTCGCCGGTGGCCTGCGCCTGCCGGGCCGAGGTCAGCTCGGACAGGACCCCCAGCTCCCGCCAGGCCTCTGCCTGAGCCGCGCTCGTGCCCACTTCCTCGAAGATGCGACGCAGCGTCGGCGGAGGTTTCGTCTGTTCGAGGGCAGCGGTGGCCTCTATCTGGGACCTCACGACCAGCGCCGCCCGAGACTGGACCAGCAGCTGCCGGGCCGGCTCGAACTGCCAGTTGACCATCGCCAGACGCACGTCGGGCGGCAGCTGCCACTCACCGGCCAGAACTCGCGTGAGCCTGTAGTCGGCCATCGCGTCCTCTCGTTGGGCCAGCAACCGCGACTCTGCCGGAGTGGTGACCCAGCGCTCCCAGACGCTGCTCAACGAGGCGCCGCTGGCCTGGTCGAGGTAGTCGAGGAAGCGCTGCCAGTCGAGTGGCGGCGCGCTCGGCTCGCTGGGCGTGGAAGGCCACTGCGAGGCCACCAGCCAGGGCGCGATGGTGGGGCTGCTCGATGGGCTGGACGTGGGCTCCGCCGACGCGGCGGGCCCGCCCTCGCCGGGCGTGGCCGTTGGCTGGCCGCCGCTGGCGCCGGCCCTGGTATCCGCCGGCGGCTCGTCGAAAGGACCGGCTTCCGAGCGAGTCCAGTTCCAGACCTGGCGCAGCTTGTCCTGGCCCACGATCCCGGCTATCTCCCTGGCCGCCTCCAGGCTGGCGGCGTAGAGGTACGCCTCGCGAGCCGACCCCGGGTCGCCCCGTTCCACCCAGGAGTTGAGTGGCACCGCCACAGCCATCAAGGCACCACTCAGCCGGGGAGCGTGATTCGGCAGCCCCAGCTTCAGGATGACCTGCTCGGCGTAGTAGGAGGCGAAGCCCTCGTTGATCCAGCGCTCCGACGCCATGCGGTCGTCGAACCACAGGTGCGACAACTCGTGCAGGATGACCATCGGATCGGCGAAGTACGAGATCCGCACCCGGCCCTCGGAACGGTCGTACTCGCCGCTGAAGCCGCCGATGCCGAGAGTGGTCGATTCCTCGAGCGTCAACGACCTGAAACGCGGATCCCCGCGGCCGATCATGTCCCGCAGAACTGGGTAGCCCTCCAACAGAATCCGCTCCACCTGGTCCGCCCACGCCGGGTCGTCGGCCCAGTAGCGGAGAGCCACCTGAAGCGGCGCGACGGTCACGTAGCGGACCTCGTAGTCGGTCGAGGGGCTGAAGAGGAAGGCCGTGAACCAGGCGTTGACGGCCGTGGAATCCTCCACCAGGCCCGATGAGTAGACTGTCTCGCCGTTCGCGCCGACTCTGCTCGTCAGGTTCCCGAACGGCTCCTGGATCGAGTAGCCGGCCGGGAAGACGACGGTGACCGAGCTGCCGGGCGTGCCCGGGCTGCCGAAGGCGACGACCGGGAAGGAGGCTACGTCCCGCCCGATGTGCAGGTCGCGATCAGTCGAGCCGCCGGCGTCCACCAGGTCGAACTCGAAGCCCAGCGTGCCGGTCTGGCCCGAGTACAGCCGCTGGCGGAAGGTGGTGTAGACGACGACCCCGTTGGGCGAGGAGGACATGACCCTCACGGGGAGTGGCTGGCCGTCGTCGTCGGCGGCCATGAACCCGGTCGAGGAAGCGGGCAGGGTCAGTTCCAGGCCAGCGAAGTAGTAGCGCCGCGATCCATCGTCCGAGGCGGTGGAAGTGACGCTGATGCGCAGTGAGACGTGAACCAGGCCGGCCGCCATGTCCGGGCGCCAGGTCCCGGCCGAGGTGAAAGACAGGGCGGACTGCGCGGCCTCCACCGGGGCCGGCGAGGCGCCCTGCCACAGCGCCGCGGCAAGCAGCAGCCCGATGACGAGCGATCCTCTGCCCGGTGCGCCGCGCCTGCTCATCCGATCACCCGGCCGAACCCGTGTCAGTCCCCGGGCTGCCGGACGGGCTCGACGCCGCCCTGGGCGACGGCCCGGGCGGGGGTCCTGGCCGCCCGGTCGCGCGACCGCTCGACGGTCGACCCGCTGCGGACGACGCGCGACTGGAAGTCCGTGGCTCGCACTCCCTCACCGATCAGAACGTTGCGTCCGATGCGCACACCGCGAGGTACGGAGGCGCGCTTGCCCACGACGCTGATGCCGGTGTTGAGACGGCCGGGCTCGCGACGATTGGCCTCGTCGTAGTCCGTGCCTTCGCCGACGATTGCACCCGGGCCCACAGTCACTTCCTTGTCCAGGATCGACCGATCTACCACGGCGCCCGGCCGGATGATCGAATCGAAGAGGATGATCGAGTCGCGCACGACCGCCCCTACGTCGACCACGACTCCGGGCG
>Ga0315538_1001112_pt1 | contig 16233 bp, 11 predicted proteins | sample SalMarSW160230MG_2_FD_203834 | JGI IMG/M metagenome (GOLD analysis project Ga0315538, IMG submission 203834) | Salt marsh sediment microbial communities from the Plum Island Ecosystem LTER, Massachusetts, United States - Salt Marsh Sediment SW1601-230 ...
AGACTGTATAATCATTATGCGAATTACCCTGATAATGAATTAACGATAATTGAAATGTTTAAGGAACTTGAAAAAATAAACACCCGTCCTGAGCCGTTTGAATTCTATACGGCAAGCGACCTGTGGACTGATGAGCATACGTCAAAGCAGATGCTTTCTTTCCACCTGAATGAGGAAGTCGATCTTTCGTCCCGTAATGCTACATTTATTGACCAATCTGTCGAGTGGATAGCATCCCATTTCAACATCGGCGCAGGGACGAAGATTGCCGACTTTGGCTGTGGCCCGGGACTGTATACTACGCGATTGGCCCGAAGGCAAGCAGATGTTACCGGTATAGATTTTTCCGAAAGATCAATACAGTATGCAAAAGAATCGGCAGTTCCTGAAGGATTGAATATTTGCTATGCATACCAGAACTATCTTGAATTTGATACAGAAAAAAGGTTTGACCTGATCACGATGATTATGTGTGACTTTTGTGCTCTGAGTCCCAAACAAAGAAGTCATATGCTGAGCAAGTTCCACGCTCTTCTGAAATCTGGCGGTTCGGTTCTGCTTGATGTACATTCGCTGACAGCCTTTGAGCAACAAGAAGAGACAGCAAAGTATGAAATAAACCTCCTCGATGGTTTCTGGTCTCCGAAAAAGTACTACGGTTTTTTGAACACATTCAAGTATGAGGAAGAAAAAGTAATACTTGATAAATATACGCTTGTGGAGGCAACACGCACACGAACCGTCTATAACTGGTTACAGTATTTCACCCCTGAAACACTGGAAAAAGAGTTTGTGAAGCGCGGCTTTGCCATTGAAAAACTTTATTCGGATGTTGCTGGTTCACCATACAACCCTGAAACCAAAGAATTCGCAGTTGTCGCCAAGAAGCTATAGAAAACAAGGCGATGCAGCGGACGCCGCACTCTTTATCAAACCAAAAAACACATCAACGACAACTCTTTACTTCGATTTCACTCAGTGTAAACTCTTACACTCAGAGCCTGCCCTGAGTCTGCCGAAGGGACAGGTTTGATAGACCCTTTGACTCGGCTACGCCTCGCTCAGGGTCACAGGGTGGGGCTACGCTCGAGGTGACCCCGATGGTTCGGGATTTCTTGCTGGTTCAAGGTGAATTTGGTAAGATTATTGGTGTCGTACGGAGAAAAGTATGCTTTTTAACAGCTTAAATGGGAGATGTCAGTTAGTATTTATACATGGATAAGATGAACGAAGAATCCAAAACCATCAGGTCGGTTCGGCCTTGGGGTATTGTACAAATGCTCGTACGAAACCAGTGCTGCTCTGTCGATCTGACAACGGTCAAGCCAGGCCAACGGGCAAGCCTGCATTCTCATCAGGTCCGCTCAGAACTGTTTCATTTTCTTGACGATAATTGTTACATTGAAGTCAATGAAAAAATTCACCACCCACATACTGACGACCAGATACTTATAAGACCCGGCGTTAAACATCGCTTCTGGACCGAGCAAAAGACGGGCAGAATTCTTGTAATAAGTTTTGGCGAGTGGAAAGCCGAAGACCAGGTTCGTCACGAGGATGACTATGGCCGAAAAGGTCAGCCCTTAAAATTAGAATAATCATAATTCAATATATTTCGCCCGCCTGTAAGACGGCGCTATTTACGTGCTTATAAAGCACCTTTTTCGGCAGGATTTCAACGCACTGGATTATGCTTTAAGCTTGGCGATGATTTGGCTGCCTCGCCGGATTTACTCACAGCTATAACGCGATATTCGAGTTCTGTTTTTACCGGCTGGATTGACTTGTTAAGTGTGTTCACTGGTTAATAAACCTCTTTTCCGGCAAGCCGGCCGTCACAAGATGGCGTTCAAGATTCGCGAGAACTTCTGGCGATTTAGCCGAAAAGCCGGGTAGGGTGTGCAACTTGTTTGCACACGCGGAATCATTTAATAAACACCCCCCCGCCCTTGCCGCCAAAGGAAATACCTTGAATTATTCCCGCAATGCCACATTGTAAAATTGCAATGCCGCAATGACAGACTGCCAAGTTGCCTATTTACTTATTGTTTTTGCTTGTTCTTTGTCTTGTTTTAACAAGCTTTCAGCTAATGCTTTCACAGGACGATTGTCAACAGAAAGTTGCTGTCGCTCTTCTTCGGACATGTTTTCAGCGATATCATTCAGAACACTCTCAAGCTCTATGTTATAGAAACTTGCATATAGAATCTCATGCAAGTTGCTTTCTAACCATGCAGTCTCTAAAGATTCGACTGCCTTGTTTACTTTATCAGCATCATTAATCATATCCAAAGCTCTAAACTGTTGTTCAGCCATTTTGAGAGCTAACATCTGTACTGAGTACCAATCAAACGTGTAATCTTGCTTCAATGCATTACCCAATATCTTATTCGTTTCTGGTGCGATGTCTTTGAGTCTCTCAGTAAAGACAAGCACTCCTTTATCATCATAACCGGTCTCCCCAATAGCATGCAACAAATCACTTACTTTTTTCATGTTCTTGCGAAGCAAATCGGCAACATCCTTATGCCCTTCACCCTCAGCTAACATTAAAGGAGTTGCTTCCCCATGAGCTTTGCAGTAGGTATCAGCACCATTAGCAATAAGGAACTCGACAATATTTTTGTAGCCATTCATTGCAGCATAATGTAATGGGGTTCCCCCTGTTATATTGTCTTTCGCATTTATATTAGCGCCATTGGCGAGGAGAGACTCAATCATGTCCACATTATCAACTTGACCATCTGTTGTTAAATGGTGCAGGACTGTCCCACCAATATTATTTTTAGCGTTTATGTCAGCTCCACTCAATATGAGCAACTCAACACTATCTTTAAAGCCTTTCTCCGCTGCAAGATGTAAAGGGGTAGCACTAAGAGTACCTCCTTTGGCGTTCACATCAGCCCCATTATCAATGAGAATTTTGACTAATTCTGTGTTGCCTAACTTAGCGAAGACCAAATGTAAAGGTGTATAACCATCTCTGTCTCTGGCATTTATATCTGCTCCCTTTTCAATCAAAAGTTTGACTACCTCTTTCTTACCTAACTCGCTTATAGCTAAATGCAAAGGTGTATAACCATGTTCATCTTTAGCATGAACAAACTCAGGTTTTTGGGCTAATATAGACTCAACTTCTTCAAGATTCCCAAACATTGCTGCGGTGTGTATATCAAATTCGTGTTCAGAATCTTGTGAGTCTTCGCAACCGCCGAGTAACAGTCCCACGATTACAATTCCCCAAAACCAATATCTCTTAGCTTTCATAGTTTACCCTTTCAGAATGGTTTGTTTTCACCGCACCATTTTAACGATTGCCGATTTCCGTTTCGCAAAACCACCATCACCGTATTACTGGCTTGTCCTTCACCGGATTTATTTACGGCTATAAAAGGTACCCCGCTTTAGTGGAAAAGTCAACCGATTTAGCCGCAGATTTCACGGATTTTTTGTCACAGGGGATATAGAGTATAGATTGAACTTATTTAACAAAAAAATATCCGCCCCATATTAAAAGCGAGGCGGTGACAGCAAAACTTATTTCCATCCAAGGCCATTCTTTAAAATCGATCCTTTTGATTTCGCTATTAGTTTCGATTTTCAACTCCTCGCTATTATTGAGCCAATAATTCACCAAGTTATGTAAAACAAAAAATGTGAAGATGATACTTACATAAATATTGATGTTAGAACATTCGAACTTTTTACAGAAATCTCCTGATGTAAAGATAAAACTATAATAGGCGAATATGCCTAAGACAATCTTATATCTATTACTCACACACGCTTGAATAGCAGGATATACTCTGCCATTCAATATAACTTTGTTCTTTTGCGTCAACTTATCATTGTCCATAATTCATCTCCTTACCTACCTTCGGTGGAACACCAATAACCAATCATCAATCATCATTAATCATTAATCATTTACAGCACCGGCATCACCGTATTGCTGGCTTGTCCTTCGCCGGATTTACTCACAGCTATAAAAGGTACCCCGCCTCAGCGAAAAAGTCAACCGATTTCGTGGATAATCAGGTTCGGCTTTCCATGCGATACTCGAGCGTATCGGTTACTTGAAAGCTGTTCCAACTAAGTCTGATTCAATTCCTTTTCAGCGGTATTATCTCGGGTTCGCCGAAGCCGGGGGGAATCTCGAATTCAAAGACGTTCGGGTCGATGGGCTGGTTGACTTTGGCATCGAGCAGTTTGATTTCGTAGATGTCCTCTTCGGTGGAGACGGCCTGTATCTTTGCCGGCAGGTCGATGGTTTTGTCCACCCAGAAGTCGATGCTCGTGTAGTCGTCCGTGTAGCTTGACTCTGGTTTTACCTTCAGATGGAGTTTGATGAGCCGCCCGCTGTCGGGCTTATTATCCTCGGCAAGCGATATCTCGAACTCCTTTTTCAGCTCTTCGGTATCACTGAAGCCGAGAATCGGGAAATTTTTCTTTGCTAATTCGAAGGCATCGACCGGCTCGTTCGGCCCGGCCAACTGTCGGCGTCTGATATGCTTGATTTGGTAGTCGATTTGGGTGAGCCACTGGCCGTCGAAGATGTAGTATTCTTTGTATTGGCGCTGCGGCTCGACATCCTGTTTGAGCGTCTCGAAGTTTATCCTCAGTTTCGATTTATCGCCAAATCTGGAGTAATACATTTCGCCCTTTTTGAGCGTCTGCGATTCGAGCAGCGGCTGGCTGAAAAGGTATTCGATATTGCACCGGTACGATTTTAGCCCGGAGGTCTTTTGCTTCAGCCGCAGCAGAATGGAATCGACCGAGTTTGCATCTTCAGTTTTCGGCCTGCTGGGCCTTGGAACAGTTGAGCAACAGCCGGCCGAGCAAATTCCCCCCGTCAGGACAAGGGCCAAAAGCAATGTGCATATATGGCGTATATTTATCAATCGAGTCATCTGCCAATCAAACCCTGTTTCGTTGGATAATTTGGGGTATTTCACTGATGTTTTCAATAACAAAATCGGCGTGTTGAGCAAATTCATTTGCCTTTTGATGATTGGCCAACAGCACGGCGACGGCACCGGCGGCCCTTGCGCAGAGCAGGTCGAAGAGGTAATCGCCGACAACCATCGTCTCCTGCGGCCGGACATCAAACTGACGGCACAGGGCCAAGACGCCGAAGGCATCGGGTTTTACGGGGCCTTCTTCTCTGCCGACGACGGCGTCGAATCCAAGGCCGTGCTTTTCGGCGACGGCCAGGGCGTTGCTTCGCCTGTTTCGGGTGAGGATGCCTATACGGATGCCGTCGCGGCGGAGCGTTTCGAGCGTCTCTCTGGCGCCGGGATTAAGCTGTGAGTCTCTTACGGCTTTTTGCTCGTAGTTATGGAGTATTTTCTCGGCCCGTCGTCTCTGGCGGGGCGTCATTTTCTCGATGAGCTCGAGGACGGGGCCCGCGTCGCTCGGCAGGTGCATTTGTTCACGAATGGCGTCAAAATCGAAGTATGGCCGGGTTATCGTCCCGTCAAGGTCAAATATCACTGCTTTGATTGACATAGGCGGCTTATCGCTGTCTGCGGTTACGGTCGGGTTAAAGAAGCGTGTAAGGTTTTTTTGCGGAGCATCTCAATGAAATATCGCCCTTCGCGGCTGAGGAGCCGGTCTTTCCTTAATATAATGCCGGTCGGTCTGAAGAACCTTTCGTTTGAAAAATCAATGGCCCTGATGGTTTTGGCGGCCAGCTCCTGGAGTATGGCGGTCCGGGGCAGAATGCTGACGCCGGAATTGAGCTCGACCGCCCGTTTTACGGTCTCGATGTTGTCGAACTCCATAACCGGTCGGATGACAATGTTATAGCGCTGCAGGATACCGTCTATCCATATCCGTGTGGGGATATTGGCGTCGAAACCGATAAACTTCTCGTACTGTAAATTGTGAATATCAATTTCCGACTCGCCGGCAAGCGGATGTTTCGGGCTGCACACGAAAAGCAGCGGTTCGTCCTCGAAATCATATACCTCGAGGCGTTTATCCCTCCTGGGCACGGCCACCAGGCCGATGTCGATATCACCGGAAAGAACCAGCTCGTAAATACGCTCGGCGCCGAGGTACTCTACGTGGACGTTGACCGTCGGGCGGGTTACCATAAATTTCCTGACGTATTCGGGCAGAGAGTGCATACCGATACTGTAAATCGCGGCTACGTTTATCCTGTTGGCGGCAGCGTTTTTGATTTGGTTCAGCTCGCTTGAGAACTGCTCGAGTTTGTGAATGATGTCGGTGGCCGCCTTATAGAACAGCTCGCCGGCCGGCGTAAGCTCCAGCGGCCTCCTTTGCCTGTTGAGAAGCTGGCATTTGTACGTCATTTCCAGTTGAGCAAGCCGCTGTGAGACGGAGGACTGGCTCATCAGGTTCTTTTCGGCGGCCTTCGAGAAGCTGCGTAAATCGGCTAAGTCGCAGAACACCTTCAGCGTTTCCAGGTGCATTATAAGCTGTCCTAATGGATTCTATTACCATTTAGCCACTTGTGCTACACTGTTGCCATATACTATACTGACAAGTTCAGCCGTTCAATACAATTATGTGATTATGTTATTAGTTTAGCTTATATTGATAGCTATGGAAAGACACAGGTCACACTATTACGGAGGTTGCTCGTATGGCAGTTAATACTGTAACACAGGCGGTTTATGAACAGGTTCTCAAACGTAACCCCGGCGAGTCGGAATTTCACCAGGCGGTCAAGGAGGTGCTGGATTGCCTGGACCCGGTGCTGGAAAAACATCCGGAATACGTGGAGGCCAGGATTCTGGAGCGGCTCGTCGAACCCGAAAGGCAGATTATTTTCCGCATCCCCTGGCAGGACGATAAGGGTGATTTCCAGGTCAATCGCGGCTTTCGCGTTCAGTTCAACAGCGCCTTAGGCCCGTATAAGGGCGGTATTCGCTTTCATCCGAGCGTCTATATCGGCATCATCAAGTTCCTGGGATTCGAGCAGATTCTAAAGAACTCGCTTACCGGGCTGATGATGGGCGGCGGCAAGGGCGGGGCGGATTTCGACCCCAAGGGCAAGAGCGATGCCGAGGTAATGCGCTTTTGCCAAAGCTTCATGACGGAGCTTTTCCGGCACATCGGCCCGGATACCGACGTCCCGGCAGGCGACATCGGCGTAGGCGGCAGAGAAATAGGATACCTCTTTGGTCAATACAAGAAGTTAACGAATAGTTTCACTGGTGCGCTGACCGGCAAGGGGCTCGATTACGGTGGTTCAATGGTGCGTAAAGAGGCTACCGGCTACGGCCTAATCTATTTCGTAAGCCGAATGCTTCAGGAACACGGCATTGACTGGAACGGCAAGAAGGTAGCCATTTCTGGCTCCGGCAACGTTGCAATTTACGCGGCACAAAAGGTTCAGCAGCTTGGCGCCAAGGTAATTACGATGTCCGACAGCAATGGATACATTGTAGACCCGGATGGCATTAAACTCGAAACAATAAGATGGATAAAGGAAGTTGAACGTGGGCGCATCAGGGAATATGCAGGGCAGCACAAGTCCGCCCAGTTCCATGAGGACTGGCGGGATGTCTGGTCAGTACCGTGCGATATAGCCCTTCCGTCTGCGACGCAGAGTGAAATCGATAGAGCCGCCGCCGAAGCCCTCGTAAAAAATGGCTGCATTGCAGTCGGCGAAGGCGCGAATATGCCTTGTGCGCCGGAGGCCATAAAGGTTTTCCTCGACGCCGGCGTTTTCTCTGCCCCCGGCAAGGCCGCAAATGCGGGCGGTGTAGCAACAAGTGGTTTGGAAATGTGTCAGAATTCCATACGTATGAATTGGACTTTTGAGGAGGTAGATGCCCGACTTAAGTCGATTATGAACAATATCTACGACCGGTGCATGGAGGCTGCGGAAACTTACGGTGCGAAGAATAATCTCATTGTTGGTGCGAATATTGTTGGTTTTATTAAGGTTGCCAATGCTATGCTCGACCAGGGTATCGTATAAGATTGGTTACAACCGACGGGTCACATTTGTACGATATACAAATAATCAAGCAGGCAGCCGGGTATTCGCCGATTTTGTTTCGTTGCTTACGTTCTCTTGAGTTTCCAATTACAGCAATTCCAGTTATAGGACTTAAGAATATAAAATTAACCATTAAAGATGCTTAAAGTTAAAGCTTTACCTGTCGCTGAAAAATGATTTAACTTTTAGTTTTCAAAGCGTTCCGTAGTGTAAAAAAAAGAGGTTGATTTGTGATGGCGCAACAAAGTACAGGCCTAAAAAGTTTGGACGCCGTGTTAGGCCATCTGCGAGATGGTGACAATGTTGTTTGGCAGGTGGACAGAATCGATGATTTTCGTAACTTTGTCACTCCCTTTGTTACACGGGCGAAACAGGATAGCCGGAAGGTTGTCTATGTGAGGTTTTCTAAGCATAAGCCTCTTATTCAAGCCGATCCCGATGTTACGATTTACAATTTGGATGCTACCCGTGGCTTTGAGACTTTTTCCACACAGGTTCACAGCGTAGTTTCCACCGAAGGCAAGGACGCTTTTTATGTTTTTGATTGCCTCTCGGATTTGCTGAGTGCCTGGGCGACAGACTTGATGGTCGGCAACTTCTTTATGATTATCTGCCCCTATCTGTTCGAATTGGGCGCCATTGGGTATTTTGCCATTTTGCGAAACAAACATTCATTCAAAACGGTAGCCCGTATTCGCGAAACAACACAGCTTTTGCTGGACATCTACAATTTCGAAGGAGATTTTTACGTACATCCCTTAAAGGTTTGGAAACGCTATTCTCCCAAAATGTTTTTCCCGCACCTTCAGCAGGCAGGGCAGTTCGTTCCAATCACCAATAGTGTTGATATCACCAGATTGATTTCACATATCTCCGGCAAAAGCATGGAACCTACCAAAAGAACCCTGGATCACTGGGACCGCCTTTTTTTACGCTCCGAAGAGTTATCGCAAAACCCCTCTGCTCGCCCCGAGGAAAAACGGCGAACTATCGAGCAGCTTTGCAAAATAATGATAGGCCATGAGAAAAGAATTTTATCACTGGCCCGGGAGAATTTTTCACTTGAAGATTTACTGAATATCAAAAGCAGATTAGTTGGAACAGGATTTATCGGCGGAAAGGCCGTTGGAATGTTACTTGCCAACAATATCATTTCAAAAGAACCGTCTCTTGACTGGAAACGATATTTAGAACCTCATGATTCGTTCTATGTAGGCACAGATGTCTTTTATACATATATTGTAGAAAATGGCTGGTGGAACTTACGAATGGAGCAAAAGACCGAGCAAGGGTATTTCAAAGTTGCATCTGTACTGAAGCGGGAGATGCTCCACGGCAAGTTCCCTGACGAGGTCCGCGCGAAGTTTCAGGAAATGATAGACTATTTTGGCCAGTCTCCGATTATAATCCGTTCCAGCAGTTTGCTGGAAGATGCCTTTGGGAACGCTTTTGCTGGCAAGTACGAAAGTGTGTTTTGCGCCAACCAGGGAAATCCCGAAGAGCGATATGCGCATTTTGAAGATGCCGTGCGAAGAGTGTATGCAAGCACGCTAAATGAAAATGCTTTGACGTATCGGCTGCAAAGAGGTTTGGAAAAGCAGGACGAGCAAATGGCTTTGCTCATTCAGCGTGTTTCGGGTTCACATCACAAAAGTTATTTTTTCCCGGATCTTGCCGGAGTCGGGGTTACACACAATACTTTTGTTTGGAATCCTGACCTCGACCCGAAAGCAGGGATGTTAAGATTAGTATTTGGTCTTGGCACGCGGGCCGTAAATCGTGTTGAGAACGACTATCCCCGAATCATTGCTCTCGATGCCCCTTTATTAAGGCCTCTCGCCGGGATGGACGATGTTAGAAAATACTCCCAGCGCCAGGTGGATTTGCTTGACACGAAAGAGAATACTTTCACCACACTGCCGCTTCAAAAACTCCTTGGCGAAAAACTTGACCTAAAGGGACTCGACCTCATTGTTGAGTCCGATTACCAAATGGCCAGAAGAATGCGCGAACTGGGAATCCGGGAAAAGCAATTCTGGATTCTTACCTACGAAAAGCTCTTGTCCAGCACCAATTTTACTCAAATTATGCAAAAAATACTCAAAACTCTGCAAAATTCTTATAAATATCCCGTAGACATCGAATTTACGGTTAACTTCACAAAAGACGGAAAACCTGTCATCAACCTGCTGCAGTGCAGACCCCTGCAGACCAAAGGATGGCAGGGGAAAGTGGAAATCCCATCTCAAATCCAGCCGGAGAAAATCCTGTTTCAGTGTGAACAGTATTTCATGGGCGGCAGTATCTCACAGCCTTTGAAAAAAATCATCTATGTCGAACCCAAAGCATACACGCAATTGCCTCAATCCCAGAAGTATGAGATAGCCCGGCTGGTGGGAAGATTGAACAAACAAATAACAGATAAAGAAAATGAACCGACTATTTTGTTCGGGCCGGGCAGGTGGGGGACAACAACACCGAGTTTAGGTATCCCCGTCAACTTTTATGAAATCAACAATATAACGGCGTTGGTGGAAATGACCTATGAAGGCGGAGACTTAATGCCGGAACTTTCATTCGGAACCCACTTCTTCCAGGACCTCATCGAGGGCGACATCTTTTACGTAGCCCTTTTCCTCCAGAAGGAAAATGTAATCTTAAACAGAGAGTGGTTTTCGCAAACGCCCAATTTACTAACAGATTTTCTTCCCGAAAGCGGCGGATACGCAGATGTTGTTAAGGTGTTCAAAACAGAACAAGAACAATTGCAGATTTTGTGTGATGTAGTATCTCAGAAAGTTGTTTGTTTTTTCAGGTAAAGAAGATTTAGTACTCATTTTAAGAAACAGAAATTTTAACTTTTAGTGGAGGTTATTCGCAAATGACAGCCAACAAATTAACCCAAGCTGCTTACGAACAAGTTCTGAAGCGTAATCCGGGGGAGCCGGAGTTTCATCAGGCGGTCAAGGAGGTATTGGATTGTCTGGAGCCGGTGCTCGAGAAACATCCAGAATACATCAAAGCTAAAATTCTGGAGCGGCTCGTCGAGCCGGAAAGGCAGATTATTTTCCGCATCCCCTGGCAGAACGATAAGGGCGATTTCCGGGTAAATCGCGGCTTTCGCATTCAGTTTAACAGCGCCTTAGGCCCGTATAAGGGCGGCATTCGCTTTCATCCGAGCGTCTATATCGGCATCATCAAGTTTCTCGGATTCGAGCAGATTCTCAAGAACTCGCTTACCGGGCTGATGATGGGCGGCGGCAAGGGCGGGGCGGATTTCGACCCGAAGGGCAAGAGCGATGCCGAGGTAATGCGCTTTTGCCAGAGCTTCATGACGGAGCTTTTCCGGCACATCGGCCCGGATACCGATGTTCCCGCAGGCGACATCGGCGTGGGCGCTCGTGAGATTGGCTTTATGTTCGGCCAGTACAAAAGGATTCGCAACGAGTTCACCGGCGTCCTGACGGGAAAGGGGCTTGAGTGGGGCGGTTCCCTCGTACGCCCTGAAGCCACCGGATATGGTGCGGCCTATTTCGTTGAAGAAATGTTGAATGCCAACAACGACGGACTCGCGGGCAAAGTCATAGCCATCTCCGGATTCGGCAATGTTGCCTGGGGCGTGTCAAAAAAAATGTCCCAGCTCGGAGCCAAAGTCGTAACTCTCTCAGGGCCGGACGGATACATCTGTGACCTTGATGGAGTCCTCGGCGAAAAAATCGACTATATGCTTGAAATGAGGGCAAGCAACAGAGACGTCGTAAAAGATTATGCAGACAAGTTCGGCGTCCCGTTCTTCCCGGGAGAAAAACCATGGCCGGTGAAGGCAGACATAGTAATGCCATGTGCCACGGAGAACGAGATAGATGTTGGAGATGCAAAGAAGATAATAGCTAATAAAGTCAAATATGTCGCGGAAGTTGCCAACATGCCTACTACTTTTGAAGCAACGAAACTTTTGCTCGAGAACAACGTAATGGTCGGGCCCTCAAAGGCGGTCAACGCCGGCGGCGTGGCGGTATCGGGCCTGGAGATGGCGCAGAACAGCCAGCGTATTCCGTGGACGTTCGAGAAGGCTGACAGCGAGTTGAAGAACATTATGGTAACCATCTACAACAACACGCGTCAGGCGGCGGAAGAGTACGGCTGCAAAGGCAATTTCGTCGTCGGCGCAAACATCGCCGGTTTCACCAAAATCGCAGACGCAATGCTCGCCCAGGGCCTGGTATAACAGAAGTTATGCACAGACACGCAAGGGGCGCTTGCTAACACAAGCGCCCTTTTTCTATTGTTTCGGCTCCGAGACGCGGTTAGAATATCCGGCTATGGGAAAAGAGGTTGATATTAACAGGGTGGTTCGCCAGCACGCGGAGATGGAGGATTTTTTTTCGGGTGGTTTTGCGGTGAGGAAAGAGCCGCCTGCCGTCAGTCCTTTGCGTGTGGTCGATGCGGAGCAGGCGAAGAGGGTGGCAATTGAGCTTGAGAAGGTTGCCGACGAGGTGCGCAGGTGCCGGCAGTGCGGTCTTGGCTCGCTAAGGACGAATGCGGTGCCGGGAGAGGGCAGTTGCAATGCCCGGATAATGTTTGTCGGCGAGGGGCCTGGCGCGGACGAGGATGCTCAGGGCAGGCCTTTTGTGGGCAGGGCCGGGCAATTACTCGACAAAATAATCGCCGCCTGCGGACTCAAACGCGAAGACGTATGGATAGGTAACATCCTGAAATGCCGGCCGCCCGGCAATCGCGACCCGAAGCCGGATGAGGTAACAAGCTGCCTGCCCTACCTGCAGCGGCAGATTGAGCTGATAAATCCCGACGTGATTGTGGCGCTGGGAGCGCACGCGGCGAAAACGCTGCTGGATACGACCAAGTCGATAGGCCAGTTACGCGGTATATTCCACGAGTATTATGCCGGTATAGGCCATCCGCCTGTCAAGCTGATGGCAACCTATCACCCCGCGTATCTGCTGAGGAGCTACTCACCGGACAACCGCAGAAGGGTCTGGGATGATATGAAAAAGGTATTAGCCGAGCTGGGTCTGCCTGTTCCCCAGTAGGCGGGAGAGGACTATTTTGGCTTTCCAGAGCAATCGAGCCAAGGCCCACGAACGCTGGAGCGGTTTTCAACTCTTCTAATAGCGTTTTCACCACTGCTAATGCGGTTTTTCGCCCATATTTTGTTTCGCCGGTTTCACCTATTTCAGCATTTAAGGCATCAGAAAAAAAAATTTAAAAAATTATCAAAATTCCTGGGAATTCTCTTGACAACTTTTGTGTTTGTGCTATATTCTAATGTATTAGTTCTTATGGAGTTGTGGTAAGATGGCTTGGCTGGGCCGTTTGTGTGCGGAAGCCCAGGCGGGGCATAAGATGAGAAGAAGGAGGAGTTGAGAAGATGGCACGCTTAAAGGCGCGAGTAGGCGTTGTGGCGTTAGTGGCTGTGTTGCTGTCTGTCACCACAGTCCAAGCGGTTATCTATCCCTTCGACGTTTTCACTACAAACGGGAACTACAATGACAGCCCGGCTATCGATGTCTATATGAACGTTTCGAACGGTGCCGGTCAGGTGGATTTCACGTTTTACAATGTAAGCTCTATACAATCATCCCTGGCTCAAATCTATTTTGACAACGGTTCACTTCTCGGCATTTCACACGTTGAAAATGGCCCGGGGACGGTTTTTAACGAGGTCTATCCGGGGCCTGGGAATCTGCCCAGCGGCGAGACGATTGGTTTTTATGCCGACAAGGAGTTCAGTATCGGTGCCGAGTCGCCGCCGCCTGAAAACGGTGTCAATCCTCCTCCGCCTGATGAGTGGGTGAAGATAACGTTCGATTTACTGGAGAACGGCTCACTTGAGAACGTGATTGGAGAGTTGAACACCGGTGTATTGCGCGTCGGCATTCACATCATTGATTTGCCGGACGGTTCGAGCGAGTCGGCGGTAAATATACCCGAGCCGGGCACGCTTGTCCTGCTTGGGTTGGGCGCCTTGGCTCTATTGAGAAGAACGAGGGCCTAAGTCCGCCATTTTCGCTTATACATTAAGAAGATGTGGCTGTTCTGACAGCTTTTATTTGCGTCTTCAAATGAATTTTCCGGCTTTTCCACTCGTTTTATTGCCTTGGCATGCTCCCATTTCAGCGGCGATACCCTCAAATTCTCCTGTAACGGCTTCTTTTTCGCGTTTTTGCCCGGTTCAAAGGCGGACTCTCGAAAAATCCTCCCGAACGATTGGTACAACAAAGCCCGGACAAAATATGCAAATTTGCAAATTTAGGCAAATAGTGATTGACTTTTCCCACGGAGATTTGGTAGAATAACTCAATTAGTTGTGGTAAGGTTTGCCCTGAGTTCGTGCGACCGATTAAGCAGCAATGCGAAGATATTGGAGGCAAACAGGGAGGTTTTCCACCTGAGAATGAAATGCGGCTTGGCCGTGATTTCGAACCGGCAGGAGGTCTGCGGTAAGTGTTCTTTCTTAGCCGGATGATTATGGCAGCAACCAAAGCCGGGTTCGGCTTGGTTTTTTATTTTATATTCACGGATGAAAGGGCCGGGTAGAGACTGTAAGGCAACCCAATCCGGCCTGGATTCTCAGACAAGGATGCAAACGACAGGTTTGCGCATTGGGTGCAACCGGCGAAGATAAGGTTTTTGGCTCAAAAATGGGAGGAGGCAAAAACGAAGAGAGTGTTAGTAAAAGCACAAATGCTGGCAATTGTGCTTGGGCTTATTGTCTCGCTCCGTAGCGAAGCAACAGTGTTTATCAACGAAGTGTTTATCAATCCACCCGGTGAGACGGATGACAGGCGAGAGTTTATCGAACTGTTCGGCACACCCGGTAAGAAGCTGGACGGATATGCAATTGCTGTCCTGAACGGGACCGATGAGAAGTTGTATCCATTGGGCAGCATTCCGCCCGACCCTCCTGATTATAACATACCACCGTATGGCAATAATCCCGAGATTGATGAGTTTTTCAGCCTGGACGGCTTGTCACTTGGCGCTAATGGCTTATTAGTGCTCGTCATTTGGAACCCAAATCCGTATGGCAGTTATCAGGAGTTGCTGCCGGACTCCAACTGGGCAAACTGGAATACACTTTGGAACGGCGGTCGGGACGAGCCCGGCCAGCTCGGTAATAACGGCTCGTTTACCATCCTGCTGATTCGCAACCGGCCGGGACAAACCGAGGCCGACCCATGTGACCCGAATGGCCTGCGGTGGGGTAAGGAAACCAATCATGATGCCGAGTTGATTATGGTACAGGATTCGAACGGGCAGTGGAAGGACCAGTGGGGCGATGGAAACCTGGATAAAGGCCAAATCGACGGCTTGGGCGGCTATACCATCGATATGACGGGGCTAAACACTCTTCCCGGCCTTTCAGACGACCTTGAAATTGTCGATGAGGTCAGTTTCGAGGATTTGCACGGCTGGGAGTACGACGCGGACGGGCGACACGTCGATGCCAACAGTACCTTCGGGGGATTGCCGAATCGCCATGTCCACGCCCTTGACGACCCTGTCAATTTCAATCCGGACGCCCTGAGCCGAGTGGACTATCGCACTAAGGGCGATGGATGGACACCGTCCGGTGGGGGCACCGGCGAAATGGCGAACGGCAACAACTGGCAGGACACCGCCACCGAGCAATGGATTCGAGGCGAAAGTACGACAGGTAACGTTCCCAGCGAGGGCAATCGCCTGGGGTTCTTTTACGCTAATGACCCTAACCTGGACCCGAATGCGGTCCAGCCGTACGATACCCATGTTCCGCTCCGGCTTTACGATGGAAACGCTCCGGATTACAACTTTGCCTCTGCAAGCACATACGAGATTGCGGCCGGCCGAATCAATTCACTTGCTGTGCCTTTTATTCCCGGCGATTTCGACCGGGATGGTGTCTGTGACGCCAATGATATCACCAAGATTGCCGCCGTCTTCGGCGACGATGACTGGCTCTTCAGCAACAGCTTCTTCGATGCGCCCGAGGGTGATTCGAATGACCCTGCCACGCAGACCAAACCCTGGGACGTCGATGCCACCGGCGATAACGGGATTGAAGCCAGCGACCTGCAGTGGGCGCTCAATTTTCAGGGCGATAATACCGGCCAAATCGTAGGTGTTCAGTATGACAGCACCACACCGGCCAGCAGCGGCGTTGTTTTGAACCCCAACACCGGCATAGAATGCACTGCGACCGCCTCGGTCAATATCCCAGGCGGACGCACCCTCACGACGCTTATCGTCTGCGACAT
>Ga0315538_1001117_pt1 | contig 16197 bp, 14 predicted proteins | sample SalMarSW160230MG_2_FD_203834 | JGI IMG/M metagenome (GOLD analysis project Ga0315538, IMG submission 203834) | Salt marsh sediment microbial communities from the Plum Island Ecosystem LTER, Massachusetts, United States - Salt Marsh Sediment SW1601-230 ...
CTCCGGCGAGAGATGGACCGACGGGATCTCGATCAGGTCCGTGCCGGCTTCCGCCACCAGCACTCGGGCGCCCTTGGCGAGGGTCAGCAGGTTGTCGCAGGGGCCACTGTCGCCCGTGTAGGCCAGGCGCCGATCGCCGAAAGTGGCCGTGAGCCCGAAGCAGGGCACGCCGTGCTCGACCTCTCGGGCCTGGATCCGCAGGTCCCCGATCTCGGCTACGCCGCGGTCCTTCAGCTCCACGACCTGGAAGAAGCTGGACATGGAGTGATCGACGGCGCTCCTGACGAAATCCTCGACGCGCTTGGCCCAGCCGGCCGGGGCCAGGATCGGGATCTTGCGCATCGGCACGTCCGAGAAGGCGTAGGCGTAGTAGAGGAGCGGCATGTCGCCGAAGTGATCGGCGTGGAGGTGGCTGATCCAGACCGCGTGCAGGTCCTCCAGGCGGATGTAGTGCTGCAGCACTCCCAGTGTTCCGCCGCCGATGTCCACCAGCACGTTGGCGCCGCCGGCCTGGAGAAGGTAGCCCGAGCAGCATTCGTCGGCCCGAGGGTAGGGGGCGCTACCCAGGGTGATCCAGCGAATGGGGCCTTCAGGCTTCTTCTTGCCCGGCACGCGCGACTACCTCCCGCTCGGAGACGTGAATCCGCTGAATCGTAGTGCGCCGGGAGTCGGTCTGCTGGCCCTACCGTCAAACGGGACGGACGAGGACGGATGGCCGGGCTAGCTCGGCGTTCGGGCGCTGAAGAGGGCGGCGGCGCCTCTCGTCTCGAGGCGAACGTCGACAAAACGGCTCTCCAGGGCGTCCCGCAGATCCTCCGGGCCGTCCTGGTCGTTGCCGAAGATGCCCATGGAGTTGTAGAGGTCCATGAGCAGGCGCGTCTGCGGCAGCAGGCGGGGCATCCGTCGCATCAGGGTGGCCCCGAAGATGACACCTCCCGGGTTGAGCAGCGGCAGCAGGTGGTCGAAGGTGACGGCCTTGCGCTCCATCGGCCCGGGCAGGCAATGGAGGACGTAGTTGATGCCAATCGAGTCGAACGGCCGGGCCGGCAGCTCGATCGGCGCCAGGAGGTTGGCCTCGAAGGGCTGGGGCGAGTAGCGCGCCAGGCGGTTCGAGGCATGAACCAGGCAGCCGGCGTTGGCGTCCAGCAGCCCCAGCCGTGGCGTGCTCGAGGGGAACGTCACTCGATCGAGGAAGAAGCCCGTGCCCACTCCCACGTCCAGGTGGTTGGCGCTGACGTGCTCCTGGTAGAGGCTCAGGATCCGGCCGGCGGAGCAACCCCAGGCCAGCCGGTTGGAGACGCCCAGAACCAGCGCGTCGTAGAGACGGCGCGCCGCCGATCCGTAGACATCTACGCCCAACCGCCGCTGCGTGAGGACGGTGGTGGGCTGATACCTCACCTCCATAAGTACTAGTCTGAATGGCCCAGTGCGCCGATGCAACACCCAATCGGCTACGCTCGGCAGATGCCACAGCCCCTCGAGGCCCTGCCGGCCGTCCTGCTCGTCGACCTGGACGACACGATCGTCTCGGATTCGTGGCGCTCGCGGGAGAACTGGCGGGTGGCCTGCGAGGCCGTCGCCGCCCAGGCATCGCCGCCGCTGCCCGTCGAGGCGGTGCTGGCCGAGCTGGAGGTCGAGCGACAGTGGTTCTGGAGCGATCCCGAGCGGCACCGCGTAGGGCGGAGCGATCTGGTGGCGGCCCGGCGGGCGATCGTCTCGGCTGCCCTGGCTCGCCTGGGCGTAGCCGACACGGCGATCGTAGAGGCGATCGTGGCCGCCTACGGCGCCCGGGCCGAAGCGGCCCGGGCCCTGCTGCCCGGCGCCGTGGAGGCGCTGTCGGAGATCCGGGCCCTGGGCGTGCGCCTGGTTCTGGTTACCAACGGCGCGGCCGACGTCCAGGCGGCCAAGATCGAGCGCTTCGGTCTATCCGGGCTCTTCGAGGCCGAGGTGATCGAAGGCGTGCTGGGCATCGGCAAGCCTGAACCGGCCGTCTACCGCCACGCCCTGGCGGCCGTGGGCGCGGAGCCCCGGCAGGCCTGGATGATCGGCGACAGCCTGGAGTGGGATGTGGCCGCGCCCCAGCGCCTGGGCCTGCGCGGCATCTGGGTCGACGTCGCCGGACGCGCCCTGCCGGCCGACGCGCCCTGCCGCCCCGACGCGATCGTCTCGGGCCTGCCGGAGCTGGCCGCCCTGATGCGCCGCCTGGCCGAGACGGAGGCCGACCGCCCGGCCGCCGGTTGACCTCGGCCGCCCCCATTCGGGGAGAGGGCTTCTACTCCATTCGCATGAGGGCAAGCTATTCGCTCTGGCGCTACTATTCGCCCATGCGCAAACCATTTGGCCGGCCGTCCGCGGCCCGCGAGGAAGCCGTCCAGGCGGTGATGGAGGCACTCGACGCCCTGTGGGCCGACGGCGTCAAGGAAGTGCCGGACTGGGTCGCCCAGGAGCTGACCTTCGGGCAGATGCGGCTGCTTTATCTGCTCTCCACTCACGGGCCCTCGCCGATGAGCCGCGTGGCGGAGTGGCTGAGTGTGGGTCTGCCGTCCGCCAGCGGAGTGGTGGATCGCGTAGAGCGACACGGCTTCGTGGCCCGGCGCCATCGCGAGGACGACCGCCGCATCGTCGAGTGCCACCTGACGGACAAGGGCCGCGACCTCATCGCGGAGATTGGCGGCCTGCGCCGCGAGGCTGTCCACCAGATGCTGGCCGTTCTATCGGACGAGGAGCTGGCCCAGATGAGCCAGTTGATCAGGACCGTTCGCGAGCGAACGTTCGAGCGCGAAGGGGGGTCCAAGCAATCGATAGCCCGGTAGCCGGCCGTGCCCCGGCTGCCATCCCACCCTCAGGCATGAGCAGGCAAGGAGTCCACCGGTGATTCGACTGACGAAACTGGCCGTAGGGAAGAGGAGCGTGACCGTTCTGGTCACGCTGGCCATGCTCCTGGGCGGCGCGTTCTCGTGGGCGTCCATGAAGCAGGAGCTGCTGCCGGACATCCAGTTCCCGTTCCTCGTCGTGATTACGCCCATGCCGGGCGCGAGCGCGCAGGACGTCTCCACCCAGGTGACTGAGCCGATCGAGCGCTCGATCTCGAACGTGCCCCGGCTGAAGCACATCAACTCCAGCTCGGTCAACAGCATCTCGATCGTCGTCGGCTCGTTCTCCTACGGAACCGACGTCAAGGAGACGAAGGCCACGATCGAGGCCAACGTGGGAACGTTGCAGCTGCCGTCCGGCGCCGAGCCGGAAGTGATGTCGTTCGACATCAACGCCCTGCCATCGCTGATGGTGGCTGTCCGCGTCCCCGACGGCTCCGAGGTGACCCAGGAGCAGCTCAACGAGTTCACGTTGAAGACCATCGTGCCCTCCATTGAGGGTCTCGATGGCGTGGCCTCGGTGGATGTCAGCGGCAGCATCGAGAAGCGAGTCCTGATCTCTCTCGATCCGGCCAAGATGGCCGACGCCGGCGTCTCGATCAGCCAGATCCAGGGCGTCCTGGCGGCCAACAACCTGATCCTGCCCGCCGGCTCACTGCCCACCTCCGACATCTCGATCCCGGTCTCCACCGAGCATCAGTTCAGCAGCCTCGAGGAGGTGGCCGGCCTGGTCGTGGGCGTCAAGATGCCCACCGAAGACGGGACCGTCACGACTCCGACGCCCATCGTCCTGGGCCAGCTGGGCAAGGTCGAGCTTGTTTCCGTCCAGCCGACCGGCTACGCGCAGATCGACGGCGACCCGTCGCTAGTCCTGTCGGTGACCAAGACGAGCGAGGGCAACACGGTCAGCACCGTCGAGGCCGTCCAGGGCCGCCTCGCAGAGCTGGAGGCGGAGAACCCGGGCCAGTTCCAGGTCGAGACGATCATGGACCTGTCCACGTTCATCATCGAGTCGCGAGACAGCCTGGTACGCGAGGGCGGTCTGGGCGCCATCTTCGCCTTCCTGGTAATCCTGTTCTTCCTGTGGAACCTTCGCTCCACGCTCGTGGCAGCGGTCAGCATCCCTGTCTCGATCTTCACCGCGCTGCTGCTGATGTTCACCGCCGGCGTCACCATCAACATCATGACCCTGGGCGGATTGGCGGTCGCCGTCGGGCGAGTCGTGGACGACGCCATCGTCGTCCTGGAGAACATCTACCGCCACCGCAGCCGGGGCGAGCCGATGAGAGAAGCGGTCATATCCGGCACGCGTGAGGTGGCAAGCGCTATCACCAGCTCGACCCTGACAACGGTCGCCGTCTTCCTGCCGATCGGCTTCATCGGCGGCCTGGTCAGCCAGTTCTTCCTGCCCTTCGCCCTGACCGTGACCTTCGCCCTGCTGGCCTCGCTGGTCTGCGCCCTGACGGTCGTCCCGGTCCTGGCCTCGCTCTTCATCGACCGGGTCAAGATGAACCCGGACGAAGGCCCCGAGCATCGCGACACCTTCGTCCAGCGGATCTACACGCCCCTCCTGCGGCTGGCCCTGCGCAACCGCCGCACCCGCTGGGGTGTGATCGGCATCTCCGCCCTGATGGTGGTGGTGGCCGGCCTGCTGGTGCCGCTCATCCCCACCCAGTTCATCAACATCGAATCGGGCAAGTACCTGGAGGTCACCGTCGCGCCGCCCTCGGGCACGCCTTCGGCGGACGTCCTGGTGGTGGCCAAGCAGGTCGAAGACGAGCTCAAGGCCGGCGACGGCATCGAGCTGATCGAAACCACGGTGCCCGGCGACGCCGACACCGGCCTCAGCGCCCTGGCCTCGGCCTTCACCGGCCGGGCTCCCAACACGGCCACGATCCTGGTCAAGTTCCCCGACGACGCCGACCTTGACGCGGCCCAGAGGAAGTACGCCGCCCGCCTACAGACCGTGGCCGAATCGCAGGCCAGCGGCAGCTGGCAGATAGAGGTGGCGCAGCAGAGCATGACCTCCGGCACCCAGATCAGCGTCGTGGTCAGCGGCGCCGATCAAGAGGACGTGGCCAACGCCACGACCGCGCTGCTGGAAGCCTTCGGCGAGCAACCGGATCTGATCAACGTCAAGAGCGACCTGGCCGTTCAGACGCCGGAGGTCCAGGTTCTCGTCGATCCCAACAAGGCCCTCTTCGCGGGCCTGACCACGGCCCAGATCCAGGGTGAGATCCACAACGCCCTGGCGGGCACCCAGGCCGGCACGGTCAACCTCCAGACCGGACCGGCCGACGTCTACCTCAAGCTCGAGGTCGACGGCCTCAACTCAGTCGATGCCCTGAAGCTGCTCCCGGTGGGCAGCATGAAGGCGCCGCTCGGCACTGTGGCAACGGTGGACCTGATCCAGACCCAGGCCCGCATCACCCGCGTCGACCAGTCGCCGGCGGCGACGATCTCGGCCGACACCACGAGCAAGGACACGGGCGCCGTCTCGGCCGCCCTGCAGCAGGTCATCGACGACCTCGACGCGCAGGGCAAGCTGCCCGGCGTGACCGTCACCCTCTCCGGCGTGACGGAGCAGATGAACGAGGCCTTCGGCGGCATGTACGTCTCGATGGCCGTCGCGGTCCTGCTCGTGTACCTGGTCATGGCCCTGGTCTTCGACTCGCTGATCGACCCCCTGGTCATCATGTTCAGCCTGCCGCTGGCCACCATCGGCGCCTTCCCGGCGCTCTTCCTGACCCAGCGCCCGATCGGCGTCAGCGCCCTGATCGGGTTCCTGATGCTGATAGGCATCGTCGTTACCAACGCCATCGTCCTTCTCGACCTGGTGGAGCAGCACCGGCATCGCGGCATGCCGATGTACGAAGCTCTGATGCAGGGCGGGCGGACGAGAGTCAGGCCCATCCTGATGACGGCCATCGCCACGATCCTGGCACTGGCGCCCCTGGGCGCGGGCCTCTCGAGCGGCACCCTCATCGCCTCCGAGCTGGCGACGGTGGTCATCGGCGGCCTCTTCACCTCCACCTTCCTGACCCTGATCGTAGTCCCGGTCGTGTACTCCCTGGTGGAGGACGCGAAGAGCCGGACGCGACGAGCCTTCGGAATCGCGCCGGAGCACGCTGGCGACCTCGTCGCCGAAGCGGCCAGGCCGGCGCCGAAGCGCAAGCCGAAGGGCTGAGCCGCGGGGCTCCGCCCCCCGCCAGAGAGCGGTAACGAGGAAGGCCGGGCGACAAGCCCGGCCTTCCGATTCTCGCGCCCGGGCGCCCGGGCGCCCGGGCGCCCGGCCTCAGCGATCCTCGGCGAGGAGGAGTCCGCTGGCCGAGGAGACCGCATTCACGGGCCTTCGCCGCGCGCGTCCTCGCGGCTCTGCTCCGGCCTCGCCTCGCGCGTATGCTAGGCGGACCTGGCCGCGCGCCCTGCCCGGGACGCCGGTCCTTCGATTGTTCGCGGGACCTGAAGCCCCTCCGAGAGAGCCGTAGCTGGATGATGCCCGACTTCCTGAAGAAAGAATCGGCCGCCGGAATCCTCCTGATGTTGGCCGCTGCGATAGCGATCGCTCTGGCCAACTCCCCGTTCGACAGCTACTACCGCCTGCTTCTGTCGACGGCCGTCGAAGTGCGCGTTGGGGAAGCAGAGATCGCGAAGCCGCTGCTGCTCTGGATCAACGATGGGCTGATGGCGGTGTTCTTCTTCTTTGTCGGTCTCGAGATGAAGCGAGAGATCGTGGAGGGTGAGCTGTCCGACAGGAGGAATGCCGTTCTGCCGGCTGTTGGCGCCATCGGGGGGATGCTCGCCCCGGCGGCCATCTTCGTATCCGTCAACCTTGGCGATAGCGTGGCGTTGCAGGGCTGGGCAATCCCCGCTGCCACTGATATCGCATTCTCGTTGGGCGTCCTGGCGCTGCTGGGCAGTCGCGTGCCCGTCTCCCTGAAGGTCTTCCTGACCTCTCTGGCCATATTCGACGACATAGGCGCGATCCTGATCATCGCGCTGTTCTACACGGCCAGCGTCTCTCTCACTGCGTTGTTGGCGGTCGCCTGCTGCGTTCTGGTGTTGGGCCTCCTGAACAGAGCTGGCGTCGTATCCAAGAGCCCATACATCCTCATCGGCATCATCATGTGGGTGGCCACGCTCAAGTCCGGCGTCCATGCCACGCTGGCGGGGGTCATGCTGGCTGCGTTCATACCCTTGGGCCGTGCGGACTCCAAAGGCTCTCCGCTCAAGGAGCTCGAGCAAGACCTGCATCACATCGTCGCCTTCTTCGTGCTACCCGCGTTTGCCTTCGCCAATGCGGGAATCTCGTTGGCCGGGGTTACCTTCGACCAGGTCGTCCATGGCGTCCCGCTGGGCATCGCCGCCGGTCTGTTCTTCGGCAAGCAGATTGGTGTCTTCGGGCTGTGCTGGCTGGCCATCAAGCTGGGGTTTGCGGCGCTGCCCAGCGGCATGAGCTGGCGAAGTCTCCACGCTACAGCCGCACTCTGCGGAGTCGGCTTCACCATGAGCCTGTTCATCGGTTCGTTGGCATTCGAGCAAACCGGCGCGGACATACTGTTCGACGAACGGCTTGGCATCATCGTCGGTTCGATTGCGTCGGGTCTGGCCGGCTATCTTCTCTTGCGCTTCAGTCTCAGCCCCAAAGACTCGGCGCAAGAGCGGCGACATGACGGCCGAGTGCAGGCCGCGGCGGCGATGCGACAGGCGAAGGGCTGAGCCGCGAGGCTCCGCCCCCCGCCGGAGAGAGGCAAGGAGAAAGGCCGGGTGAGAAGCCCGGCCTTTCGATTCTGGCGGCGGAGCGGGCTCCTATGACGTCTCGCGATCCCAGCCGACCACGACGAGCCGATGGTAGGCGAACACCGCCCCGGCCACGATCAGCCAGCCCAGCGGGCCGCTGACTTCGGCTCCGAGGTTGTCCTCCGGCAAGCCGAAGGTCGCCCTCATGTAGCGGTACAGGATCATCGCCAGGGCCATTGCGACGACGATGATCGCGCCCGCGGCGATCGAGAAGAGGTAGTAGGCCCGCGAGGACGAGTCGATCTCGAGGGCCCGGTCGGGAGCCTCCGCCGCACGTCGGCGCTGGGCGAAGAACCACGGCACGATCCAGATGACAAGAGCCGCCACGGCGATCGCGCCGTAGATGGCGACCACTGGCTGCCATGTCATGAGCGGATAGCTGAAGCTGAACTCCGAACCGAGCTCGAGGTGGCGGGAGAACCACTCGCCGAAGATCGAGCCCAGACACATGGCCAGGGCAATGGCCAGGTTGGCCAGCCCGACGAGCGCCACCGCGTAGCCGACGACGCGAACGGACGAGACACCGACCGGGCCGTCGGCATCCTCGGCCAGGGCCCGGCGACGATGCCACCACCAGGCAAGCGCGGCGAAGACCACGGCCAGCGTCGGCGTGACGAGGTTGTACCAGAGTGGCGCCACGTCCTCCGGATAGAGGCGCGCGTCCAACACCTTGTCGAAGACGACGGACAGGCTCGAGGCCACGCCGCTCAGAACCGCCGATGCTCCATAGACGGCGATCCAGACCAGGAAGGCGAGCCGGACGCGCGAGGTCCGCTCTTCAGCGGACTGTTCGGTCGTGCCGGAGCGGAGGCGATCCGAGTAGAGCCAGTGAGCGAGCCAGACGGCGCCCCACAGGACGACGGCCACCAGGGCCATGACTCCAGCTCGCGGCCACGGCGACCCCAGCGGGCTGCCTGCCCAGCTGAGCAAGGAGGCGGTCATCTCGTCCTGCTTGAACCCGGCCAGCTCGCGCATCACGAGGCTGATGAAGGAGGCGGCGTTGCCGATCATGTAGGCCAGACCTATGTAGGCCGCCCAGTAGAGATAGAGGCGTGAGACCCAGGCCGCGGCGCCGGTGATCACCGGGCCCTGACGCACGTCGCAGCCGCGAACCCAGGCGTGGTAGGCCCAGATGCCGGCGAAGACGACGATGATCGCCAGCGACCAGTCGTCGTCGATGGGCGAGGACCCGAGCGACGGCAGCGAGGCCGTGCCCAGGAGGCTGCCGAGGTTGCCGAGATCCAGGGCCGAGGTGGCGCTCATGTCCAGCACGTCGGCCAGTGCCCGGCCGGCGAGCTGGGCGGCCAGCGCGATGGGCGGCACGAGAGCGATGCCCATCACCGTGGAGAGGTAGAAGGAGCGGATGATCGACCGCCGCTCCACCACGTCGGCCGCCTTGTCGTCGCCGGCGCCGAGGCTGCGGACCGATCGCGCGATGGCCGCCCAGATACGGAAGCGGGGCCGCCCTTCCGGCACGTCGGCCTTCGCCGCCTTCGCCTTTGCCGCGGCGGGGCCGGCCACTCCTCTCGGGCGAACGGATCGATCGATGGCCGCCCAATGGAAGGCCCAGACGACGAACCCGACGAGTCCGAAGCCGATGGCCAGGCTCCACATGTCGCGGTCCAGGCTGTCGCTCGAGAAGGCGGCCGTGTCCTGCGGCCCTACGCCGATCTCCTTCAGAATCAGCCGCAGGGCGATGACCGCCGCCGCGGCCCACATGCTCAGACTGACCCCGGAGACCAAGTACAAGTACAGCCGTTCTGCCCTGGACATCCCTGCCTCCCGTGCGCTGATGGTCGCGCCCCGCTCCAAAGGGGCGCGTTCGGCGTGAGCCTACTCCGGCGCAGCCGGGTTCGCGAGTCCGATTCGCGCCGCAACGGCGGCTGCGGGTTGGACATGCCGGCGGCCCGACCGTATGGTGGGGGCGCTGATTGGGGGTGACGAATGAAGGCCAAGCACAGAGTCCTCCTGGCGATCGACGCGCTCGCCAACCTCGCCCTGGGGGCGATCCTCCTGCTCTTCCCGGCCGGCCTGATGGACTTGCTGGGCCTGCCCAAGACCGACACATACTTCTATGCCACCATCCTCGGTGGGGTCATCTTCGGCATCGGCATCGCTCTCTTGCTGGAGCTGTACGGGGCGCGGGCGCAGGTGCGCGGCCTGGGCCTGGGCGGAGCCATCGCCATCAACTTGTGCGGCGGCGGCGTCCTTCTGGGCTGGCTCCTGTTCGGCGGCCTGGACCTGCCGCTCCGAGGGTGGGTCGTCCTGTGGACCGTGGCGATTGTCGTCCTGGGCATCGGCGTGGCGGAGATCGCCGCCAGATCGTGGAAGTACGACGAGGGCTCCTAGCAGGACCAGGAACGCCTACGGCACTGAGACGGAGAAGCTGTGGTGCTCGTAGGGAATCCCGCCAGTGCGAAGCTCGATGCCCGCCTGGACCGCGTACAGATACTGCGTGTCCAACACGTAGCCCCTGGCCCTCGCATCCTGGATGAAGGCCATCAAGTCCAGATCGGCAACCGAGGTCACCATCGGAGGCGCGATCAGGTAGGCGACGTAGTCCCAGCTGTCGCCACCTGAGCCCTGAGTGGCCGTCCAGACCTCCCAGTTTCGCCCGTTCAGGTTCACTGGCCCCTGGTCGTTCAGCCAGCCGCCGATGTTCTGGTAGTCCAGCCAGATCATCAGCTCGGCTCCGCCCGGGAAGCCGTTGGCGCCGCAGTTGTCGTCTGGGCAGAACCAGAGGTCGTAGGCCACGTTCCAGTTGTCGCCGGCCGCGCCACCCACGCTGAAGCTCCAGCTGCTCGTGGCGCTGGTGAGCGCGCTGACCTGCTCGGGAAGCGAGCTGCCGGGGCTGCAGATCCCCCACGAGCAGCCGTAGAGCACGTTGGGGTAGGAGGCCACCGTGACGCCGCAGTCGGGGCACTGGGTCACGGTGAAGGCCCCGGTCACGGAGTCGATGACCATGCACTGCGTTCCGGGGCAGGCCGGCTGGTTGAAGAAGTTGGTCTCCACGACATAGGAGCCGACGGTCACCTCCAGGTACTGGTCGCACGTGGCGATCAGGGTTGGGGCGGGGGTGGGCGTCGGTGGGGGAGTGGGCGTCGCGGTCGGAGTGGCCGGGATTGTCGGGGAGGGCGTGGTGGCGGGCGTGCAGCCCAGGGGCAGGAGGGCGAAGGAGGCAGCGGCCACCAGCAAGACCGCCCTGACATGGCTACGGTGTCGGGCACGCTTGTCCACGGTTCGATCCCTCCCCGTCGCGCGGACGATGGCCGGATCCTACGCTCTCCGGGCGGCGGTTTCCAGCGCCCGGGCGAATCGGCGCGCATCCTCGATAGCGCAGCCGCGGGCGTCGTTGTTGAAGAAGGCGTAGCCGTCGGGATCCGGTCGCCAGGTCTCGCGGAGAATGCCGGCCCAGGCCTCCAGCTCGGAGTCGGAGTAGCCGGGCCAGTCGCCGCGGCCTTCGTGGAAGCGGACGTAGGTCCAGTCGGTTGTGCGCCAGATCGGCGTCTGCGCGCCTCGCCGATCGGCCAGGCACAGGGCGGCCTCATGCTCGCTCAGCAGGGCTTCCAGCTCGGGCGTGAACCAGGACTCGTGCCGGACCTCCACGGCGACCCGAATGCGGGCGGGGGTGGGGGAGGCGGCCGGCTCTCGGCGGCCCCCCGGGCCTTCGGCCGGCTCTCGGCTCATCCGTTCGAATGCCGCCAGTGTGTCGGCCAGCCGGTCCAGCTTGATCGGCATGTCGGGCGGGAGCTGGATCAGGATCGGCCCCAGGTGCGGGCCCAGCAGGCGTGCCCGTTCCAGCAGGTAGCGGACCGGCTGCTCGGGCTCGAGCAAACGCTTGACGTGGGTCAGGTAGCGGCTGGCCTTGACCGCGAAGACGAAGCCTTCCGGCGCCGCCTGGGCCCAGTGCCGGAAGGCGCTCTCGGCCGGCATGCGGTAGAAGGTCACGTTCAGCTCCACCGCCCCGAAGTGACGAGCGTAGTAAGCCAGCCGATCGCTGCCGCGCACCGCCGGCGGATAGAAGAGCCCGCGCCAGTGCGGGTAGTCGAAGCCGGACGTCCCGATCGCCATCGGCATAGAGAACACGGTACGCCCCGGGGCGAGGGGGCGGAAGGGTGCCGCGTCGCAGCGCACCGTGCGACCATGTGGCCATGCGCAGGATTCCGCAGGTCCCGGTGCGCCTCTGGGAGATGAAGGAGAGTCCCTTCCAGCCGCCGTACGAGGGCGTGTCGCGCGATCCGGACCACGTCACCCAGGCCGGTCAGGCCGAGCCCTGCCCCAACTGCGGCTCCCGCAACGTCGCCAGGGCTGTGGGCGGCGTCATGCGGCCGGAAGCGTACCGCTCGGGTGAGTACATGCATGTCCACTACTGCATGCCCACCGACGAGCCGATGTACAACCGCCACTGCAACGCCTGCGGCTACATGTGGTGGGCCAGCCTTTCAGAGGGCGGCTGAGGCTGGCTCTCAGAAGCGGGATGGGGCCGGCAGCGGCGTGATCTTGGGTGTGGGCGTGGCGTGGGGGAGTTGCTCGGACACCCAGGGCGCCACGTAGTCAGAGGCCAGGCCGTAGGCCACCATCATCAGGGCGATCACCAGGCACAGGACCATGAGCCTGAAGGCGAGCTGGTTGCCGGTCCGTATCGGCAGAGCCAGCGAGACGATCACGACGACGAGCGCCAGGGCCACCATCGCTCCCCCCAGGCCCAGGTAGACCAGTGAATCCACCAGCGCGCCGTCCAGCAGCAGCCCAATCCCGATCGTCAGCGTGACCACGCTGCTGGCCGTGAGGGGCGGGACGGGGCGCAGTTCGGGCTCGGACTCGGTCCATCTCGGGCTCATCGCCCCGAATCTAGCCGACCGGGGGAGGTTCGGGGCCGCGGATCGCCCAATGCGCTCCGCAGGCCCCACCCGGGGTGGGGGAGCCAGCCGGGTGCAGACCAGGATCACCTGATCGGCGCGGAGGAGAAGGCGATGAGCTTCCTGAGGCGAAAGGGTGCGGACAACGACGGCCAGGGCGCGGGCGAAGGCACCGGCGCGGCTGGGGGCAAAGGCAAGCCCGCCGCCAAAGGCAAGCCCGCAGCGGGGGTCGGCGTGCCCGAGTGGGCCGCCTTCATGGAGCCGGACGAGTACGCCGAGTTCCGCCGCCTGACGGACGGCTGGCTGCGCAGCCACGTCGACGAGTTCCACGAGATCGAGGAGGGGGCGCTGGAGCTGTCGTCCGGCGCCGGGGGGCCGATGATGATAGGCCTCACCAACATCGCCCAGAAGTGCCACCTGGTCCCACGCTCGGAGTGGGCCACGCTGATCGACGAGTACCTGGGCGGCACCGTCGCCCGGGCCAGCTCGGTTTCGTCCCAGCAGCTGAAGCTCGAGGACGTCAAGTCGGTGCTCAAGGTGCGCATCTACCCGGAGGACCACGCGCCGCCGGACAGGGGCGAGATGCTGATCAGCTGGCCCGTCGCGCCGGGCATGCAGGCGGCCGTGGCCGTCGATCTCCCCGAGACGGTCGTGACCGTCCATCCCGACTGCCTTGCCCAATGGGGGCAGTCGGCGGACGAGCTGTTCGAGCTGGGCCTGGCAAACGTTCGGGCCCAGGACGTCCCGGACGAGGACGTGATCGGCGACACCTCCGTTCACCTGCTCTCGGGCGACAGCTTCTTCGTGGCCACCTGGGTGCTGATGCTCGAGGAGCACATGAATCCGGCCCCGGAATACGGCGCGCTGGTGATCGTCCCGAACCGCCACGCCGTGCTCTTCCGGCCGATCGAGGATGCCTCGATCGTCGAAGCGGTGGGCCTCCTCCTGGGCGTCGCCGATGCCCAGTTCCGGCAGGGCCCCGGCTCCTTCAGCCCGAACCTCTACTGGTGGAAGGACGGCCGGCTCACCCTGCTGCCGAGCGAGATGAAGGAACGGGAGATCCACCTCAGCCCGCCGGACGAGTTCATCGAGATGCTCAACGTCCTGGCGAAAGGCGGGTAGGCAGCACGGCGAGCAGGGGGCGCGGCCGACGCCAGACGGCCAGGCGTCAGGGCGCCGGCGACGCGCCTAGCCCGTCTGCCAGCCGTGCCAGGGAGTGCCCTCCGCGCCGAGAACCAGGTTGGCCCACTTGTTCCGCTCATCGATCGAGTCGAAGCTCAGGACGATGTCGTGCCCGCCGGCTGTGACCTGAAGCGCCGGCCGCGGCCCGCGCCAGGGGTAGACCCAGCCCGTTCTGGCGTGGGTGCCTTCGCCCAGCTCGAACTCGACCGGCGGCAGATCTGAGGCGGTGACCGATATCGGTCCCGTCAGCAACCCGTAGTAGCCGTGGCTGATTCGACTGCTGACCTCGCGCAGCCGGACGAGCTTGCCGCGCGAGTCGACCACCAGGCCGCTCAGGCGGACGGCCGCGTCCTCGTTCGGGACGCCCTGCACTGAGGGCGGTCGGTTCTGCCGATCGGCGCTGAAGACGATGTAGGCCGTGGGGACGCCGATCAGGAAGAACAGGCCGAGCAGGATCAACATGACCGAGGAAGCACCAAGCGGGAACGAAACGGGCGCGCCTGAGGTGGCGTCGAGGAGGTAGCCGGTGAGGTGGACGGACGGGTTGGCTTGTCCCGCCTTGTCGATTTGCTCATGCGAGACGCCGAAGCCCGCCGGTTGGAGGGTGCCTCTGACCTCGACATTCGCCCCCGGCTCGCCGAGCGGCTCCGACGCCTCGACGACGATCCCGGTCTCGCTGGCAGGATCGGTCAGCAGGTAGATGCGGTTCTCTGGATGCATCTCGTTCTGGGCATCTGCAGACCACGATCCGACCTCGCCGCTCAGGGTCACCCAGTACTGGGACCTGTCGTCAGAGTCGACTGGGGCGCCGTTGTGGTAGACGTCCTCGATGGAGGTGATCGTCGGGGCCGGGTCCAGCCGGCCGGTGATCAACGCTGCGAGGAGGCCCACCCCCAGGGCCAGGCACAGGAACGGCAGTACGAGCGTCCGGAGCGACCAGCGGTTGTAGTGGGCCAGCACGACCTGGCCGTCACTCCTGCGCCGCCAGGTGCGAGTTGCCAGGAAGGCGAACCAGCCGCTGGCCGAGACCACCCGGTTGAAGGTCGCTCGCCACCGCCCGACGTTGCTGTAGTTCGGCTGCGACCGTTGCCGGGGGCCAAACCACCGCCCGCCTAACCACACCCCGCTGGGCGGCTGCCCGCTGGGCTGCTGCCCGCTGGGCTGCTGCCCGCTCCCACTCTGGTCTGGCTGTCTCAACTTCCCCGATCTCCTCCCTGTCTGGGTCGGCCTCCCCGGCTCAGCCACGGCGCGGCTTCGCGGCCGCGCCCCCATGGCCCCGTCCACTCCCTAGACTACGGCACCGCCGCCCGGGTTCGCCGCCCTTGCCTGCGGCACCCCGGGGCCCCGGCGGGCGGCCCCTAGCCGTCGCAGGCAGGGCAGGGCGGCAGCGGCGTGTGGGAGGGCGTCGGCGTGGCGTGGACGGCCAGGTCCGAGAGATAGCGGCCGAGCACGTCCGAGATAGGCCCCCAGGCCACCACCAGGAGTGCGACGGCCAGGCTGGCGATCAGCAGCCGAACGGCGAGGTACTCGCCGGCGCGCGGGGGCAGCCGCACAGAGGCGACCGCGCAAGCCAGCGCCAGGACAGCGAGCACTCCCCCCAGGAACAGGTAGCTCGGGGAGCCTGCCAGCGCTCCGTCCGCCAGGATGCCCAGCCCGATCAGCAGCGCGATGGAGGCGCAGGCCAGGGCAAGCCGGCTCCCGCGGGCTTCGGGCTCGGGTTCGGCCTCCAGCGCGGGTCCGGGCTCGCCCGATCGGAGGCTCATCGTTCGGCCGAGCCTAGTCCTGCCGCTCGGTGGCCGAGATGATCATCCACTCCTCGGCGCCGGTCATCACGACCACGTTGATGGAGCCGTTCTGGTAGACGAGCATCGTCGAGCCCGGCGGCCCTTCCTGGGGCGTGAAGCCGGCCGCGGCTAGATCGGCCAGGTAGGCGTCGACGATGGCCTGGTGGTGATCCGGGTCCGCGTCCGGGTAGCCGCAGGCTACGTACAGATTGGTCGGCGAGCTTGTCATGTTGCCGTTGGCACCCAGGGTGCAGCCGTGCGGCTCGGGCACCTTGCCGGCCCATTCGGGCGGCCAGGTCTGCGCCGGCCAGGGCGTGGGCGTTGGGAGCCCCTCGATGAAGTCGTCCATGCCGGGCAGGGCGTCGCTTTCGGCCTCGGTCAGCCCGTCGACGTCGAAGGTGACCTCGTCGCCGTCCGAGCTGGGGACGGTGATCGTCAGCACCCGCGTGCCCTTCCTGGCGATCCAGGCGTCGTAGTCGCCCCTGGCGGCGCGCTCGGCGGCATCCTTTTCGGTCTCGGGCGGCGTGTAGTAGACCTCCGGCTTGAGGGTCCAGCCCTCCTGGCGCAGCGTCTCGACGTAGTCGTCCAGCATCTGCTTCGTCACGCCGGTGAAGAACATGCGGACGCCGTAGCTGTCGCCGCTCTGGCGGCGCTGGGGCATGAACATGTCCAGCTGGCCGGGGAAGTAGGGGATGTCCG
>Ga0315538_1001120_pt1 | contig 16164 bp, 23 predicted proteins | sample SalMarSW160230MG_2_FD_203834 | JGI IMG/M metagenome (GOLD analysis project Ga0315538, IMG submission 203834) | Salt marsh sediment microbial communities from the Plum Island Ecosystem LTER, Massachusetts, United States - Salt Marsh Sediment SW1601-230 ...
CTCAAAAAAAGACCTGGCCGTTAGCTGTCAGCAATACTGATTAATCTGGTCTCGAAGTTTCTTGGCTGCTTCTCCAGCCGCTTCGGCAAAATCATTGCCTTGACTGGCGAAGATAATTCCGGATGAGGAATTGATGGCGAAGGAACCGAAGCCAGCGTCAGCAGCCTGAACTGTCTCCTTGACGAACCCTTCTTGAGTACCAATTCCCGGAATGAGATACCAAAGTCTATCGCCGACAATCTTTCTACCACGGGACAGATGCCAAAAGTAGATATCGTCTTCACCATAAGAGGCATCTAAATGGTGCATATGACCGTTCAATAAAGACGCCTTATGGGCCGCTCCCATGACCAAACCAGTGTTCTCAACTATTCCGAATTCCTCGGCCCAAAGCCACGTTTTCTCGGCAACAAATTCCCAATAGCGTCTCCCGTCTGGCAAAAGAATATCTTGCATCTCCCAGGCCTCTGGATTACTGGTCCTGCAGAGCCCGACAATAGCATTCCCCGGAGACGCTTTATCAACTAATTCTGCCATACAGGATTTACCCATATAAGGATTGAAGTTCATGCCATCCACTCCATCAATCTCAAAATGAGCTATCCGGTAACGTTGCTGGGTGCGCCCGATATCACCTCGTTTACAATCCAGAAAAACCGGAACTTGTGGATGTTTCTCATGGATATGCCTAACAATGTTGTGCAAAATATTCTGTCCTTCGGGTAAGGCCTCGTAATGTGCTTTTTGCGGTTTGAATAAACAAGCGTAGCCTGCTGTGGCATCAATGATTGCGTTCATCCAGTCGACTATCCCGCGCCAATTATCTCCATGGAATTTCCTAATGCACTCAGGAAGTTTTTCCGGCAGAGGATCTAACCCTACACATACCCGAGACCATACCGCTTCTTGCCTCTGTCTCAACATTTCTCTAAAATTTCTCTTTCCCATAGTCATGTCTCCTTCCTTTTTCTGTTAAGTTCATCAAAAACATTCTTTTCTTAAACCTTACTTATTCACCTCCTTTCAGTCGGCCATTTGACTGGTGCAAGATTAAAAACAGTACAGCGACAAGGAATAAAATGGCAATTCCAGCAACCACTACCGTAACGGTCGAGAACTGCCTTTTCCAGATCTATCCCAAAGAAATTAGCTACGGCCGTAGTCCAGGCCAGAGCATCAGCCAATTCCAAAGCAAATTCTTTTTCAATCTCATCAAGAGAACCAGCCATACTAGGAATCCTCATCTCCAAACTAAGTAACTCACTAATTTCTTTGAAAAGCCGATTTAAAATATTTTCAATGCCTTTAGCTCTGTTTCTGTCGCCATAAAGAGCCGCCAAGTGGAAAGACCATCGTTTTAAACTCCAATCCAACTGTTCATCTGAAATTGACTCGGCCAGTTTAGCGTCAGGCCGCTTTTCCGGACATTGACAAGGAAACTGGTGACAGTAGCTACAATAACGACTGGGATACTTACGAGCCATAAACTCAACCAGCGGCAGTTCCTGAAAGTGTTCAGTAATACAGAAAATTCTGGCGACTATTCTGGCTAAGGCTATATTGAAATATTGGATACTGACTTCTTTTCTAATCGCTTCCTCAAGATCACCAATACCTAGATTAAGAAAATCTATCCGGTCTCTCAAACTGGGCAAAAAAATCCGGTTTCTTCTGCCATACAAACGGAAAAAATGCTTCATCATCTTTTTCAAGTTCATTGCTCGCCTCTTATTTATTTGACAAGGGACAAATTAAACCAAACCTCCCTTGGTTTGGCTATCTATGCTTTTTAAAATAATATCAGATTTAACAAATTAGTCAATCTTTTCTATCTTTAACCCCAAAGCGACTGCTTTGGCAATTCTAGTACTAATTAATGATTCTTTACTGGGGACTACTTTAATTTCTTTAATTTCCGCTAATTTGACTTTATTCTTTTTTAAAAACTTATCGATGGCTGGCAAAATAGTTTCGCTCAATTGATAAAGACCAGGCCATTGATGGCTGGAAATTTTTTTGCGGCCTTGCTTTAAAATCAAGCTCGGTTCTTTCTTGGATAAATTAATAATTAAAATCATTTCTTTTTTCTTTTAGATTCTAAGGCTCTCACTCCTTTTTCACTAAAGCCGAAATGATGAGCAATTTCGTGCCAAACCGTATTTTTAACTAAATCAACTATTTCTTTTTCCGAGCCAGCTAATTTCTCAATGGGTTGCTGAAAAATACTAATTTTATCCGGTAAAATATTGCCAAAACCTCTGCCCCAAGTAGTTTGGGGCACTCCCTGATATAGACCCAAAAGAGAATTGGCTGACCGAAGACCAGTCCCCTGCAATTGCTCTGGCAAGGCCTTTTTTTCAATAACAATCTCAACATTATCCATTTTCTGGCGAATATGGTCCGGTAATTCTAAAACTGCTTTCTGAACTAATTTTTCAAAATCAGCTTGGCGCATATCCTATTATTTGTGATTCTACTAAATTTTAGACAAAAATGAAAGAGCCCTTTTTGAAAAATAGGGCTCTTGTCTTAAGGCACTTAGGGGGCCTGAGTGTTTCCATTAGTCGGACGAGACAATCATCATAGTTCCTGCCTTCCGTCTTTTTAAGAGATTAATTACTTTCATCAATAGATTAGCTTTTCTCTACGCTTTTCCATTTTCCTGCTCTTGCTTTTTTTGTCGTTCTCGCCGCCGCCCCTCAATGCTGGCTCTTCTTCTGGCCAAAAATATTTTTTCGGCCTTCGAAAGCTTACAGTGTAGATGTCCTTTTCTCCTCACGTTTTCCTCCTTTATATTTTTAAAAAACTATTTAAAGACCTGATATTATGCATAATATATACCATATTCATCAGATATTGTCAAGCGGATATCTGTTTGATTTTACTTCTCCGCTTTCTTAGGAATGACAATAATAGCTAATAAATAGACAATTAAACCGGGTACAAAGCCAGTAAAAACTAAAATCAAAATCCAAATTAACCGGAAAAGAACCGGGTCAATATGAGCATATTCACCCAAACCGCCAAAAATTCCGGCAATCACTTTATTTTTTTCACTGCGATAAAGCCGTTTTGTTTTCATAATTTGTCGTAAATGACAAAAAAATTATGTTCGTCGAGCGCTTTGGACAAATGGGCCTTTTGCCCATTTTGCTTAAAAAGGATGTTCATAAAATCCGGAAGTGAAAACGAACATGAGGTGACACTGCAGTGTTTAGAATGCGAAAGAGAATTTATTCTTAAACGAACACTCAAGCGTTTTCATTAGTTCTTTAGTTCGGGATAAGTAAAAAAACTTATCCCTTTTTAATTTCTAATATTTTGCACCTTTTGAACTACTTCGCTTATTATCCAATCAGGAGTGGAAGCTCCAGCGGTTATGCCGATACTTTTTTTATTTTTAAACCACCTTTCTTTTAGTTCTTGACCCGTCCTGACGAAATAGGTATCAGGATTGATGCTTTGGCTAATTTCATAAAGCCGAGTTGTATTAGCGCTGGTTCTGGAGCCAATTATTAAAAGTAAATCATGTTTTCTGGCTAATTTTCTCACTTCGCTTTGCCTTTGGCGAGTCGCCTGGCAAATAGTGTTAAATATTTTTATATCTTTAATTCTTTCTTTAATCTTCTTCTCTAATTTCTTAAACTCCTCAAAGTCCTTGGTTGTCTGAACCACTAATCCATATTTTTTATTTTGGTCAAGATTAATTTTCTTAAATTCTTTTTCCGAAGAAAAAATGATGGCTTGGTTATCAGCCGCCCCCTTAATTCCCTTGACTTCTTGATGGTCAACATCGCCAAAAATTAACACTTGTTTATTTTGTTTATGTAAAAGTTCAGCTAAATTTTGAACAAGCGAGACCTTGGGACAGGTAGTATCTACTAAATTCAATCCCTTTTGTTTTAATAATTTTTCTTTCACTTTAGGGCTTATACCGTGAGCAGTAATAATTAAGGTCCCTCTCTTAATTTTTTCTAAAGTATCTATTACTTTTATTCCTTTAGCTAATAATCTTTTTATCACTTCTTCGTTATGAACCAAGTGACCATACATCCTTATTGGTTTTTTTATCTTCTTAATATTGTCTTCTATCAAAGCCAGAGCTCGCTTGACTCCAAAACAAAAACCAGCATTTTTAGCTATTTCTATCTTCATAATCTTCAGCTAATCCGCTTATTGACAAGGGACAGTCCCTTAATTACACTTTTTATCTATTTATCCCGATAAAAGGACTGGCTTCTCCCCAATAAGTCGGCACCTGGCCATCCCACTTTTCTATCCAGCGCAGCTCAACCACTTGAGGATTAGCCCGCAAGGCCTGGGCTTCAATCTGAATGGCCTGAGCTTTGCCCTGGGCTTCAGCAATTCTCTGATCCGCTTCAATTTTAATTCTTTCTAAATCTCTATCTGCTTTAAGCTTTAACTGTTCTGCTTTAACTTTAGCTTCAATAGCTTCATTAAAGGCTGCTGAAAAATCAAAGTCAATAATATTAAATTCATCAACGATAATAAAATTCTGCAATAATCTTGCTGCCAAATTTGCCTTAATCTGCTCTTTGACTATTTCTCTCTTAGTAATCAACTCTTCGGCGGTAAATTTGGCTGTTTCTGCCTTAACCGATTCCTGAATAGCTGGAGAAATAATCCGAGCATTATAGTTCTTGCCTACCTCCTGCCAAATCCTATTAACTGACATTGGATCTAAATGATAGTTTAAAGCGATTTTTGAAGTAACTATCTGTAAGTCCTTGGAAGAAGCGCTGGCTGGAATCTCGTCTTTTTGAATTTTAACATCCACGGTAACCACTCGTTGAATAAGAGGTATTTTGACATAAAGACCTTCGTCAAAAACCTTGTCTTTAACTGCTCCGAATTGAAGCAAGACCCCTCGCTCACCTGCCCCAATAGTCCCAAAGGTACCAAAAACAATTATTAAGGCAAATATTCCGAAAATTATCCGGGAAACAATCTTCTTTCCGTCCATCTTTCTTATTCTTTCATTTATTTCAATAATTTTATTCATATTTATTTTTTATTTTTAATTTTTACCTTTATCGACCTTTAATTGGGAACTTACTCCCAACTCTATTTTTTTAACTCAATTTCGTATAAAATACCCTCTATTCTTTTCAAATTCCTCTCTGTCTCGTCATACTTGTGTCTTAATTTTCCCATTAAACCAATTTTAGTCAGCTCTTCAACAATATCCTCAATCGCTTTTTTGTATAAAAGAATTTCTTGAGAATGTTTTGAATGGGCGATAGTGATAGCTTTCCTGACCAGCTCGCCGGTAAAATCGCAAATCCCGCCAATTATTTCTTCTGAGTCGGCTTTAACAAAATCGGGAATTTGCTTATGGGATTCGGTCAGGAAATTATAAAAAGTCAAGGCCTCAATGTATTCTTCCACTGCCTCTTTGTAAAAACCACAATTTAACAAATCGCTGTTTTTCTTAACTAATTTATTAAGCAGTTCAAAATCTCTTTCTGCTTCCTTAATTGCCTGCCGGCTCTCTTTGATATTGTCCCGCCGCAACAAAGCAATGGCTTTTTTAGAGCCAGCCCTAATCTGATTAGAAAACTTCTGCAGCTGATAAATTAAATCCTGCCCGGCCTGATATTTTTTAATTGATTTCTTCAATAAATTATTCATAATTGGACTGGTATTTCATAAACACACTCTACCACTTTTAGCTTATTAATCAACTGCTGTTTCAATAATTCAAAATGTTTAAAAATAAAATCAGCTAAATATCTTATCCAAAAGTTTGTGGCGACCCTCTTTGGTCTTGGCTGAATAAGGAATAATTTCATTGTCGCCGGCTTTTTTCCGGATAATCTTTAATTGCCCGATTAATTTATTTTTTTTCAGCTTGTCAATTTTATTAACCACTACCACCACTGGATATTTATTTTTATTTAACAAGTCCAGCATTTCTTTATCAAACTCGCTAAGCCCGATTCGGGCATCAATAATCAAAACTACTTTTTTAAATTTAATTTCAGAACGAAATAAATACCAAAGAATCATTCTCCTGATTTTTTCTTTCTGTTTAAGAGATGTCTTTATAAACCCGTAGCCGGGTAAATCAACAAAATATATTTTTTTGTTAATCAGAAAGAAATTAATTTGCCTGGTTTTTCCCGGCTTAGCTCCTGACTTAACCAAGTTTTTTCTATTAACCAACGAATTAATAACACTTGACTTGCCTACATTAGACCGACCTACAAAAGCCACCTGAGGTCTTTCGTCTTCTAATATCTCATTAGTTCCAATAATTCCTTTAATAAATTCAGCTGTTTTGATTTCCATAGTATTCTCATTCTATCAAAAAACCGCCCCTTTGGCGAATTGATAAATCTAAAAAAGCCATCGGAATCATTATAGATACCGATGGCTTGAAAATGCCTCAGAAGGCTATCCCTCCAGCGTTTTTATCTCCTTTTGAGTTTTTTGCAGTCGCTTTTTCATGTTCCTTATTTTCTCCTGGCGAGCTTTCTCTTTCAGTATTACTCTCAAAATGATAGAAACCTGGGCAGCTTGCGAACCAGCATGGGCTGCTTCCTTAATTGTTTTGTATTTCGGACTTTCATCTTGAAACAGAGCCAATGCTTCCAAAATATCCAAATCATGTTTGGTGACCTCTTGCCGCTTTTCAATTAGAAAATCAAGCTTCCTTAAATGTCCTAAGATTTTTATGAACTTGGGACGATTTTCCACGAAATGAGGTAAGGGCGACTCTCGGCAACCCCGATAACCCCAATGCTCAATCCAGGCCAACTTGGCAAGCGTATACAGAAAATCCAAAGCGATTCTCTCATTATTATGATCATTTGCATAAACAATACCAGGGGGGATATTATCCTCTTCTGAAAAAAACCAGAGGATTTTCTCAAGAATCTGAGGATTATCCCTCACTATCCACCACCAAGAAGGGCTGGTAAAATCTCTCTTTTCGGTATTTTTAAAAACTCTCTGACAGAGCATAGCCCAGGCCTTCTGAGCAATTTTCTCTCTGACATATGAAGCAGTGCATTCACCAAAGATAGTATGGACTTTCCAATTTCTCCTTTCTTCTGGTGAAGAAAACAACCCGATGCTTTTATAGCCATAGGCCATTTCCAGATAGAAAAAAATACGCTCCTGAAACTCATTAGCCTGTGCATAAATCTCGGCATCAAACCCGTAATGCAGAAGACTGACAATCTCGTGGACCTTTTGGGCTTTATTAAAACATTCTTTCCATTCTCTCCAGCTGAAAGAGAAATCAATCTCTTTATTAAACAGCTGGTGCCATTGCCTAATTTCTTTCAGATTAACTAACATTTCCCAACCTCTTTTAAAAGATTAAAGAACTAAGCCGAGCTATTTACGGCTATAAATAAATTATAGGAAATGTTTAAATTTGTCAAGGCGATATATGCTTATGCTAACAGACGAATTTCGTTAAAAAACTTTTTTTATCTATTCAACAACCAGACACTATAAACTAAATAAGTAGCAAAAATAACCCAAGCCAGATAAGGCATCAGTAAAATAGCTGACCAGCCAGAAAGCGGCCGGATGAAGATAATCAAGACTAAAACTGAAAGACCAAGCAAGCCAGCTTCCCAGACAGCCGGCCCAATTAAATGCTGATTAAAGAAAAGGAAGCTCCAGCCAATATTGAGGCCGGCGTTAATCAGCAAAACAACGATAATCCACCAAAAGCGGCCTTGATGAGGTACTTTGTTCCAGACAATCAGCGCTGAAATAGCGCCTAAAATAAAAATGACTGTCCAGGCAAAACCAATCACCGACCCTGGCGGCGTCCAAGCAGGCAATTTAATCATCCGATACCAATCCATGCCGCGGCCAGTCAGCCAACTTCCCAACCAAGCCACCCCTAAAGTAGTCAATGGAATAACCAAATAATTTAATTTCATAATTTTATTTAATCTCTAATAGGCCTGATTACTTTTTATCAATCGTCGGCAGTTCTTTACCCATTTTCTCAAAAGCTCTCAAGATTTCCAAGGGCACGGCAAAGACAATCGTATTGGACTGGTCAGAACTAATATCATTAATTGACTGAAGGGTTCTTAAATGGAGACCGCCCTTGGCCCCTGTTAAAGTCCGGGCCGCTTTAGCCATATTACTGGCGGCCATGACCTCGCCCTCGGCCTTAATAATGATGGAACGTTTTTCTCTTTCGGCTTCGGCCTGCTTGCCAATAACCCGTTTCATTTCTTCAGGCAAAGTAATATCTTTTAATTCCACGTTATCAACTTTGATTCCCCAGGGGTCACTCGCTCGGTCAATAATCATTCTGATACTTTCGGAAACTTTGTCCCTCTGGGAGAGCAGTTCATCTAAATCAACCTGGCCAACCGCATTACGCATGGTTGTTTGAGCTAACTGAGAAATAGCATAATAAAAATCCTCTACTTCCAAAACTACCTTATCCGCTTCAGCCACTTTGTAATAAATGACTGCATTAACGCTGACGGAAATATTATCTTTAGTAATCGCTTCCTGATTGGGCACGTCAACTGCCTTAACCCTCAAGTCTACCTTTTTATAGAATTGAATAATCGGGAAAACCAACCGCCAACCCGGATTCATCAAACCAATATACTTGCCTAACATAAACTTAACTCCTTTTTGATACTGGGTAATCTGCTTGATTGAAATTAAGATAATAAAAAGAATTATCCCTAAAATTATCCAGATTGTATCCATTTTATTCTCACCCCCTTTCTCTTAATCATTTTTTAACTACCTATTCTATTATAGCAAAAATAGACCAGCCGGCAACCCAGGCAACGAAAAAGCCCTGTCCGTAAACAGGGCTTGTTACTATTAGGCATTCTTCACCTAAATTATTATTATATAGACTATATCAACGCTTTATCTTTATCCTTATTGACAAATCCTTCGCTTCTCCAAAATTTCTCTAAGCACGCAGATATCAGAATTAGCTGGTAAAGAGTCTAAAGATAGGCGGCCAATTCCTTCAAGGATACTCCCTCTTCTGGTTCGGACCTCCATTTGACCTAAGGCCTCTTGATATTTTTCTTCCAGTCTCTTGGTCGGCAGCCGAGAAAAGTTTCTTCTCTTCCGTCGGGCCAAGCGGATAATTTCATAATGGCCAGGCAGCCGATGAAAAAACTGGAGGTAGAGATAATCACGGAGCGCCTCTGACGACTCTATCAACCGATCAATCTGCTCGTCAGTCAAGTCTTCCGGCTCCTCCAGCAAGAGGAGCCATAATTCTCTAAATTCCTCACTTTTTACATCAATTAGCTTAGCCATCTTTTGCCTCCTATTTTATTAAAAATTCGCTGTTAACGAACTGGTTGCCAATTAAAATAAGGATATCATAAAAGCATTCTTACGTCAACGGAGGCATTCTACAAATCTATTTCAACTTCCGGCTTATCTTTGTCAAGCAAGTCAGTGGTTGCTTTGGCCTGACATTGTTCAGTCAGCAAATTAGCCAATTCATCTCTGGCTCGTTCAATAAGCGATGATGGAGCTGGATCAATGCCGTCAAGATTAATGACAATTTTTTTAGTTTCTTTGGTAAGCTTGGTAAAATCCCCGTTGCGCCAGTTCCATTTTCGGCACATCACATTCAAGGTTTTATCGTCAAAGTAAATTACTTCGTTGGGCTCGGGATTTTCCTTATCTTGAGTGCCTAAGGGAATAAATATCTCGTTGCCTTTAGCCAGGCCGAGTCGCAGATTGCCTTCTATTCTTTCAACGTCATCGCCGCCGCAGGGGAGCAGATATTTGATGGAGATATAATTAAATAAAGCGACTACCGAGTTTATAAAAGGCAGACCGCCGCCCTGAGTAATTCTTTTTAAAAGCGACTTAATTGAAGGAAGGAATTGATTTGGATTAGAGCCGAATTTCAAATGGACCTCATCCCAGGCTTTGACTAATTCATGCTCCACTAAATTTTGGCCCATTTTTTCTTCTATTTCTTTGTTCAAGAGCTTCTTAATTCTTTTATTGCCTGGAGCGTTGCCTATCTCACTGACGATAATAATCCCCCTTTTAAAACTGGGAAATTGATTAAAAATATCCCGGCCAATGATAATTTTCCTCATTATATTTTTTATTATACCAAAAGCCGCTTTCTTAAGCAATCTGGCAAATAAAAAGATTATTCAACTTTAATCTATAGCGAAAACCTTATTTCTCTCTTTAAATCCCTTAACTAATCTTATTCTTGAAACAGGAATCTTAAAATATAAAGATAAAAGATTGGCAACCGCTCTGTTAGCTAAACCCCTGACCGGCTTCTCTTTGACTTTAATTTCAAAGCTGTCCTCTGATTTTTTGATTATTTCCTCTTTTTTTGAATTGGGAAAAACTTTAACCTTAATTATCATTTTGTAAAAACCTTGCCTTGAATAATTTTATTGGCCGGCTTGCCGCGAATCATCGTCTCTCTGGCAAACGGCTTCCCGCACCGAGGACACTTCAAATCCCCTTTGGTAAAATCTTTAATAATTCTGTCTTGGTAGCATTTAACCAGATGACCGGAGCCGGCTTTAAGGTATTTATAAAGCTCCTTCTGGCAATTAGCGCAATAAACTTTAATAATATGTCCTTTATCTCTTTTCACCATTCTTATTCTGCCAAAAAACCGCCTCTTTGGCGATTTTTTACTCGTAAAAAGCATGTCTTTTTGGTAGCATTTCAAAATCAGCCGGTCTTCTCGCCAATCAATCTCCTATATTCGCAATATTCGCAATTCTCGCTGGCCAAAGGAATTTGCTCGGAATCCAGGCACTTTTTAATTTCCAAAAGAGTCGGTTCAATCCATCTATCATCTCCCTGATGAGGAATAATCATTAATTCGAACTCCAGCCGGCCGTCAAATTGAGGCCGGTTTTTCCCGGCATTGGCAAAAACAAAATAGCCGGTCGGCGAAACCTTAAAACCTTTTTTCCGGAAAATCCATTGATAAATTTCCATCTGTTGTTTATAACTCTGTTTGTATTCATCCTCTAGGGATATCTCCTTGCTGGTGCTGGTTGCTTTATAGTCAACAATCAAAAGTTCCTCGTCTTTATTAATCCAAACATCATCAATAATGCCGCAAATTTCCAGATTAGTTGGCTGGTCTAAAACACAAGCCCCGACATATTGATAAACATCATCCCGCCAAATAGGCAAATCCGGATGTTTAAAGGGTACCGCGTCAATCTTGTATTTCTTCATCAGCTCATGGGCCTCGCCATTCTTGCGCAATAAATCAAATTCATTCTTCAAAAGCTGGTCCACAGCCGAGTTCAAAGGCCAGCCAGGCATACTCGGCCGGCTCAGACCGATTCTTCTGTCTATATAAAAACAGCGGGGACACTCTAAAAACATGCTAATCTTTGACCGACTAATCCTAAAAGGATTCTTTGCCCCCGGCACATAAAGATTACTTTCCCTCTGATGGTATTTATTCATCTTTTTATTTTATCACAAAAGGAACCTTTTGACTATTTCCAATAAAATAAGGGCTAGATTTTTTAAACCTAGCCCTTGATCTTTTAAGCATTCATTATCCTGCATCATAATGGCGAACAAAAGAACCACAAACGGTGCAGTAAACATCTCCATCAAGAAAATCTGGATCATAGTTTCTCACTTTTTGTCGGCTTGGTGGTGCTCCGCATTTCGGACAATTTGGCGACGCTTTAGCTAAAAAATGAAGAAGGCTGACTGTGTTACAATCAGAAACTTTAACTTTTTCCTGACCAGACATCTATTTCTCCTTTCTTTAAGGTTAACTTTTTTAAAGATTTGCAAGAGCTAACGAGAACTAAGACAAGTGTATTCTAAGAATGTAGGTATGTCAATTTTTTAAAAATCTCAAAACCACAACCAAGCAATCAGAAAACCGGCTATTCCAATCATTACATCCCAAATCTTATCAAGCATCAATTCTTTTCTGAAAAGATATTTAGAAACGGCTGTCTCAAAAAACTCATAGAATATTAACAGACCCAAGACAACCAACCAGGCATAGTTAATAGAAAAGTAATGAGAAAAAACAATTCCCAGAATTAAACCGGAAGCAAAATGGACAAAGCTCCATCTATCCAGATAAAAATACTTTTTCTGACAGATGATTTTAGCCATCCATCTTTGCAGCCGATTGGAAAATACTGGTCTTTCACCCATGTTTGCTATTATATCAGAAAACCGCCCCTTTGGCGATTTTTTTATAAACACTCAACTTTACTCTACGGCTCATAATTCTTAATAAATAGAGTTGGTCCTCGCCAGTACTCCAATTTTGTCCGGCCTTGCCTTTCTTTCCAATATCCTGGAAATGATTTGCCTTGTTTAAAAGGAGCAATACAGATAGCCAAATGGAGATGGGCATCTTCCCACCAACCATTTTCTTGTGTCCAAGCCGGAGCTATTATCCCGATTCTTTGACCTAATTCTACTTTAGTCCCTTTCTTAACCAATCTCTTGCCCAGATGCCCATAAAGAGAAAAGAATACATTTCTTGTTTTGGGATCTTTATGAGCAATAATAATGATGTTGCCCCAATTACGATGACCACCCTGTTTAGGACTTTTTTTGCTGGCATAAAGAGCAGAATAAACTACTTTTCCCCTGCCTATGGATTTAACTATAGTTCCAGCTTTAATATTACAATCTTCGCCCAAATGCAATCCCCAATCTATTCCATCATAAATACATCTTTCCTTAAATTTATAACTGTTCACTTCCCATTTCTTAAATGGAAAATCTAGTTTAGGAGTATAGAGATAAGCCATATCACTATTCTACCCCCTCAAATTATTCAGAGCAAGCAAAAAACCGCCCTCTTGGCGATTTTTCAAAACTATTGACAAAGATTGCCTTATAGGTTTAAAGTAAAAAGTCGGGGTAGCTCAGGAGGGAGCAGGCGCTTTGTGTGCGTCAGGACGCGAGGTGAGTTGAACCGGAAAACGAGTCCTCGCCCCCGACCCAAATCAGTACCTTTCAAGTAATTTGAGCAAAGTGAGACCGGAGTCAAAATCACTCCGGTTTTTTTTATCTGAAGAAAACTCTAAACTGACATTCTTTTAACAACAAAGTTTCTAATTCTTTCGGGCATTTATCCAATCTTTCCTTGTTTTCTCCAACATAATGACAAATTGTCTTAACCGACACAAAGCCAAGGCCTTCAAAAATCCCATCTTCAGTTTTGCTATAAAAACAAGCGGACAAAACAGAGGCACCGGCAGATTCTCCGGCCACTATCTTGCCCTTTAATGATTCAAACAGGGTTGGATATTTTTTTAAGGCTTCTAATAATTTAAGGGGTTGACCGCCATGAAAATATATAATATCTGTTTTCTTTATCTGCTCTAAAAAATTATCAACAGTGGCAATTTCAAAATTAAATTCTTTATTCTCCCCGTTCCTTTCAAACTGCAAGGTATTTTCACTAAATGCCTGTTCGTATTTTATTTGTCTTTTAGCGAAAAGGACTAAAAGAATATTCACCTGTTCCGGAGTATTTTTTAGAATCTCTTTGAAGAATAGGTTGTTTTCAGAATTTGTTCTTCCAGCAAATCCGCCGTGAAGTATAAATTTTGTTTTCATATTTTTATTATACCAAAAAACCGCCCTCTTGGCGATTTTTTGACTTCATTCTTTACTGAATAAAGATAAACTTAACCTTCAAAATTAAATAGCTCATCTATGGTTACCTTAAGCGCTTTGGCCACTTTATAAGCAAGATAAAGCGAGGGGTTATACTTATCCCTTTCTAAAAAGACAATCGTTTCCCTCCTCACCCCAACCTTCTTAGCTAAATCCTCTTGGGTCAGATTGTATTTGGCTCTAAGTTCTTTAATACGGTTTTTCATATTAAATTAATTTACCTTTTCTATCGTAATAAATCCAGAAGATAGAAAAGGCCACCGCCATACCAGCAATACCGCCCCCGACCGTCTGACCAGCATCTAAATGCTCTAAGCCAAATAATTTGTTGGCAAAAAAGCTCTCAAAAAAGGATATACAAAGCAACCAGTATAAAGAGACGTAAAAAGATTTAGCCGCTGCCTGGATTATTACCTTTCTTGACCTTTCATCCTCTAAGGGCATGCCTTGTTTTATATCCTTATACCTTCTCAGGATTAAAAAGGTCATAAAAACAACTAAGAGCAAGGGAATGAAAATACCAAGCATATCTCCGGGATTTAACTCTTTTTCAGGAATTATCGCCAAGCCGTATAAAGCAATGCCGCCTAATAGGGTCAGAGTCAGCACGGCAATCAAAATTAAACGAATTTTATTTTTTCCCATAATTTTTTATATTAGAGTTAATTAATTATAACATTATGTTATATCGACCTAACTCAATGTTATATTATTCTAACACACTCGTCAAGGCCTAAGTTATCCACAGCCACAATACTGGACCAAAAAACCGCCCAAAAGGCGATTTTTTATCCAGTTCCCCGAAAAATTATCAAGAACACATCTTTATCAAATTCTAAATAATAGAAAGACCGTGGCGTATAATCACCACGGCCTCAGTCAACCACGTCTTCATTTGAAGGATATAGGGTCAACTTCAATAAGCTTTTTTAGGTCGCCCTCGAATATAGGAAGGTCACGAGACCAAAAATGACTTCTGAATCCAGCCATTTTCCTTACAAAAAGATGATCTCTTTCAACACGCAATCCAGAAACACCAATGGCCCCTAGGAATTGCCGTTGACAATCAGGATATCTGCCCATTTTCCAGTATATCCTTGATCCCCCCTTAATTCTTCCACCGTCCAGCGCCCGCTTGGCCCTGGCGTACGATTTTTTTAAAGAGCCACCTCTATGCTCCGCAAGATTGTTTCCGTTTTTGACAATAACCACATTAGATTCCCTGCCTAGGACAACAACAAAAGGGTCAATATCTACGTTTAATTCCGACCAAATACAGTTTATCTTGCCAAAAACCAACCGCAATTGCATCTCATCCATACTATCCACCTCCCTTATAATCATTTTGTACTAAAAACAAGTATACCATTAAAATATACTTATGTCAATATTCCATCTTAGGCAACTATCCCACCAACACATTGACAATTAAATAGTAATATGCCGTAGCTGTAAAGCAGGTATTATCCACATTGCTACCTTTTCCACAATTTGTTATACTAACTTGTAATAATACAAAAAACGCCTCAAACCCGCAAAGATTTAAAAGCGTTTTTTGTATACACAAGCCGCAGTGGTGGAATTAGTAGACACGACTATTTCGTAAATAGTTATCCGTGGAGGATGTGTGAGTGCAACTCTCACCTGCGGCATTACGATTTCTCAAACAAATAACTTTCCAACGTTGATTTTGTTTATATTCAAAGGTTATTAAATATAACAATACTTGTCAAGTGGATAAGAAATAAAAATATGCCTGTAAAATATACAATAAAACACTTCAATCGTCAGTTTCCTGACGATAATGCTTGTTTGGATTATATTTTTAAATATAAATATCCTGAATTAAAGGGATATTATCGTGTTAAAGGACGAAAATGCTACACTAATTCTAAAAATAATCATATCTATCCTTTAGCAGAAACAATCTTTAAAAATAGTTCTACATCTTTGCGTTCTTGGTTTTATGCTATGTTTCTGTTTAGTTTATCTAAAAATGGTATAGCCGCCAAAGAACTTGAAAGACATCTTGGAGTTAGTTATAAAACTGCTTGGCGTATGGCTAAACAAATTAGAACTTTAATGAATGATAGTATTGCTTTATCGGGAATTGTTGAGGTTGATGAAACCTATATCGGTGGCAGAACTATAAGAAGGAATCAATTTAGAAATAAAACTGCTATTACGGGAATGGTTGAAAGAGGTGGTAGGGTTATCGCTAAAAAGATAGATAGTTTACAAAATCATATTTTATTAAATAACATTAAACGCAATATCAAGCGTGGTAGTTATATTATGACTGATGAATGGCCTGCCTATAAAAGAATTAGACATTTTGGTTACCAAAGAGGTGCTGTTAAACATTCAAGGAAACAATGGGCTAAGGGAAAAGATAATTTTATACATACTAACACCATTGAGAACTTTTGGGGACAACTTAAACGTTCAATTTCAGGGACTTATCACGTTGTTTCGCCAAAGTATCTCCAGCTTTATGTGGACGAGTTTTCT
>Ga0315538_1001129_pt1 | contig 16108 bp, 17 predicted proteins | sample SalMarSW160230MG_2_FD_203834 | JGI IMG/M metagenome (GOLD analysis project Ga0315538, IMG submission 203834) | Salt marsh sediment microbial communities from the Plum Island Ecosystem LTER, Massachusetts, United States - Salt Marsh Sediment SW1601-230 ...
ACCCGGTGAATTACCGCTACCCATGCCCGGATGCGGCCCAGACGCGGGCGGCTGCCGGCTACTGGGGCCGGGAGGATAACCAGGCCCAATACAACCCCGAGGAACGCTCGATCATCAACGGGCGATTAGATAAATTCCGTAAAAAATTCAACATCGGAGAATACCGAAAGGAGGAAACAAAAATGTTAGAGAAACTCAAAAAACTTTTCGGGCTGGCTGATGACGCCGGCGAGGACAAGGTGGTCGAGGCCGCCGGGGCGGTCGTGGCCAAGGCAGACACTCTCGAAAAAAGCGCCGGAAATACGGACGTGGTGGCATGCAAGGAGGTGCTTGAGGAACTCGGGCTCAAGGAAGACGCTGCCCGGGAGGACGTAATCACAACCGTTAGGGGCCTTAAAGCAAGCCACGCCGCCACAGACGATTTGAGCGGACAAGTGGCTAAATTGAGCGGCGATATTGCCGCGATAAGAAAAGAGGACCTCGTAGGTCAGGCCGTGCTGGAAGGCAAGGTAACGAAGGATCAGTTAGAAAAATGGGGTAATGATATGGCGCTGAACGACCCGGAGCAATTCAAAAAAGTCGTGCTTTCGAAAGCGGTCGGAAGCGAGGTCCCGGTGGACAAGCTGGCCAAAAAAGAGACCAAGGGGGATGACGCCGTTCTTGATCACGTGCAATTGTCCATCAATAAAATGATGGGCGTCTCTGAGGAGACCTGGAAGAAATACGGGCCCCAGAAGGCGGAAAGCGCATAAATAAAGAACTGCAGTACGGGGATACAATAGATTGAAAGTTGAAAATTGAAATTTGAAACTGGGAAGAAAGAGCAAAGTTTCCAGTTTTCAATTTCAAGTAACAACCGACTAAAAGGAGGTTATTATGACAGCATTAAGCGCAGATAAGAAAACCGAATACACCGAGGGCGTGGAGCTGCCCTTCGAGCTATACCGGGCTATCGAGATTTTCGCAGGCAGCTTCGTATGCGTGCGGGCCGACGGCTACGCCACACCCGGTGACGACGCAACGGGGCTTTTATTTATGGGCATGGCGACCGCGCACGTGGATAACTCCGATGGAGACGACGGCGACGAGTCCGTGGTCCTGCGCAGGCGCGGCCTCATCAAGGCCACCCTGGGCACGGCAATTACCATCGCCAACGTGGGCGACAGCGTGTACCTGGTGGACGACCAGACGGTCGATGTGGTGGGCAATACAACCCATGATATTTTTGCCGGCATCATCGCGGCCTACATCGACACAACCCACGCCTGGATCGACATCGAGCCCGCCATTCGGCAGTCCGATGCGGCTGCCCATATCGCCGACGGCACCGCTGCCCATGCGGCATCCGCCATCAGCATCGCGGACGCGGGCACCTTCACCGCCCAGGACGAGGCAGAGGCGGCACTCCAGGAGATTTATCAGCACTTGCTCAGCATACAGAAAGTTATCCCGATTCCCCTGACATCCTGGATGCTCAGCGACGGAACGAACACGGTCACTTTCGGAGGGCCTGCGACCGATCCGATCCTGGATATGGCCAACGGCGATACGGACAGCGCACTTCGGTGGGCATGGGTGGCTACCAGCGTGGTGGCAATTATCACCCAGGTGCCGCTGCCGACGGATATGGACGTCACGAAAGATCTGGTTCTCCACCTGCTTACCAAGAAAGACGCGGATGGAAATACGGTGACCCTGGCATCCGATGCCTATTTTATGGACGGGGACACCAAGGTGGAAGACGTGACGGCTACGATTGCCCAGGCATTCGGAGAGACTATAATCACCATCGCTGCCACGGATATCCCGGCAGGGGCGCAGACGGTTACCATCGAGCTGACCCCGAGCGCGCACGCGAGTGATGCGCTCTACGTGCAGGGATCGTGGCTGGAGTATACGGCCAAGCTGCTGACATCGTAAACAAGAAACGGTCACCGTTCCCGCCGGGCCGTAGGCCCTACGGGCCGGAGGCACGGTTCACGGTTTTTCGACGGACAACGGACAACGGACAACAGACAACAAATTAAAAGGAGGAATGGCAATGATAATCAATCAAGCAAATCTGGAAGGCATTTACAAGAGCTTTTCAACGATTTTCAATGAGGCATTCGCCCAGGCCGAATCCATGTGGCCCCTGGTCGCAATGCACGTGCCCAGTGGCGGCCGCAGTGTCGATTACAAGTGGCTGGGCGATTATCCGATGATGAGGGAATGGATCGGGGACCGGGTCATCAAGGACCTCTCCGCGTTCCATTACGAGATCGTGAATAAGAGCTACGAGGCCACCATCGAGGTGGATCGCGATGACATCTCGGATGACCAGGTCGGCGTGTATACGCCGATGATCCAGGGCCTCGCCCAGGAGGCCAAGGCTCACCCGGATATTCTCGTATGGGCGCTGCTTACTGCCGGTTTCGCCACAGACTGCTACGACGGCCAATACTTTTTCGATGGCGATCATCCCGTGGGGGAAGGATCGGCATCCAACGACGGCGGCGGAGCGGGCGATCCCTGGTTTCTCCTGGATCTCCGCAAGGCGATCAAACCCATTATTCTCCAGGTCCGGAAGACGCCGGAATTCGTCGCGCAGGACAAGACGGATGACGAGAATGTGTTCTTGCGGAAAAAGTTCCGCTATGGCGTGGACGACCGCAAGAATGTGGGGTATGGACTGTGGCAGATCGCCTACGGCTCTAAAGACACCCTGAATGCCGCTAATTATGTGACGGCCCGTGCCGCGATGATGGCGTATACGAAAGAAGACGGGGTCACCAAGCTGGGCATAAATCCGAGCCACCTGGTGTACGGCCCGACCAACGAATCCGCGGCAAGGACGCTTATAGTAAATGAGCGAGATGACGCCGGCGCGTCCAACCCGTGGTATAAAACCGTTGAGCCGGTGCTGGTGCCCTGGCTGGCATAGAGCACGCGGATAATAATATAAGGTTTACCGTTCACCGTTCACCGTTCACCGTTTTCCGACGGCCAGCGGTGAACGGACAACGGATAACAGACAACGGAGGTTAACATGATTCGCATAACGAGCAAGCAGCATAATTTCCGGCGGTGCAGGGTGGCCCATCCGAAAGGGACGACTGAGTACCCGGACGATACATTCACCGAAGAGCAGTTGAAGGTTCTGGAGGCGGAGCCAAAGCTGACGGTGGAAGTGATTGAAACTGGAAACTCGAAACCGGAAACTCGAATAGAGGAACCCTCCTCCGCTGAAGCTGCGGAGGGCAGGCCCGAGCTGACAGTGCGGGAGATAAAAGAGCGGCTGGAAGAGATGGAGGTGGAGTTTCCGCCCAAGGCCAAAAAAGAAGAGCTGCAGGAACTTCTCGCGGATAAGATGAGCGAGACGGTGGTACCGGAATAACATGGCCTACTGCGACCAGGACGACATTCTGGACCAGGTGGACGAGAGCGTTCTCATCCAGTTGACGGACCCGGACGGGGCGGCGATCGATGAGGACGTGGTGACCCGCGCGATTGAGGACGCGGACGCAACGATCGACTCGTATTGCCAGGGCAGGTACACGATTCCTCTTTCGCCGGTACCGGACAAGATCCGGCAGATCGGCGTGGATATCGCCATCTACAATCTCTTCTCCAGGCGCGGGGATACGGCGCCGGAGATCAGAAAGGACCGGCATAAGGAGGCGATCCGTTTCCTGGAGGCTGTCAGGGACGGAAAGATCAGGCTGGGTGCTGCAACGCCGGCCCCGGCAAATACGCGGGATACGGTTAATGTCTCGTCCAATACCCGGATCTTCGATCGCGACAAGATGAGTGGGTTTTAGAGGTCTAAGCAATGCATGAGTTTGAGGAGCTTGAGCAGGTTGTTCTCACTACTCTGGAGCCGCTGAAAGCTCAAGGCGTCAAGACCCTCGACCTTTACGCGGGCCAGGCCGAGGCAGAGGATATCGAGGAGCTGGCGAGGATGACGCTGCTTTTTCCCTGCGTGTACGTGGTGGCCACGGGCCTGGCGCTCACGCCCAAGGACCGCTACGACGAGGAGGATATAGGCATTATGCTCCTGGTGGGCGACCGCAACCTGCGGGGCACGGAGGCCTCGAGGCGCGGGGATTCCACGAGCATGGGAGTCTACGAGATCCTGGAGCTGACCGAGGCACTGCTTCACAGGAAAAAGATCCACAGCTCAGGAGTCATGCTCTTGCGCTCCGCAGCGCCGCTGTATCTGGCGCCTAAGAAGGGGCTGTGTTTTTACGCGGCTCGGTATGAGTTTAAAACGATAAAAACGTAACTGGCCACGAATTACACGAATGTGCACTTATTTTTTTAAATACTTCGTGAAAATTTGTGAGCATTCGTGGCCAAAAAAAGGAGGTTATTATGCCATTAGCATCAAATGCGGACAATATCCGCTATTACGGCACCGGCAGGGCATACGCCGGCGAGGTGGGAGAGGAATCGTTCGATGACCTGGGCGAGCTGGAGAATATCAATTTCGCCCTCACGGTCACGATCGAAAAGCTCAAGAGCACGCGGAACGCGGCCAGGGCAACGATCATCGAAAAGGAGACGGAGCGGGACGCGGTGCTTACCTTCGGGCTCCGGGAGATGACGAACGAGAACCTGAAGATGACCCTGCTCGGTTCGGCGATCAACACCGACAACCAGGCCGCGGGCTATACTTACGCTGACGTAATCGGGACTGACGTGGACCTGGTGGATGATCGGTATATCGATCTGGGCAAGCTGAACGTGTTCAGCACCAAGCTGACCGGCACGATTACCGGAGAGCTTGCGGTGGGCGACACAGTGACGGGCGGCACCTCTGAAGCCACGGGCGACATAGCGTTTAAGGCGGCCGGATACATCGAGCTGGTAAACGTGTCCGGAACGTTCGAAGTAGGCGAGCAGGTAGCCGAGACCCCGGACACAAACTATATCGTGCCTGCTGGCATCGAGATCCTCGAGGACGTGGTAATCACCGATACGACCGGCGCGGACCGCCGAGTGCAGGCAACGGATTACAGCCTGGACCCGGATGGCGCGTACATCCGCAAGCTGAGCGGCGGGGCCATTATCGACACGGACGTGATTTCTTACGATTACGAGGCCGTGCCCCGCAGCTATATCTGGGGGATGTCCGCCGGATCGGTGGAGCGCAAAGTGATCTTCGATTCCGATAAGGACGATAACGGCGTGCGCCAGAGATGGACGTTTCACAAGGTCAATATCCTTCTGAACGGCGAGTTCCCGCTGATCGGGGAAGGGGCCTCGGTGCTCGCGGTTACGGGCACGGTGCTCAAGGACAGCAGCCAGGCGAGCGGCCAGGAGTATTACAAAGTCGAGACGATGTAGAGAAGGCTGAAGGAGCGGCACTTTGTGCCTTGAGGGAAGAGGAGCGGTGCTGCGCACCTCGAGGCAAAACCCTCGAGCGAAGCGCTCCTCAAACCAAGTGACCTTTTCGGAGGCACCATGAGTAGAAAGGAAAAGCCGTTTAAGATCGGCGATAAGAAATTTACGGCCCGTGAGCTCACGGTCCGGGAGATCGTACAGATAACCGATTCCCTGGGAAAGGATGCGGAAATCAGCGATATCGACATGCTGTTTCCGGACCGGTTTCCCTCGAGTGCCCTCGCAGTGAGCCTCGGCATGACGATCGAGGAGCTGGCGGAGTATGCCCCGTCCGAGATCGAGGCCATGATCGATGCGGCGGAGGAAGTAAACCCTACTTTTGCCGGCCTGATGCAAAGGCTGGCAAACCTCGGGCGGGCGGCGCTGGCAGTCCAGAAATCAGAAGAGCAGTCTGCCGGCTGATCATGATGGGACACGCGCAGGCGTGGGATTACGGCTGGAGTTTTTTTAACCTGGCGATCGAGGAGGCCGTCCGGTGGCTCAAGCCTCCGGACAGGACGTGAGCGATGGCGGACCGCAAAATTAAACTAACGGTCGAGGCGAAAGACCGCACCAAACAGGAGCTCGGCAAGACCAGGGGCGAGCTGGACAAGACCAAAAAGTCCGCAGCCGATGCCCGGAAGGTCATGGAGGCACGCTCCGCCCTGGGGGTGCGGCCGTATAAGGAGATCCGGGAGGAGCTTACCAAGCTCCGGGGCTCCTACGACACGCTTAAAAAATCGGGCACCGTGTCGAGTGCCGAGCTCTACCAGGCCAAGGTCAAGCTCAAGAATAAGACCGCCGAGTTGAGAAGAGAGACGGGCGACTGGGCCGGGGAGATGAGGAAGGCCAAAACCGGCCTTATTGCCCTGGCAGGGGCCGGGTACGCGGTAATCAAATCCTTCCAGCGCTACAGCGAATTCTCCCAGCGCATGGCGGAGGTCAACACCCTGATCGACGTGAGCAAGGAGCAGTTTGCCTCCCTGACTGATGAGATCAGGGCCATGACCAAGGAGATCCCCCAGAGCGCCTCGGAGCTCGCAGCCGCGCAGTACGATATCCTTTCCGCGGGAGTGGCCCTGGAAAAATCAATCGGGGTTTTAGCACTATCAGCCAAGGCCGCAGTTGCCGGCGTCACTGATACCAAGACCGCCGCGAACGCCGGGATAGGGGTGATCAACGCGTACGGCAAGTCAATCGACGAGCTGGAAGAGGTCTACGATATCCTGTTCACAACCGTCAAGCTCGGGGTCACCACGTTTCCCCAGCTCGCCCAGTCCATAGGCGAGGTCCTGCCCACGGCAAAGGCGGCGGGTGTGGAGTTCCGCGATGTTTCCGCTGCCATTGCGACCATGACCAAGGGCAGCCTCCGCACGCCCCAAGCCATGACCGCGCTCAAGGGCGCGATCAATGCGATGGCCGCTCCCACGGCTGAGGCAAGCAAAAAGTTCGACGAGCTCGGGATCACCTGGAAAGGGCTAATCCCGACCCTGGACGCGATCCGGCAAAAAGGTCTACATAAAGACATAAAACAAATGCGGTTCCTTATTCCGGACGTTGAGGCGCGTACCGGAGTTCTGGCCCTGATCAACAATTTCGACGATCTCACCAAAACCCTGGACAAGATGGCGGACTCCGCCGGAGCGATGGCTGAGGCCAACGAAAAAATGAAAGACACGCCGGCGAACCAGATGAAGCTCTTCAGAAACGAGATCGATGATCTAATGATCTCGGCGGGGGCCCTGGCCTCCAAGGTCCTGCTGCCTATGGCCAGGGCGATACGGGAATTGATCGATTCGTTCGAAAAGATGGACCCGGTGACAAAGTCACTCGTTGCCACGCTGGCCGCTGCAGCCGGTGCATTTATCATCTGGAAGCTGGGACTGGCATCTATGGTATCGGGTCTCAAAGGGCTCATTGTTCATGCGGGGGCCGCCCAGGCAGCCGTTGGTTCTTTAAACGCACAATTTGCCGCAACCGGCCTTCTCATGAAGGCGGGCCTGGCCGCGTCCATACTCTATACGGCATACCAGCTGGCCACGCTGGCCAAGGAAATCTACGGGGCGATCCAGGCACAAAAGGCCCTGAGGGAATCCCAGGACCGGCTCAGGGAAAACTCGGACCGGCTCATGAGGAAATATGAGGGATTCCGATTCCTGAAAGTGCCGGGCGATATCACCGAGTTTGCCCAGGAGGATCTCAAAGATCTGATACAGAGCCTGGCCAAGGCCAGGGTATACTACACGGCGCTCAAGGCAAAACTCGAAACACGGGCAGAGAAAAAGACCCTGTTAGGCAATGCAACGGAGGATGCGAAAAAGGCAAAGAAAGAACTCATTGGGGTCAATGCCAGGCTCAAAGAGATCCAGACGGATTATCAAAAGGTAGGCGAGGCCGCCTCGGGCGCAGCCGGGGAAATGGAAAAACCTGTTGAAGCGGCAATAGCTACAAACGAAATGCTCGACGAGTTCGAGAAGAAGGCCAAAAAGGCCTACGAGGAGGCGAAAAAGCAGGCCGCCGATTACGCACAGCAGGTGATCGCCTGGGAAGAGAAGATCAAGTACGCCAGGCTCTCCACCGAAGACAAGCTCCGCGAGCTGGGCCGCAAGGGTTTGGAAGACGCTGTAATCTGGGCCGACAAAAAGCTCCAGGCCGAGGAGAAGCTGTATGCGGCCAGGGAGGCGATGGCCAGGGGCGATTACAAGCTGGCGGAAAAGCTGGCCAAAGACGCGGAGAGCCTGTACGCCGACCTCGCAACCGAGGTTAAAAAAAGCGAGGGCGGCAAGGACGTTGTGGTCCAGTCCCTGGAAGACACAAAGAAGGTGGCGATCAACGGCGTTACCGAGGTGGGCAATTTCGTCCAGGAGCTCTATACCAAGCAGCGGGACGCCGCTGCGAGCGCCAGGGACGAATGGACGGCCACGGCCGACGGCATAAAAAAACAGCTCGACGAGATCGCCAAGGAACGGCAAGCCAATATCGTGATAGAGCTCAAGAACCTGGAGGCTGCGAAGAGGGAGATTAAGAGCCTGACGGAAAAAGCGACGAAGCACATCTATATCGTCACGCACAGAAGGACCGTGGAGGAAGACAGCGCGGGCGGACCGGCGGGGTTGGACCTGGGCGGGCGACTCGCCGGGTACGGCGGGGGCGACAGGATACGTGCCCTCCTGGAGGCCGGGGAGTTTGTGGTCCGTAAGGAAGCGGTGAAAAAATACGGGGCGGGCCTGTTTCAGGCGCTCAATGCCATGAAGCTGGATCTGGCCGATATGGTACGCGCCCGGATAGGAGGCCTGATCTCCAACATCTCCATGCCTGCGATGCCTTCACCGCAATATGCGTTTCAGGCGGGCGGTGCCGTGCCGGGCACGTCCGGCGAGACCATGACCATACGCTTTCAGGCGGGCGGCACAGAGATGCCCCTGGCGGTGATGGGAGACAGGAGGGTGACCAGGGCGATGGTCAAGGAATTCGAGGCGGAGCTCGTCAAGATGGGATTGTCGAAACGTTAACCGTTCACCGTTCACCGTTCAGGGACGGACAACGGAAAACAGACAACGGACAACGCCGAATAAAAGGAGGCACAATATTATGGCAGATACAAAAACAAATCCAAGTGGAGCACCACGGCCCCATGACGGCCGGGGAGGCGGAACAGGCACGCCCGGCGGGCAGAGGGGCGGCGCAAATGACCAGCCGTGCCCGGACGGCGGCCCGGGACAAGGCCAGGGCGGCGGACAGGGAAGCGGCCAAGGACGGGAATGAGGTGAGGTTCAGAGGTTCAAGGGTTCAAAGGTTCAGGGTTCAAAGGTTAACCCTGAACGGTGAACGCTGAACCCGGAACGGTTAATAAAACATGCCTGATTTTGCATTTTACAGCACTGATATAGATCCTACAACGGACCCGGCAAACGCGGACCCGGCCCCGGAGATCCTGGTGGTCCTGGACCAGGTGCCGATCCTGGGCAATGCCGCCTATGACCTCATGGCCGGGGAGATCGGGCGCGGGGCCGTGATACAAACCCTGGGGGGCGTGGTGATCCAGGATTTCGGAGTTGTGGACGGGGACCAGAGGATCTCCTTTTCCGATACCGACGCCCTGAGCGCGGAGACCGTGGCGGATCTGAGGACCATTCACGAAACAGCGGACGGGGAGTATTTCCTCACCAACGGCTGCGATATATGGCGCGTGCGATTCGCAAGGCCGGGCGGCTTTAAATACCGCCGGAATCTTTTCTGGGCTCAGCATAGCCAGGAGATTTACAGCTATGAAATTAACCTGATTGTGGTGGCAAGCCTGCGCCTTGGGATCGCGGATTGCGGGCTTTCGCTCGAAGCCGCTGCAGGGTAATAGCATATGTATGCCTGGAAAATAACACTCAACAGCGTGGACATATCGGACAAGGTGGCCAGGTTTTCGATTGCCTGTTCGCTGGATAGTTTCTGCAGGGAGATGACCCTTGACATCGCCGACCCCGATCTCTACGCGGGGCTGGATTTCTCGCAGATCTCCGGGGCCCCTGAGATCGAGATATTCACCAGGACAGGGGAGGAGTGGATCAGCCAGGGCACGTTTTTTATCGAGCGGCCGGCCCTGGCCGCAACCGTGAAATCGGACCTGATGCAGGGCGTGTGGGGCAGGTCCCTGACCGCTATGCTCGCCGAGCCTTTCGCCCCGAAGATAACGAAAGTATGGGAGGAAAGAACCACGTTTTTTAATATCTGCCAGGAGATGTGCGACCTGGCGGGGTTTGAGTGGGACCCGGCCTACAGCGACATAGGCGATTTTATTGTGTTTTCGTATACCTTCGAGGCCGAGGGCGTGTACCCGATTGACGTCATCTCTAATCTTGCCGGGCTTGCGGGCGCCCTGGTTACGACCGACCGCGACGGCCACCTGTGCATTAAGCAGATTGATTACGCCCCATCCGGGGCGGATGTGACGATCACGGATGATGATATCCAGGCAGTCACCGAGAGCCCGGAATGGCCCACGTTTGCCAACCGGGTGAGGATCACCCCTACCGGAGAGCTCGCGAGCTTTTCCGTTGCCCTCTTCATCCCCGATCCGTGCATCCAGGCGGACGGCACCTCGCGGGCGAAATTATACGCCCACGTGAGAGATCCGGACGGTGAGCCGGTGGACGGGCTGGCCGTGAACTGGGAGGCGGACAGCAACAGCGCGGCCCTGGAGCGGGAAGCATCGAATACCCAGGAGATCGTTATCCGCAGAGAGCCGCAGAGGGCGAGCAATTTTCATACCGTGGCCGTGGAATTTCCCCCGAGTTCGGTGGACGGAATCTACGCCTATTCGGACACGGGCCGGACCGAAAATTTTGCGGCCGCGGGCTACGACATAGACGGCAATACCATCACCCTGATCGACAAGCTGGCTTATTGCGATCAGTCGCTGCTGATCTCCTACCGCGCCAGGGGCATGGCTGTCAATTATCTTGTGGCCGGCAGTGAGGCCGAGGACGTGACCGTGACGGCGAGCGTGGAAGGCCAGGCGGATTCGGGCATGGTGTATGTGGATAACCCCTGTGAGTGCCCGCCCATGATTTCCCTGACCGCGGCGCCTACGTCCATCAATCCCGGCCAGTCGGCGAGCCTCCTCGTATACGCGGAGGAGAGCGGCCCGGTCACCACGGGCAGGATGGTGTTCATAGCCGAGGTGACCGCCATGAAACGCGGGGTGCTGTCCTGGACATACGCCAGGCTGGGCACGGTAAGCGTGATCAACGAGCAGGCCGCGGCGATCAATGAGATAGCGGGAGTTACCCAGTGCGAAATAGAGATGTTTGCGGCGGGCGTTGCGAGCGTGTATGCGGCCGATGAGGACGGAAACCCTACCGGCGCAAATTTATATTCGTCGTACAACGGCAAGATGATCGATCTCTCCGGACACGCTGCAACGGGCACGGCCCTGCTGGTCAATTACACGGCCCAGGGCGCTGCCCTGGCACATTTTCGCGGCGTAACGCTGGGCACGGCCGTTATCAACGCCTGGATGCTCACCAATAGGGAGGAGGGGGCCGAGGCCGGCGCGACCGTGAGGATTGTGGATAATTCCGAGATCACGGATGACTACCCGGATGACTGGGCTCCCGGAGATGATGACGGCGGCGACGGCGGATCGGGCGGCAGCGATGACGATGATTATGACGACGGCTGGGATCCTGGCGAAGAGCCCGAGCCCGGGGAAGGGGGCGGCGCCTACGAGTGCGTGCCGGAAAATGTCTCGGATGATCCGAACGAGGATGCCCTGGCCGAACGGTTTGCCGAGGCCCTGGCGCTGGACTGCACGTGCGAAGAGATATGTGCTGAGGAGTACAACATCTTTGGAACAACCCAGGGTTATGACGGGGCCAGCGGGCGGCCCATAGTGGACATCGTGACCGAGGATTACGGTTTTGAGGAGCATACGCCGGAGCACTGGGAAAAATATGCGGAGCTCAAAGCCGAGGCCCTGGCTCAATGTATGGCAGAATGCGATGACTGCTATCCGCCGATGGAATGGGCGGAGGACAATGCAGAAACCATCGATCAGGAAGACCAGATCGCAATATCCGTCATTAACGGGGTGGGGCCGTATACCTGGAACGTGGAGGGAACGGGCTTTTCCCTGGAGACCTCCGAGACCGAGGGCAGGGTCAACTTGCTGAACGCGGACGAAACTGCATGCGGCTCTGCAACCATCACAGTGCTCGATACCTGCGGGATCGTGGTGACCGGGTATGTGCGGGGTACGGTGGGGGGATGGGTGCTTAAATCAGAGAATGTCTGCGGGCTTGAAGGATCTGGTGAAATAATATCCTCAGAGGAGGGTAATATAGTATATGAATTGATAGAGGGCAACAAAAAACAATGGGAAAACGATGCCCATTCTCTGCTGGTTTACGGCACTTACGAGGAGATTTGTGCATATTGTAGAGCACAGGGATATCCAGAGCCCACTTGCATAGGCGACGGACAGGTTCCTATACCCTGTGAATCCATAGGTGGTGGTGTGGGTTACTGCAACAATATGATGTTAAAATATTACGAATGGGAGTGCTGATGAAACGCATAGCTGAATTAGACGCCTTTTCATACGGCCAGATCGTCTCCGCGGTCCAGATCATGCGGGTTATGAAACGCCACGGGCTGGATGCGGACGATCTCATGACCATCAAAAAATCGATGGAAAAGCGGATGGTGTCGGGCATAGCGAAGGGCAGAAAAAAGAGGCCCTGAAAAGAGAAGAAAGCTCTTCAGGGGCAAGAGTGATAAGAAATAGGGAGATAGGCTGAAGTCTGAAGCCTGTTAGGAGGGCGCCAGGCCTTCAGTCTAAACCCCTCACAAGCTAAAACTGGAGGTTTTAAAATGTCCTTACCAAACACATACTGGCTGTTCAACAATACGGCCAACGACGGCGCAAACAGCGGCAACGCCTCGGGAGGGGAGGGAGGAAGCAGCTCATTCTGGGTTGTGATCGACCTGACAAACGATTCGATACTGTTTCTGGACGACCAGCAGACAGACGGGGATCCGAATACCACCAAATACCCGGTGATCATCCCGGACGCCGGAAACCTGGAGGCGCCCAAGACCTTCGTTGACGACGCTTCGGAGGAAATCTTCGACCAGGTTCCTCTCGCCGGTACCACGGCAGGTGAGCAGAGCGGCGGGGACACGCAATACGTCTTTGCCATCTATTTCGACGGCGCCACGGCCGGGATACCTACCCTGGAGGCCTGGGACGACGACACGCACGCCACAGCGGAGGATGAATTCCTGGGCGGGGGTATGCCTGCGGATTCGACCCTGCTTGCGGTCGCAACCACAAACGGCGCTCCCGGATCGGCCACGTGGGCGGGCACGCCGCTGAGCGGCACGGACAGCCGGATTGAGCTGGACACCGGGGCGCTTGAGGGTGCGAAAAACCTGTATTTCAATATCAAACAGGTGATCCCGAGCACGTTCACGCCTGAGGCGAACAGCGACATCGTTTTGACGCTGAGGTTCCTGTATTCATGATCCCGGTTATTCCCAAACACAGGATGGCCTGGCGGATCCGTGTGACCTTTGCCGGCAAACTGCCGCCGAAAGAATACCTGACGCCCGATATCCGGCACAATGATCCGGGGTGGGCGAGCGAGATTTTCAGCCGCCCTATCGAGATGCTGGAATTCTTTCTGCCCACCGGACATCGCCTGCTCCTGAAGGGCATGGAGCAGTACAATTTTTTTATCGAGGCAACGCAGTCCACCAGGACACGGGGCAAGACGCGGATACAAGCGTTCTGGTTTTGCGGCAAGCTGCCCTCGCGCTCTTCGCGCCCTGAGCCTGTCGAATGGGTGGAGATGTGGCGGATAGGGGATCGTAAAGTTGTCCGGGATCGCAGGCCCTGGGGCAGGGAATGGGGCGGAGGCCCGACAAGGGGATGGAAACCGGGGATGCCGTCCAATAGACCAGTGTCCGAGTTGGAACTTTAAACTATGCCAAAATTAACACCGGATAAAGGATTAAAACTCGAACCTGACAACACGCCTCTGTCGGGTTCGATGACCGAAGATGCCGAACTGATTGACGAGATACTTTATGTCTCGGCGACGGGCGCGTATTGGTACTACCATTACTGCTATGGCCTGGACCTGGGATCTTCGCAGACCGTAGATTCCATTGTATGCAGAGCAACATTGTCTAACGCGCCCATCGACTGGTATTCATCGGCCCACGATTCTGTTACGGTCTATAAATCCGATGACGGATCGACCTGGACGGAGGTGGAGCAATTTGACGGGCCTCCCATTATTCACGCTGCCTTTATGGAGATGGCCTTTGAGCTGGAGTTCGCGTCTTCACAGACAGCCAGGTTCTTTAAGGTCAGGAATGCAGAGTCGAGCAGCACCCTCGGGACTACCCCCGGCGGCGCCTCCATACTGGTGAGCGAGATAGAGGCGTATGGAACCGGCGGCGAACAAACGGAGTTGGAGGACATGTCCCTTGATCTTTCCGCCTACTATCAGTCGCTCGAAAACATCCAATTATTTTTGCAGGTCCACGGGATAGAATACCGCGACCTGCGATCGGCCCTCGCTGCAGCGGATTGGACAATAGAGGATCTGGCCATGTTTCTCTCCGCATGGTTGCAGGGGCTCGATGACGTCGCCCTGGATCTATCCACGCACGGTTTCCATTATGAGGATATGAAGTCCATTTTGGCCGCATTTTTTCAAACTGCGGGCCAGGATCTGAAGACATTTCTAGAAGCGTGGGCTACCCATCGCGGCGATCTGCCTGCACGTCTCGAAGCAGCCCTTACGGTTTACAAAAGCCTCCAGGCCTGGCTAACAGCATACGGCCAGGAAGCGGCCTCCTTCCCGGCGCTGCTTCAAGCCGCCAGAGCCAAACTTCAGAGCTTTAAATCGTTTTTGCACGCGGCGGATGGATTGGTATTCGGTGACCTTGGATGTTTTTTTACGGCCACCGATGGAATAGTCAGATCGGATCTCGGGCTGTGGCTCTGCGCCTTTTCCGGTATTCCCGCCTTCCGGTCTGTGACCGCACAGAGGGTTTCATCTGTAGTACATGAGGTGACGTGATATGTCATTATCAATCTCAAACTGGAATATAGCCGAAAATATTCCCTGGTTCGTGCGCCTGGCGGACTCGGGCAGCGCTGTGTCTGTAGAAATGTATTTGAGCCAGGCGGATGCCGAGGCACAGACGAGCCTCCAGGCCAGCGGGGAGTCGGCGGGATATGGCTCAGACCTGGAAGTCACCTTAGAAAATGAGGAAGGGGCAGCGACACCTGTATCTTTCTTCCGGGAGGAATACTCCTGGCATATTACCGTTACGGGCGAAAGCGGGGATGATACGAAAATATTCGAGGTGAAGGAATTTGTGGAGACGGACGAGATCTCCCATTCAATCTATCGCAACAGCGCCCTGATCACGGCCAGGGCCACTGCGGAAATCAACGCTCATACGCACGCCGCGATCATCAGGAATATCTCCCTGGCAACGCATCTGCCTGAGATCGAGGTGGGCGATATTGCCGGGCTGGACAGCACCAGGCGGGACATTGATGACCTGAGCCAGGTTTTTGAGCACCAGATTGTCGGCACGCCGGACAGCCTGCTGAGCGAGATAAAAACCAAGAAATTCCTAGGCCTTAAACGATGATAGAGCAGCTCCTTAAAAAACGCGGCGAGACGTTTTGTTATGGTGAAGTGACGGCCGTCAACACGGTCGACCGGAAAGTCCAGGTACGGCTTGGTGAGAATAACGTTTGGATTGTGACTGAGCTTGATCTGGATATCGGCGACACGGTCATTCTTGCCCGCAGCGCCGATTCATCAAGATTTATTGTCCAATATTCCCGGAAATTACTTCCGGAAGAGGAGGTTTTGTTGCTGGTTTAAAAGAGGAGCAGGTGAGGAGGAAGAAGGCCTCCCCCCCGACCCGATGGTAGCACATCGGATGAGAAAGTTGTTTAAAAGCTTTCATATTGAGAGTGTTAAAACCACTTATTCTGCAGGAGGAGCGAATAAAAAGAAGCCAATTAATGAACTGCTGATAATGAATTATAAGCCGAAAAAGCCGGCTGAATAAGACGGGAAAATAGTTTAGAACTTAACCTGATCGAATCGGGATACCGAATCGAACAGGATTTTTGCGCCCTAAAACTAAAGGCCCGAAATTGCCCTATTTCTGTCGCAAAATAAGTTTCATTCTGTCGCAAAATAACTTTCAGCTG
>Ga0315538_1001135_pt1 | contig 16085 bp, 20 predicted proteins | sample SalMarSW160230MG_2_FD_203834 | JGI IMG/M metagenome (GOLD analysis project Ga0315538, IMG submission 203834) | Salt marsh sediment microbial communities from the Plum Island Ecosystem LTER, Massachusetts, United States - Salt Marsh Sediment SW1601-230 ...
CAGCATAAATGGTGCCTGAACTATGAATATCTTGGTCAGTTTCGTACCAATTATCACATACGTTGTCCAGAGTCATATAGGAACCACCAGCTGCACCCTGCTCTCCTGGTTCCCCACTTATACCTTGCTGTCCGGGCTCTCCCGATATTCCAGGATCACCCTGTTGACCGGGCTCCCCACTAATTCCTGGATCACCAGGATCTCCTTGTTCCCCAGGCTCTCCACTAATCCCTGGATCTCCTTGTGGACCTTCCGGCCCTTCTGGTCCCTGTTCTCCAGGTTCGCCACTTATACCAGGATCCCCCTGAGGCCCTTCCGGACCTTCAGGACCTTCTGGTCCTTGCTCGCCAGGCTCACCAGAGATTCCGGGATCACCAGGATCCCCTTGTGGTCCGGGATCTCCTTGAGGTCCCGGTTCGCCAGGTTCTCCAGATATCCCAGGAGGTCCATCTTCACCATCTAATCCAACAAATCCACGAGATGGAAGACCAAATTTTGGCGATCCATATGGAACATTAAAGCGAGGTTCACCGAAAGGTATACTAAATTCTATCACATGCACTCCAAATTTATATTAAAATTGATTTCCATCAAATTATTTTCGAAGTTAAGAGGAAGGGCCCGAAGACCCTTCCTCAGATTAAATCAATTAGCAAATTGTCTCAAAAGCATTTACGTCAAGTATTGCAAAGGCTGCTTCGATCTCGAGCCGGAACCAAACTTTATTATACAAAAATGCATTCGCCGCTTGATCATTTCGCGTAATGGCAATTGCGCCACTATCGGCATATAATGCTTTACTGAAATCACCCACGATTCCATATTGTCGTCTCATATTTGCGGAAGGATAAATTTTCACGCCCCACGCAGAGAGCAATCCTCGACCATCAGCCAATGGAGAAAGAATATATGTACCATCTGCATTCCTGTCGGTTCTAAGTTGTCCAAAACTGAATACATCAACAATGGCAGAAAGATTATCAATATATCCCCGCTGCTCTACTGCCGTAGTTGCATCGGCAACATCCTGATAATTCATCTGACCACTAATACAAGGCACGCATGGAAATGCTCCAGATAAATCAACCGAACAAGGAGTAACCTGACTTTCAAAACCACTAAAAAACCCTAGTGGTGAATGGTATATTTCAGTCTCAATGACATCGACCAAATCCTGAGCAGCTTTATCCAATAATACTTGCTTAGCACCTGGCACGCTATGTCTCAGAAACTGCGTTGTAGTCTCAAAGAGAACATAGAACATTTTCAGTTCCAAATCTACATCCGAAGTGAGAGCTTTAGATGGAGATTTAACTCCAGCTTCAGCTACGCCTGCGGCGGTAAATTTCTGGCCAGGGGTGATTCTAGGGAATGTTAGCTTGGTATTTCTTCCCATCGGCACCTTGGTCAAAAGACTAAAGACCACATGCTTATTCTGCGCAGGAACGAAAATGTCCTGGTACAGTTGGGACATAATCCATTCAGCGCCCTGTGTATCAGTTACACTGTCATAATAACTCAATTTAATTTCCTTTTTTTATTGATACTGAATTATGCACTCATTACAGAATCAATTGCAATTTCTTTCGCGTCAGTGAGTTTTGAAGCTCCCCCGGGCTTTCTATCATCTGCTTTACCTTTATCCCCCTGTTTGAATTTAAAAGGCTTGGCTTTATACAAATTAGAAAACGCCTGTTGGACAGATTCGAATTTCATATTTCCATTCTCATCATAATCCAAATCATTTTCATTAATATGTATAACATCATCCTCATCTATCAAATTAAAGGAACCCGCATATGATTTGAGCTTAGTATTCCGCCTTAAAGCAAATAATTCTGCTTTTGTTTGCTTTAATTCAGTATCAGTGTTTTCATAAAGTCCCTTATACTTTCCCTGGGACTTTTGTTCATCAATTTCTTTTTGTCTTTTATCATCTTTTTGTTTTTCGAGTTCCAAACGATATTTCTTAGCCTCCTCATTTGCTGAGCGTTTAGTATCCCTCAATTGCAAAAGCAATTCCGCATTACCCATACTACCTTTTAGGAACTCGAGATCTTCAGGAGAAAGTTTTTTACCCAGTTGCTTTTCCAAGTCACTGAGTTTATTTTGGGGATCATTCCCCGATCCATCAGGATTCTTATTAGCGTCTGCCATTTATATCTCCTTCTTGGAGGTTAAAAGTTTATTTAAATGAACTTATTCACTATATTTCTTTTGTGCGGCTTTATATTCTTTAGTTTTTCTGTGCGCCTTCATATATGCTTTTCTTTTTTCTGGATCTTTATATGGCATTATTCCTCATCCTCCTGGATATCTCCAAGTTTATCAACTAATTTATTTGTGCTGGCAATCAGGTCTAAATAATCCATGGCTTGCTCATCCGAAAAATCGGGGTTATAATGTTTAATTAAATCTACTTTACTTAGAATTCCATCTGCTACTTTTTGTTTAAGTAATTCATATTCAGCAGCAGGATCAGTTGGGAATTCAGGCTCATGAAAATCTATGATAAGTTCAGCTTTATCGCTTATTTGATTTACAGGATCTTCTACAGCAAGAATAATTTTGCAAATTTGGAATAATTGTTTTAATCCGGCTTTATATATTTCAACATCATCTTTCCTTTGTTCAAGTAGAGATTCACTTTGTATACGATGAGCTATACCACTGAGTTCTCGGGGCACATTACTAACGTGATATGCTGGTACGCCGTTTATAACAGCACAATTGATTATGTCTTCTTTTATAACCTCCCAAATCTCAGCTACCTGAGCGTTTGGATTTCTGAATTCAATATCTGTTTTATCATGAGGTCCCCTTGGCTTATCCAAATTTATAAAAACTCCCTGACCTACAATCATATCCTTCTTTAATCCCCAACCAACAAGCAATGGAAATCCATATTGGAAAATAGTTCTTGCCAAATCTGTTTTCTTTATATTTATATTCTCATTATTATCAACAACATCGTCCCCTTCAAGGAAGAAAGAATCCAAAGGTAAATAATCATGGAATGCAACAAATGGAAGAATTCCATAAGGATTAGCATTATCTTCATTTATCCGGAGGAGTTTTTGATTCTCATCAAACATAAAATGCATATATGGCGACCAATAAGTGAAGAGCCGCGTCTGTTTAAACGTAGATTTATCAATAATTGTCTCATATATGTATGCTGTAGGTCGCACCGGATCCCATCCAATTTCTATATCAAGCAAATGAGGCAACAAAATATCGAATTCAATTTTGAGCCCTCTCCATATTGGATGTAATACTACAGTCTTTAAAAGTTTGGTATAACGATTTACATTCTTTAAAACAAGATTTAGTTTTCCATTTTCAACTACTTCATTCCAAATCTTTTGATCTCTCTTCGTTCCATTCTTAATTCTATATTGTGGGGGCGTCTTAAATAATTTAGCCTGGGCATCAATTATATTCGCTGTAATATTAGTTGTTTCTATTTTAAATTTCGCTCGGGATTTTGAATCCAGCAATCGTTCCATTGCTTCCCGAGTATAATCCCCCTGAATGCCATGATAGAAATCTAATCGCTTTTTCGCTTCAGCCTTTCTAAGCTCATTATCGCGCGAACAAGCTTCTTTATAGCTCTGTTCTATTAATTTACGAGTTTGATCTGCAAATAACATGATTTATCCTTTTAATTATTCATATATGCATATTTACAATTAATCATCAATTTAAATAAAACTTCATATGCATTTCGACGTTTTAAAGTATTTGTTTTAGCATGACAAGATCGACAAACTGTTATACCATTCTGTTCATCAAAATTTTCAGGATCATAGTCAATATGATGTGCGCAATTCCCCCAATTCCCACATAATTGACATTGCCGACCATCCCGCTTCTTTATTTTGCGCGACCATTTTATATGAGGCATATTAGCCGTTGAATGATTTATATGTTTTCCCCAACTCATTCCTGCATTACATGCTTTTCTAGAATAATGAAATCCGCGTTTTGATAAATGATAAAAGATTACTTCGCGAGTAAGATTAAACTGTTTCGCTAATTCCTTTGCTGAATATCCAATTATTGCAAGAAGATATATTCGTAAAATTTTATATTTAACTTCTATTTTCTTCCATGTAAGACCGCGATATTTCCACCGATTCTTTTGATAATATCTTTTTAATTGTTCTTTTGTTCTCATTTTTAATAATATCCCCCTACAAATGCTTCATCAGTTTCGATAGGGAATCTATTTACTAACATATATCTAACAGTATCAATCGCATGATCATTGATTCCATCCTTTTTATACTTTCCAGTATTTTTATCCACTATTATATTAAAGAAAGATTTTACAGTTACGGGGCATTTATCTGGATCAATAAATAAACTTCGTTCTTTATAACAATTACAAATCTTTCCTGCAATAATTTTGCTGCCCTCTTTGACATCCCTATCGTAAGGATTGAAACTATATAACAATGGAATTTGCGCATTCTCAAATTGCATAATATCAGATAATCCAGTTTGAGAATTAGCTGATGTTCCAGCTGGATCTACATATCGCGCACTTACAGCATATGGTTTCGAATTCACTATATTTATAAGTGCAGGGACTTGCATATTTGGAATAGCGCATTCGTCAAAGATATATATATTATCATCTTTATCGATTTGTGCCCAGATCATATGTGGGCGACGTAGGCCAAAATCTATACCCATAATTGTTTCCAAATTCGGATCATAATTCCATTTCTTTAAATTCTTATCTGAGAATTCTCCAAAGAATCGTCCCGATTTAATTGTCACGCTGGCATTATAATCCTGTGCAAAATCTTCAGCACTTATAGTCGCTTTAATTTCATCCAACATCTCTTTTGGAAAAGCTGGATTAGCTGATGTTGGGAAATGAAATGATTCCCACCTTTTCATAGTTTTGGCATGGCACCACAAATCATAAAATGTATCTTGACCAACTGGAGTCGTTATAGCGAGAATTTTTCCATGACGAACTGCAATACGTGGATGTAATCGCCGCCAAATATCTTTAAAATCTTTCATCAAGCAACTTTCATCTATCACAATCAGATCCAAATCCTCTCCAGCCAAACTCAAAGGATTATCTGCGGTTTTCCCAATTACAAATGAATTATTCGGAAGTCTTATAGTTAAATTCTTTAAACTGGATCCGGATAATATCCATTTCTCACCTTTGAAATTGAGTCCATTCTTATCATGCAATATAGCCCACACCCGTTCGAAAGTTCGGCTTACCAATGAAAAGAATGGCGCAACAATCCACGCCTTAAATTCTCGCCCATTTATAATTGATTCCAATATTCGATATACGACTTCCATGGCAACAATAGTTGTCTTGCCTCCCTGAATTCCGGCATTGATTAAAACAATATCATTTATATCTATTGCTTGATGTGCTTCAATTTGTCGGTCATGTGGAGCATAGTGTAGTTCATGGAATAATTTAAATTTGTCGAGAGTGGGCATTTATTCCTGTTTTAAACTTTTCTTTAATATCTTCTCCAGACGATCTGAACCTTCTATGGGCTCATTCTTGAGAAGATGAACGATTTTGATGGCTTCCAATAATATCTTATTGGATGGAGTATCAACTCTTCCTTCGGAGAATGCGCGGAGCCAGGTTGTGATTAATTTATTTAAAATATCTACGCTTGATATCTCATCTTCTTCAATCTGCTTTAAAATCTTATCAAAGACCTTCTTATCCTTTTTATCCCGCTTAACATCCCATTTCTCATCAGCTATCAGCTTTAGAATTGTTCGATGATCACTCCCACTTTCAAATTGCTCTTGCAATTTCTCCTGGATATAATTGATGGATTTGTGTTTCATATAAAGCTTGTAAACTACTTTCTGTTTTTCTATATCCATATTATTCTCCTCAGTGAATGGCCAAATGGATTTAAAAGGATAATGAGTTCCTTCCATATTAGCCCCACTTTATTATCCTCCACGCTCACGCCAACCTGTACTAAAAATAGCTGCAGCCTGGGCAAGACATTTTTTCTTAGCTTTCTTTTCCGCACAAACTCTATCGCAATTTTCAGTTATAAAATCCTTTACGTAGTTTTTCTTACCATGGGCGCCCCATTGGAAATAAACACCCTCTGAATCTTTACCTTTTCTAACCGGCATACTATAGTCCTAATTTATTAGATTTCTTACTATTACAACTTCCACACATTGGTTGAACATTATCAATACGATGAATTCCACCTTTAGATAATGGAATTATATGATCCATTGTTAGTTTATCAACGCCAATGAATTTATGACATAAAGGACAATAGCCATTAGTTTGGATCTTCATTTGTTCCCACACTATATCCATCCAAGGTTCCCAGAAATCTACATTTAATTTGCGAGCTCTTCGTTTCTGCCACTGTTTTCTTCTATTTTCTTTGCCTTTTGGAGATTCATTATAGTTTCGTTCACATCTTAGCCTAATTTGTTTTCCCCTTGGGGATTCATTATAAATTCGTTTTCGCTCTCGTTCTTTTTCGATTACCATAGTCCTCCTATCTTTCTATGCCGGATGATGTCTTTCAATGACTTACGAGAATTCTTCCGATAGATAATCGTCTTCCCCGAGAATGAAATTCTTATACTTATCCGGAATTTCCACATATTTTCGTTCATTCAAGATATATTTTAAGCAACATCGGAATACCTCTCTTTTCACGTAGGTCTTGAATGAGCATTTGATAGTTGGATTCCATGGTCTATTCGGAAGATATTTCATATCTCCCCGATCCAAAGGAGAGATACAGAATAAGATGACGATATGGGCGTGAGATTCAATATCTTGGTATAATTCATCAGTTAAAGCAAACGTCCCTCTCAATTTCATCAATGGACGCTCCGCCCATCCCTTAACTTCCTCAAATATTGAATTCCGCATATCTGAATCCTTAGTCGGGACTAATTCTTTATAATTCAATTCGTTTACCTTTCTGCCTCCTAATTTCTTTGATTCGTTTTCTTGTTAATGCTATAGCTTTCTTATTGTTATCTATTCCAACCCACTTCCTCCCCTCCTTCTCTGCAATAGCCACGCATGTCCCGCATCCACAGAATGGATCTAATACAGTGTCGCCGGCATTTGATGAGGCGAGAATGATTCTACGGAGTAGGGCCTCGGGTTTTTGGGTGGGGTAACCCATCTTTTCCATAGCCCATCCGGTAACAGTTTTAATATCGGTCCACCAATCGGTCACCGGCGTTCCTCTTTGCAAATCTATTTTTGTGTCGCCTTTCGATAATGTGCTATGTTTGCCAACTTTCTGAGTATTTTCTTTATATGGTTTATATTCAACGTTGAATAAATAATCATCTGACTTACTATAACGGAAAATAACATCATGTTTCTTCGGATAATTATTTTTCGAAATTCCGCCGCCGCTATAACACCATACTATTTCGTTCCTATACCCACCCGCACCGAATATGTGATCTAGCATAATCTTTAAGTAGTGGCTGCTGGTTGGGTCGCAATGGAGATACAGAGAGCCGGTTTTTTTGAGAACGCGGTGACATTCAATTACTCTCAATTTCACAAATTCAATATAATCTTCCATAGATGGCCAAACATCGTTGAATTCGCCATAATTCCTTCCTGAATTGAATGGAGGATCAAGATAGATGAGATCTATGGATTCAGATGATATTTTACTCCGAATGATTCTTAGGCAATCGCCTAAATATAGTCTATTCATTTTCCTCCCATTTATACAGTTTTTATTGTTTTAAAGCCTGAGAATGTAAATAATTGTGGACCCTGTGTCCCGACAAGCACTTTTTATGTAAAAAAGTTAACTCGTTGAATATCAATACTTTAACTTTCTTAGAATTAATTATACTTTTAGATCCTATTTCTGTTGAACCACAACGATTTACAAGGAAGAGATGCCCCAGGTTGAACGATCTCATTTCAAAAAAGAGCCACATCACGTCTTTTCATAGTAGCATTTTGGATGAGTGTGCCAATGTGGTCTATTTGAAGAGGAAAACATACCAAATCTTGACGATCTCCACATCTCATAATCTGGTTCAATATCCATCCAAATTTCAATTGGATTAGATAGAAAGAATTTAGCATACCGTTTTGTAATTTTGAGCGTTCTGCAAATTTCAAGCAAAGTTCTTTTCTTCTTCTGCAGATAAATGGCTGTTAAATGATCCAAACATGCCTGTTTTCTATCCGAATACGGTAAATTTCTAATTTCTTCTAAATTCATAACTAACTCCTTTCGGTTTATAAGTTTATAAGCATTTACCAAGTCATAGGGCTAATTCACTTTCTGTGTCAGGAGAGTATACGCAGCATCCCTCGTTACTCATGCGGTATACCCCTATCTATCAACAAGTTATCTAAAAACACCTATTCAGTATGTCTTAAAGTCTTTTTTGAATTCAATTCAGTATAAGAGTAGTGTATAATTCAGTCAATATAGCCTGTGTTACTCCCAAGAGAGTGAAGATATGGGAGAGGGGAGGTGAGACTGAGATATCAATTACCCAGCCCCACACCACTCACTCATTCCCACTACTCTCATCCCTAAGTCTTAAGGCTTTACTAATAGGGTGGCTTTATTCCATTAGATCCTCTAAAGCTTTCCTTATCTGTTGAAGAAACATTTTAGGCGAAGCAACCCCTACAAAACCTGTATACATCTCAAGTCCACCTGATGAACATCCACCATCAATAAAATCTACCTTTACTCTGATTAGAGTTATGTCATCTGCAGGCTCAAGATATCTAGAATTCTTTTCCCCCTTTCGTGTGAATTCAATCTCTATCTTCTTTACTTCATTTAGGTTCCTCATTTTTCATTCACCTCCTTACAGAATCGCTGGCCTTTCTTACTATTCCTTGGTGGCCTTTGGTTCTTCTTGGGCTATTGGTTGATAATCCTCTCCTTCTGTCTTCTCTATAACTTCTTGCTTCTCAACGAATTGCTCCAAAGCCAGCAGGTTGCTTACAAATGTTTCTGTCTCTAATCTATGGCTCCTAATCTGTTGATAAAATTTAACTATATTCTCCACTGCAGTATCCAAAAGCACAATAATTTGTGCTAAATGTGGTTGGTTTTGAGTCCTTAGTTTATCGGCCTCTCTACCTAAAGCCATCCGAATCGCTGCTATATCTTCCTTGGAACTATTTATATCAACCTCTATAATCTGGTCTTTGAATTCATTTAAATCTGATTTGAATTGAGCCCAATCGTATGGGCTCCCCAGCCCTTCCAGATCACCCTGGTCCCTAATTATAGGTTGGAGATCCTCTCCTACAGTTTCAATCTGTCCATCTGCTTCATAATCTTGATTCATTACCATTTTATTTCCTTTCTTTAAAAATAAGTTTTATTGTTCGTAATCCTTCCATTCCCTTAACTATTGTTTCACCTTCAATTAATACTCGTCCATATAGAATAGTGAATGTCCCGTAATTCATAAAAGGATCTGATGATGTCTTAAAAGGGAGCGAATTTCCCTTATCAATTGCCGCCTGTTCTGTGGGGAAGCACCCCAAAATGGAGCCACCGTACTTAACGAAATATCCTGTAACTTCATTCACGGCAACACCTTCACGGGAATTCTCTGATAATCAGCATTCGTTATAATCACCCGTTGTACCGCATCATAAGCTGTTACCATTGATGGACCTAGCACTATTGCGAATGAATGTATTAAAATGCATAAGGCTAATAGCCATATAGCATTAGCTCGTAACCATTTCAGCACTTACTACCTCCTTACACTTAGGGTCATTTTTAATAAATCTTAAGCTGTCGGTAAGTAATTTTTCAATAGACATTTCAACTACATCAAATTTAGCATTAAGTATTGCTTCCTCTGTAATACGATAAGAATTATCACAAATTCTATGATTTCCAATATGGGTCTCTAAATAAATTCTATGCTCCATCCAACAGGAATTAAAGAATGAGCTCACACGGAATATCAAATGGGGGACAATATTGGAGAGACATGGAGAGAAATCAAATAGGTCCACCCATCCTTCAGGGCATAAGGATTTTCCAAGTCTATCTCGTTCTTGCTCATCTATTTCTTGAGCAAGTTTTCCTGCCATTGATTGTAAATCATTTTGGGATATATCTTTAAGTCTCTCATTCAAATTCATCTTATCAGCCTTAATCAATATCTGGCGCAAAAGGCTCGAACTTGGCCTTTCTGCCCCTCTTCTTATATAGAATTTGTTTTGGATAATGTGGATTAAAACGCATGAGCTTCTTTACAATCTCATTAGCCGCCTCATATCTCCGCTGCTCCACCAATATATGATAATATCGGTGTTGCCTTTGTGAAGCAAAAATAAAGAGATTGCTAAGGCCATTGTCAGTTTTCTTATGATTGATATGGTGGATCGGGCGCTTTGAACTCAATTGCTTTTTCTTCCCAGTTCCAATGAGCCAGGCATGCCTTGGCCAGAATTCAAGTAGGAAATCTTGCATAACCTTTCGGTGCTCAAACATATAACGGTTCGTATAATTCCGGTCATTCTGTCCCCAAATAATTGCCCCCGGGCAGTCATCACAGCGGACCATGACGTAACCCTTATTCATCATTTTGGCATTCTTTTTAATAAATGTTTTAGCTGATTTCTTTTTCTTCATTAGTGAGTGCCACCTCCTTTTTCTTCCGCTCTTCTGTAGTGATTTCAGTCCATTTATCATTTAAAAAACGAATCATTTTTGCTAACATTTCGCTGCCTTCCGGATCAGTAGTTTGATCTCGGAGAATAAAACTAAATACACGCATTATGTAGATAATTTCTTTATCGGTTAACATTTTATACCCCCTTTTTATTCCAATTTGGAAGATAATCAATCATTGTTTCATATCTCTGAGGAACCCCATCGATAGAATATTTTGAATTTTCAGTTTTATTGATTTCTTCTTTCTCTGCCTTAATTTTCTCTAATTCAGTTTCAATTAAGGCATCTACTTTCTTCTGTTCTTCTGGCGAATTCATAGGTTTTTTCTCCTTTAAGGGTTTAGCGGGGATAGGCTCAGCGGGATGAATTGTGTTGTTCTTTTTTAATTCAACTTCAACTGGTACGGTGTGGGTTTCCTTATTGACCGTATTTGAAGGATTTTGAGCGACAGGCGCGTCAAGCGACCTGGAGCGATTCAATTCACAAGAGGTATCGATATCACAATTAGTATTCGGAGCCCTGTGGGGCTCCTCATCACAATGAGTATAAGAGGGTTCCTCTTGTGGTATGTTTTTGTTATATACCAACGAGTTAACCCCCGTTTTAAAATGGCACGAAAAATCGTTAACACACTTTCTATGTGCCGCAACGACTTGCAAGGATGCGCAATGATTGTTCATCACACTTTCTATGTCTTGCAACGAGTTACAAGGAATCTCCTGATTCCAACGAAATAAACTTGACGTCCGAATATAAATTTCTTTTCCATCTGACCCGATTCTCCCAGTCCCGCTTGATTTTCCATACCGCCGCTGAATTAATCCAATTTCGTAGAATTCATTGATATACTTTGCAAATGTCCAATATTTCAATCCATATTGGTCACCAGTTTCCTCCAACTTGATTGAAATCCACTCTTTTCCATCCAATAATTGTGCCAAAATAATAAATACTCGCTCTCTTGAAGTAAGTTCTACTTGAAAATCCATTAGTTTCGTTTTTTGTTTTCCCATTTTATCTCCAATTCCTTTCGCTAAAAGGAGGAGGATAGGGCTGCAGCGAAAGTTTATACAGCCCCATCCTTAGAGTCAGTTCCGGGTTCCGACTCTTTGCTAGTAATGCCTGAGATCTGTCCTCGAATCTCAGGTTGATCGACATTCATATATTTCTGCAATTCTTTGATAGTTTCCTCGTAGAGCTGGCGCGCACTATTCCTTGACATCCCGAGCTTTGCTCCAATTTCTTCCCAAGTGAAATCTTGAATTCGCAGCCAGGTAACGATAAGACCACGTCCTTCTACGCTTCTAAGCGATTGAGCCCACCGTAATAATTTATCATTATTCATTTTTTCCTCCATCTACTACTATTATTTATCAACCTTCAGACAACCACAACTTTTATTTTCATTATTTTTTATCATATACTATTTCGTGCGCCTAATGGTGTTATAGTTCTCCACAATCCATTCCACAATATAAATCGTTGTCTCCCTTGCACTTATTTATTACAGTTTTTCGGGCTTCTACGGATGGTTGTCCCTCTAACTCCTTGTCTTTCAACGGAAAAAAAGTTCAAATTGGAAATTGAAATTACAATAAAAAACAACAATTATTTTCATTATTTTGAAAATTGGTGAATTTTGCTACAGTTTAGCTTTGTTTATCATTCCGTGAGTTCAATCGCCCTCCTATTACTATGATCACTCAAAAACACCAAAAACGGCAATATTATTTTCATTATTTTGAAAATTGTTCAGAAATTGAACAGGTAGGAATTTACAGAGGGATCAGACGTAGGAAACTTAGGATGTAGGGTAATAGGTAAGGTGCCAGCCCCGAAGCACTTATGACAATAGTGACCCCCATTAAAATGAAGATCCATCGCCATAGAATTCGCCGCTCTCGTCGATGATATTCATAATGATTCTTAGAATAAATTTTAAATTCTCGCACTTGCTCCCGGTGTGATTCTTTCAGTTCTGTAATATCAGCCTGCAAATTTTGATTCATTTGAATTTGGAATTCACGCAAGTCATCAATGCGAGTATTTGTAAAGTCTTTTAAATCGTCAATTTTCTCGATTATCGCGCGGGTTTCACCATTCATTATTCGGGAATCTCCTCAATATAAATTGCTGAAATTTTGACAGTGTCGTCTCCAGTATCAATTTCTGGCCGCGAAACTTCCCATTTTTTGCGGTTCATCCAAGATGGAAGGGTATGATGCTCGATATTTATAATATCTCCCATATTTATTTTTGCACCTTCCAAATGTACCATGAATTTGCATCTAAATCGGCGATTCGTATACATTTTAACTTTATGTTTCAAAATATGATCTGCGGTGCTTTTATCCCGTGTCCAATCTAAAGATAACTTCAAAGTTTTCTTTGCAGTTCCAATATAATGATTTGCGCAATATTGGCAATCTACCCTGGGATCATAGGCATCAAATGAATAATTCGACTCCTCTGTATTGGCATAAACAGAATATCTATATTTTTTATGAACATGACTATACCCATATTCGAAGATGAAATCATTATAGAGTTCACTCAATTTAGTTCGTTCTACTGTGAATGACAAAATATCATCTTCTTGGAAATAACGATCAACTTGTGCTGCAGCTATTTGAGCTTCATCATAGTAGTCCAACACGTTAGCATAGATCATTCCATCCTGCAAATGGAGTATTCGAACAGAAAATTCGCGAGCAATTTCATCAATTATTGTTCGTGAACTTTGCACACGATGAACAAATCCACAACACTTCCATCCTTGACGCAATTCTGCTGCAGCATCAAAGCTATCTATATCAATATATCCTGACAGAAAAAGCTCATCTCTATAAAATGATTCAATTACGCTGACAGGATTAGTTATTAATTCTCCTGACGCAAATGCCCCATCATCATCCCATCTCTCTCCACTAAGTTCAAGATCTCCAGGAAATCCCCAGTCTTCATGTTCTCCATACATTCTTCCTTGTCCGATCCATCCAAATTCTGAAAAAGTGGGTGTATCCCACGAACCATATTGTGTCAGTTCTACTGTTCCTTCTTTCGGTCCAAACATACCACGGCTTGGAATTTTAACATCCTTTGTTAATAATTCTTCTTCTCTATGTTGTGGTTTTAAATTTTGCAAACAAAGATATATATGTTTTACAGTAATATCTCCATCTACCGCAAGGATTGCCGCTGAAATCTCTGAAAATTCACTTCCCTGAATCCAAATTCGCCGAAACCATTTATTATCTTCAATTAAAATATTATCTTTTTTAAATCCAGTCCAATAATTGCAAACTATTCGATCAGAGTCATTATCAGCGAGGGCGCCTGTTACGCCATTTCCATCATACCATACCTCCGCCTCATTATCTGATCCAATTTTCCACGTTGCTGTATTTTCTGGTCCAATGTAAGGTTTTATTTCTACGATACCCTCAAATTTAGCTTTCTGTCCTTTAATTTGATTCCACATTCCAAGTTTATAAGTAACTGATCCTTCTGAAGCACCAAATATTACTAATATCCTCGCCCAAATATATTCCGTATCAAATTGTGTTACTCCCATCCCCGTATCTGCAAGATTTGAAAGAGAATCCCATTTTACTGTGATATATTGTCCTTGTGGAATTACGACAACTCCGCCAGAGGCATCTATCTCAGGGCCATCATAAAGCACATGATAATCATCCACTATTGTATATCCATCAATCGGTGGAGTATATTCACCCTTTCCTACAGGAATTGCTTTAATATGTCCTTTAGTTTTGAGCCCTAATTTAGGGAGAATATAAGAAGGATTGGCTTCTAAATTCATTTCACCGCTAGCTTCTGAAAAAGAAATAAGTTGATGAATATTTTTTTCAACTTGCACAAGACTTGAAGTAGGCCAATCTAAAGGATCGTCCTCTATAGTAATAAGATCTATAAAATTGAAGGATTTTACAGGATGCCCGGCAAGTAAATATTTATTTTGACTTTTGGCTACCGAGAGGGTTGGAATTGTTACTCCTCCACCAATACTCCATTCATAAGTTCTTTCATCAGGATATGGGCGAAAGTCGCCATACACTATGGGAATCGGAGAATCTACAATTTTATCATCGCAATCTGGATACGTCCCTTTATCTACAAAATATTGTGGAAGATTAATATAATATTGGAGCAATGAATTCACAACACCAAAATTAATTTTATTTTCATCCCAACTATATTCTTCAAGTACGCCCCTATATAGCAACATACTTTGGTCAATCGAATGCAATCCCGGAGTATCATATATCAAATGAATATCTACACGTTCGGGTTTTGCAGGAAGTAATTCAGGACAACATGGTGGAGGCTCTCCAGTTACCCATATAGATTCCTCCTCAATTTCATCGGCCCCAATATCTGACGCAACCAATAAAGGCCGCCAATCTTCATCAATATCCTCATGGATAATTGCCGTCATTCCAGAAAGAAGAGCACCATCTGCTTTATCTTTACAAGGAGACCGGAGTGTAATATGGTATCCATCATCCTCAAATAATGGATCGCCTTCAAGCGCACGCGCATCATGCCCCTCCGCTGCCTGCCATTCTCCCAATGTAGCATGATGACTGTGCATATCAGCCCCGATGGCTGGATTATATTGATAGAAATTATAATCAACAGTCAGGACATCGCCGACATCTGTATCCAATGCCGGGGTATTTTCACTAAGTGAAACAAAGATATTATTTACTATTATACCATATTCACCAATAGCAGCAGCCGAACCTACGGCTGGCCCTTGTCCAGTATTATGAATGAATGTATTATGATAAATCCAGTTTGTTTGACCTATAGCAAATGCAATCGCTTCATATCCAGGTTCCCATGAAGGATTTGGCCATGCTACACAATTTATTATTTTTGAACAGAATGTTCCTCCGGCGGCAATACTTTTATCAGCTCTAACTTTCGAAAAAACGCATCCATGAGTATTGGGAGTTAATACACTCGCCCTCCAAAATGGACTAGCAAAATATTCATCAAAGAAATGTAAATTCTCTAACCAAACATGGTGATTTACTACTGATAATTGATATGGCGGCTTAGCCGTTACATTCATCATCGCTTTAATATGAATCTCACCTTCATCACCAGTATAGTTTCCACCCAAATCCCCAACATATTGAGTGTAATCTCCAGAATTGGGAATATAAAGATATTCATCATAAGTTCCCGCTCCGATGTAGACTTTTTCATATTGACTGATGACATCGGTGGCGGCTAGCAATGTCTGGAATGCATTTTCCTTAGAAAGCCCATCATTTGCATCATTCCCAGATTTCCTAACGAAATATGTTTTGATATAATTAAGCGGCTCATCTTGCCATTCATAACATCCTTTATCTG
>Ga0315538_1001136_pt1 | contig 16082 bp, 9 predicted proteins | sample SalMarSW160230MG_2_FD_203834 | JGI IMG/M metagenome (GOLD analysis project Ga0315538, IMG submission 203834) | Salt marsh sediment microbial communities from the Plum Island Ecosystem LTER, Massachusetts, United States - Salt Marsh Sediment SW1601-230 ...
CAATGTAGGTAATTTTTTGTCCTGGTGAGATAATGGCAATTTTTTCTTTCAGATCACAAAAAGTAAAATCTTTTTCCCTTATTCTCTTGTCTTTATCCTTCCAAACTACCTTAAAATTTTGAGCTGAATTGCCTTCTTCATAGACTGCCTTCTTGAACTCTCTCAGCCAGGGACCAACCTCTAGTCCAAGTTCCTGTAGTCCCTCTTTAATTATATTGATAGAAAAATTCTCTTTGAGTGTTAGCCCAATACAGTCTATTTTGTGATCCAGAATTACAGCATTAACTGAAAAATGTTTCTCGGAAAGCAAATTTCCTGTAAATGGAAGCTTCTGAGAAGCCCCATCAGGCTTAAATCGTTTTTTGCTGCTATATCTCTGCCTAAACATATTTTCTGCCTGTATCTCTGTCACATTTATAGAAAGGGTGTTTTCGTAGTTCTCTATAAGGTTCCAGGTGTATGAGCTGAGTTTAGCTCCCACTTTTTGAATAAAATCCGAGGGACCAAATAGATAAATTTCCTTATCTCGTCCAAGGAGAAGTCGAAGAAGGGCATCAAAGCCTATAAAATGATCCATGTGCGTATGTGTAACAAAAACATGGCTAATCTTTAAAAGATCTCTGGCAGACAGTTTTGATAAATCTCCTAAGTCGAACAGCAAAGCCCTCTTTTCAAAAAGGAATGGGATAAAAAGACCGGGATCTGAAAAAGAGTCATTTATTAATTTTGGATAAAAAGATGGTTTCATAGCTATTTTTCCTTGAAGAAAGGTTGCACATCTGTTAATTACTTTCAATCAAAAAAATAAAACTCTACAGGTTCTTAAACTATGGCAAAAAAGAAGACAACTAGAAAAGAGCTCCTTAAAAAGGACGATGAATTTATTAGCCTTTCCACCAAATTTTTTCAGTACGTTTCTACTCATAGGAAACAAATTCAATACCTGACTGTAAGTGTAATCATTATTATTGCCATTGTTATTGGCATTAGTCTTTATTTCAGGCATTTAAATAAAAAGTCACTTGCTGCCTATAACCTGGCCTATAAAAATTTGGTGTCAGATTCTTCCCCTGACATAAGTGAAAATACTATTAACAAATCGATCGAGGAACTTGATAGTCTCATAAAAGAATATGGCTGGACAAAGATGGCTACATTAGCCATCCCCCAATTAGCCTACCTCAAATTTGGTCAGGGTAAATATGATGAGGCTATATCACTCTATCAAACGTATCTAAAAAAAGATAAATCTGCTTCTATTTACCATTTAATGACACATTTTGGCCTCGCTGCTGCATACGAAGCCAAAAGCGAGCATCAATCAGCCATAAGACATCTTAAAAAAATAATTAATGATGAAAATAATTTTCTTAAAGAAGAGGCTATGTTTTCTCTTGGTAGGCTCTATGCCCTGAGCGGCCAGCAAGAAATGTCAAAGGAAACCTTTAAAGACTTTGTAAATCAGTTCAAGGAATCACCTTTGGTTCCATTGGCAAAGGCAAATTTGGCAAAATAATCTAAAAAAAGGAGGAACCAAATAAAAAAAACATACCTGGCTCTATCTTTGCTGTTGGTTGCATTTTTTCTACCAGCATCAACATTGGCATTTGAGATCGGGGCACGAGGCTACTACTGGTTCCCCTCACTGGATGGGAATGTAAAAGTGGATGAAGCAGCTATCATTGGTACAACTATTAATTTTGAAAAAGACCTTGGGATTGAGGATGAGAATTATCCATCCGTTGAGGTTTTCCTTGGGGGTGGCAGGCATCACCTATCTTTGACGTATACAGATATTGACTATTCTGGGGAAAATACTCCTACAAAGCAGATTACTTTTAATGGAAAAAAATATAGTACCACCTATATAATAGAGTCTTCGATTGAATACAGGGTTATGGACCTTCATTATCAATATGATTTTTTGAATCTGGAAAATGTACTGTCCGGATTTTCTTTAGGTGCTGTTTTACAGGTCAAATATTTGGATGGTGAGGTAGGCCTGAAGAGCATAGAATTTGATGAAAAAGAAGACTTCACTCTTCCTATTCCAATGATTGGTCTTAATCTGCATATAGGGATACTGGCCGATGTCCTCGAGGCCAGATTAAGGGGAACTGCTATTGGATATGCAGGAAATACAATATATGAGCTCATGGGTGATATATCATGGACCCCCCTCCCCTTCTTAGATATTCACGGCGGTTATAAAACCTTTGTCATAGATATAGATGAGGATGATGTAGTCTTTGACTATGATATGTCTGGCCCTTATGTCGCGCTTACCGTGAGTTTTTAGTGCTAATTTTGGGGGCTTTAAAAGCCCCCTTTTCAACTCAAACCCTTTCTTGATTCGTAACCGTTCACGGGCAATAATTGCCTTAAGTTTAAGATTTAACACCTCACCGTAAGTTTTTTTAAGAAATAAGTTGCGTTCCAATTCCTGATGGTTTATCATGTCAGGAATGGAAACAATCATAACATATCGGAGGCGATCAGTCACCAGGAAAGATATCGCGACCATCAAGAAGATTATTGCCTCACATCCGGAAAAAAGCAGACGCTTCATTTCACAAGAATCCTGCAGGCAATGGGACTGGAGACAGCCTAACGGTGTTCTTAAAGATATGGTCTGCCGAAGCCTGCTTCTTCTTTTGGAATCAAATGGCTTTATTAAACTGCCTGCGCGAAAATTCACCCCTGCCAACCCTCTTGCAAATCGAAAGAAACCATCCAGGGTAATAGTCGATAAAACTCCTGTTCATTGTTCTGTCGGCGACCTGTTTCCTATCAAGCTTGAACAAGTTCGCAGAACTCGTTTTGAGAAGATATTCAATGCTCTTGTAAGTGAGTACCATTATCTTGGTTATACCCAACCAGTTGGAGAGCATCTTAAATATATTGCATTTTCCCATGATCGCCCTATTGCGTGTCTGGCATGGGGTTCAGCACCATGGTATATTGGAGCACGAGATCGTTTCATTGGCTGGAGCAAAAAGATCAGAGAGAACAATCTTCCTCTGATCGTCAATAACCTCCGTTTTTTGATCCTGCCATGGGTTCAAGTTTCCTGTCTGGCATCACATCTATTGGCATTGAACCGCCATCGCCTGTCACAAGATTGGCAAAATCTATACAACCATCCGGTTTATCTGCTTGAAACCTTTGTTGACACTAAGCGATACCGCGGTACCTGTTACAAGGCGGACAATTGGCTCTGCGTGGGCCAGACAACTGGTCTGGGCAAACTCAGCAAATCCCGTCGACCGCTACTTTCTAAAAAGGCTGTTTATGTCTATCCTTTGAGCAAAAACTTTCGCCGGGAGTTATCTCATGAGGCATGATGAAGCATTGGCCTTGTATAATGCCGGACCGAAAGTTGTGGTCAAAATCCTGTGTGATTTAAGCAATACTATTGAATCTCAGCAAGAGCAGATAAAGGCCCTGGAGGTCAATGTTGCCAAGCTTTCAAAGAACTCATCCAATTCCAGCAAACCTCCTTCTTCCGATGACATTACAAAGCCCAAGTCCAACAAGAAGAAAAAGAAGGGTAAGCGCAGAATTGGTGGGCAACCTGGGCATCAGAGACATGAGCGTCCTTTATTTTCTGAAGAGGAGGTTGACAAGTTTCATTCCTACATATTGACTGCTTGTCTGGACTGCCACGGCGAAGTCAGCATTATAGATGGAAAACCTCGTATCATTCAGCAAGTTGAATTGATTGAAGTCCCGTTGATCAGAGAAGAACATCGCTCATATCCGGTATGGTGCCCAAAATGTGGCAAGATTCATTACATGCCATTCCCCCCTGAGGTCTATAAAGAAGGGTTGTTCAAAGAACGCTTAACATCGCTGGTAGCCTACATGAAGAATGTCTGCCACGCATCATTTTCTACGATCAGAAAGTACATTAGAGATGTACTTGGTGAAAAGGTCTCACGAGGATATCTGCGTAAAGTAATAGAGAAAGTATCTCTGTCTCTCGAAGCTCCATACAATGAACTGCTCGATCGTCTTCCCTTAGAGACACTAATAAATGTAGACGAAACCGGACACAAGGAAAATGGAGATAAATTTTGGACATGGGTTTTCAAGGCTGAACTGTATGTGCTATTCAAAATTGACAAATCCCGTGGCTCAAAGGTTTTGATTGATGTCCTGGGTAAAGAGTTCAATGGAGTGCTGGGTTGTGATTATTTTTCAGCGTATCGCAAGTACATGAAGGATTTTAACGTCTCAATACAGTTTTGTATTGCCCATTTGATTCGGGATATCCGATTCCTAACTACCTTGACCGACGCAGAAACAAAGGCCTATGGTCAAAAACTCCTTGATGAAGTCAAGGACATGTTTAAAGTCATTCATGACCGTGGGAGCATGACACCACGAACCTTTACGACTGCACTTGAGCATGCCAAACAGAAAATTATCACTGCAGCCTTAAACGATGTCCCGAGCAGAGTGAACAAAAAGGGGAAAGAAGAAAAAAGGGAAGCCCAAAACATGGCGAATCGTTTTCGTCTTCATGGAAAAGCCTACTTTGAATTTATCACAACCCCGGGTATAGATCCTACCAACAACGTGGCAGAACAAGCTATACGGTTTGTGGTGATAGATCGTCATGTAACGCAGGGAACACGCAGTGTAAAGGGAAGACAAAGCAATGAACGTTTATGGACCGTTATAGCGACATGCTCTCTGCAAGGTCGATCAGCTTTCAATTTTATACTGGAGTCGGTCAAAGCATATTTCCATGATAAAACTGCCGCTTCACTACTACTCGATTCATCGTGACAGTCATCCAGCAGTCCAGAATCTACCTGCTCAATTTTATCTATGTTATCTCACCACGCACAACCCATGTTCCAAAAATACCGATGCGTTTTAGCTGTAAAAGGATATTTATGAGATCAGTAGATCCCGTGAACGGTTACTCTTATGGTTTGTGTAATAAAATCAGATAACCAGGTTGTGCCTTTTGGTAAGCAGGGTAAATTCCCCTTAGCAAAATCGTATTAAAAAATGTTCTATTATAATACTATACCTTTTAGATTGTTGATATCTGGCAGGTAAAACCCGAGCCACTCCTGGATATTTTTCCGCACAACATTGTGGAGATTGAAGGTATTGGCAAGATATTCAAACCTGTTTTCCTGGGCTTCGCTCAAGAAAAAGTGTAGTTTGTAAGACAATACGAAATAAGTTGTTTTAGAACCAACGACACGCTAGCCATGGTCGGTGGCGGATTCTTGGACGGATACGCAGGAAAAGCTAATAATTGCAGGACATAATAAGCTAAATAGCGCTTGACAAAATAAGCTAACAATGATACAACTAAATGAGCTAAATTTGGTAATGCATGAAAAGCTAAAAATGGTACGGCGCAATAAGCTAACGAAAGCACGAGAGCTATGGCAAGCCCACATGAAAAGCTGGCCGAATCCCTTGCGACCCTAAGAGCACTGCAAGACCGCGGTGTCGTCGCCGTGCGTTCAGGTGATCTGACCAGGAGGCATCGGGAACGCCTGGTCAAAAACGGCTTCTTGCAAGAGGTCATGAAGGGCTGGTATATCCCTGCCCGCCCGGACGAGGCCACGGGAGAGAGCACGGCATGGTACGCATCGTTCTGGGGTTTCTGTGCAGCCTATTTGAAGGAGCGTTTTGGGGCAAATTGGAGCCTCTCTCCTGAGCAGTCACTATTGCTGCATGCCGGGAACACGACGATTCCACGCCAATTGCTTGTACGCTCACCGATGGCCCGCAACAAAATCACAACGCTGCCGTATGATACGTCGTTATTAGATACGCGTGCGGCCCTGCCCGAGGCTGGACAGATTGCAGAGAAGGACGGCCTGCGTCTGTTCTCTGTACCTGCGGGCCTGGTGAGATGCAGATCTGGATTCTTTAGACAGAACGCGACGGACGCACGCGCGGCTCTGTCCATGGTGCATGATGCATCTGATGTGCTTGCATTACTCCTTGAAGGTGGACACACCACGGTAGCCGGCCGTCTCGCAGGTGCGTTCCGAAATATCGGACGTGACCGTATTGCCGACGATATTGTCAGAACAATGCAAACCGCAGACTACAACATTCGTGAAAAAGATCCATTCGAAGACACAATAAATCTGATCCTGCCAGTGCGTGAACAGTCGCCGTACGTGAACCGTATTCGCTTAATGTGGCAACGGATGCGAGAACCAATCTTCAAACAATTTCCGTCCGCCCCTGGCCGGCCTTCCGACATCGCTGCCTATCTCAAAGCAGCCGATGACATTTACATTTCGGACGCTTATCACTCATTGTCCATTGAAGGCTATCGGGTTAGCCCTGTGTTGATCGAACGGGTCCGCATAGGCGAGTGGAATCCGGATGAAAACGAGGATGACCGCGAACACCGTAATGCCTTAGCCGCACGCGGGTACTGGCAGTCCTATCAGGCGGTCCGCGAAAGCGTACGCAAGGTACTGGAGGGCAATAATCCCGGAGCAGTTGCCGATGATGATCACGGTGCTTGGTACCGTGAGATGTTTGGGCCGAGCGTAACAGCCGGCCTTTTGCGGACAGCAGACCTCGCTGGCTACCGCAATGACCAGGTATATATCCGCCGCTCAATGCATGTGCCACCACGCCATGAAGCGGTGCGGAACTGCATGCCGGCATTCTTTGATTTGCTGAGAGAAGAGCCGGAACCATCGGTGCGTGTTGTTCTGGGGCACTTCGTGTTCGTATATATCCATCCGTACATGGATGGCAATGGCCGTATGGGACGATTTCTTATGAACGTGATGCTCGCTGGGGGCGGGTACCCCTGGACCGTTATTCCACTGCAAAAGCGAGACGACTATATGGCTGCGTTGGAAAGCGCGAGTGTGGAACAGGATATCGCGCCGTTTGCAATGTTTCTTGGGCGCCTTGTTTCTGACAGTTTAGAAGGTAAGCCAGCGCCACAGGTGCCTACCAGATAATTATTGATATTGAATTGATAAGAATTCCCTTTTTAAGAACGGATTAAGTGAACACCCTGAATTGTGTATAGGCTTCAAATGCAGCCCAACATATGCAAACTCAAATAAACGGAGATGGTTAGCATCCGAATAACGAAAGCGTAGTTTCTTGTTCAGAGTGTTCAGAGGGACGTCCCTGATGCACCACATAGTAAAAAAATATTCAATTATAATACCATACCTTTTAGATTGTTGATATATGGCAGCTAAAACCCGAGCCAGTCTTGGATATTTTCCCGATATCACAACATTATAGGAATTGAAGGTATGGCAAGATATCTGGAATTAGCGACTGAAATCGTTTTGGAACCTACGTTCCCATTTATACGACCTTAAAAGGCTCATTTCGGGGTCAAAAAAGCGGTTATAAGCCCCATTTGGGGCTCCTTTTTCATGACTTCTCAAACCATTTCAATCTGTTGCCTTGGTCCGACCCGGGACCCGGCGGGACCCCGGTGAGCGGAGTCTTTACAGCCGTGTGTTTGTGCCGGTTCACGCCAGGAAGGGCATCGGCTTGGCATGGCTCTATGTTGGTGGTCATCAGGTTGAAGGCCAGATATCCCCAACCAGCAATTCCAGTTGGCCATCACCGAGTCAATCAGTCTAAGTCGGTAAAACCCATAATACAATCGGAAATCGCGCTTGACAATAGGCCTTCGTCTGATATATTTTATCCTTGTTTATCCTGGTTTGTCTGGATGAAAGGCCAGTGAGTCTGAGTCTGGTCCATGGCAAACCTAACCATGAACCGATAGCAGAAGGCCATTGCGAGACAACCTATGAGGCCAAGTATGAGTGGAGACAAATGATGGAAGATCGATGGTTCTCCGTAGACGATATTGCGGCTTATCTCGGCATCAAGCGGGATACCGTTTATAGATGGATACGTGAAAGAAATATGCCTGGGCACAAGATCGGTCGCTTGTGGAAATTTCGGAAGGAAGAGATCGATGAATGGATGCGAAGCGGTGGTGGCGCAGAAGAGCGCAAAGACGGTGCCAAGGAATGATGGGGAGAAGGATATGAGTGAAGTGAATCTGTTCCGCATCAAGAGCGATACCGTTTAGGGTCTCGAGGGTGGGCAAAATCGGGAAAGGCCAGAAATGATTAGGCATCAGAATCAGAGGAGAAGTTGCGCATGACATCATCCAGCCTAAGAACATCCGGCATTTGGGACAACCACCATCGTGGATCAATTGGTGATTTTCTCAAAGAGAAGATCCTTCAAGGCTCAGATCTCTCATTCGTCTCCGCTTATTTCACCATTTACGCCTATGCTGTCCTCAAGGAACAACTCGACCAGATCGATCATCTTCGGTTTCTGTTCGGAGAACCACAATTCATCCAATCACTTGACCCTGACAAAACAGAGAAAAAGGCCTTCAGGATTGAGGACGACGCCCTTTCGCTGTCCAACCGTCTTGAGCAGAAACGCGTGGCGAGAGAATGCGCTGACTGGCTGAAAGCGAAAGCAGAAATCAGATCGATTATCAAGCCTGGCTTCCTTCACGGCAAGATGTACCACATGGACAACAATGGCGTTCAAGAAGCCATTATCGGAAGCTCGAACTTTACGGTGCGCGGCCTTGGTCTGGGCGCTTTGGGCAATAACATCGAGCTTAATCTGGAAGTTGATAGCACCAGAGATCGAAAAGACCTTAAGAATTGGTTCGACGAAGTATGGAACGACAACACACTTGTTGAGGATGTCAAAACGGATGTCCTGAACTACCTCGCACAGCTATATGAGAACCATTCCCCGGAGTTCATTTACTTCAAGACCCTCTTCCACATCTTTGAGGATTACTTGTCCGAGGCAGAACGTGGCGGCCTCCTCGACGAGAAGACCGGCTTTTTCGAATCCGACGTATGGGACATGCTCTATGAATTCCAAAAGGACGGCGTAAAGGGCGCGATTAACAAGAACTTGAAGCATCACGGTTGCATCATCGCAGACAGTGTCGGCCTGGGGAAAACTTTCGAAGCGTTGGCGGTCATCAAGTACTTTGAACTTCTCAACGGTCGCGTGCTCGTTCTCTGCCCCAAAAAGCTAGAGGATAACTGGAAGGTCTACCGCGACAACGATACACGCAATCCCCTCCTCAGGGACCGGTTTGCGTTCACTGTGCTGGCTCATACCGACTTGGGACGGGATGCCTTCGAGACGCACAATTGGGGCAACTATGATCTCGTGGTTATTGATGAGTCTCACAACTTCCGCAATAACGCCCGGGGCAAGGTTCAGGAGGACGGCACTCGCAAGACTACGCGTTACGAGTTTCTGATGGAACGGGCTCTTCAGGAGGGCGTGGATACAAAGGTGCTGCTGCTCTCGGCGACCCCGGTGAACAACAGCCTCAAGGATTTGCGAAATCAGTTCCTGCTGATCACACAGGATGAGGACAAAGCCTTCCACGAGTCTCTTGGCATCTACAGCATTGCCCAGGCGATGAAGAATGCACAGACCCACTTCACCCAGTGGGCGGACCCGAAGAAGAACCCTGAACGTAAGGTCAGCCGCCTGCTCGACGCCTTGGATTCCACATTCTTCAAACTGCTTGATGAACTCACGATTGCACGGTCCCGTCGACACATCATCAGCTATTACGGGACCAGGGGTATGGGCGAATTTCCTAAAAGACTAAAACCGATAGCCCTGTATCCGACTACAGATATCAAGGGATACTTTCCGTCCTACGATGACCTGCATGCGGCCATCTCCGAATACAAGTTGAGCATCTTCAATCCGTCCGCCTATCTGGAAGACGCCCATGTAAACCGCTACATAAAGGACGGAGATCAACTGGTCCTTTTCAACGATCAGAGAAGGCGCGAGTCCTATTTGATTGGCATGATGCGCACAAACTACCTGAAGCGGCTCGAAAGCTCCGTGCACAGCTTCGAGGTATCTATCGACCGAACGATCAAAAAGATCGACGACCTCTTGGAGAAGATCGATTATTTCGAAGGTAACTTCGATGAATACACTCAACCGGATCTGTTCAAGGAACAGGGCGAGGAAGAGGAGGCGGAACTGCTGGAACGTCTAATGGTAGGCAAGAAGCTTCCGATCCGGTTGGAGCACCTGAAACGCAAGGAATGGAAAAGAGACCTCAAGAAGGACCGCGCACAGTTGATTGCCATCCACGAGAAAGCTGCAGCCGTCACTGCAGACCGGGACGCCAAGCTTCAGGAGTTGAAGCGTCTGATCCAGGACAAAATCAACCACTCTATTAACGACAACAATCGAAAAGTGCTGGTTTTCACCGCCTTTTCCGACACCGCGCAATACCTCTATGCAAACGTGAAGGACTGGGTGTCTGAGGAGATGGGCTTGCACTGCGCTCTGGTTACCGGCACCGGCGACAACCGCAGCACCTTCAAGCAGGTCGGCTATGCCCGCCAGACCGATTTCATCTCCATCCTGACCAACTTCTCACCCCGATCCAAGCTCCGTGAGAAGATGCCGAACATGCCGCAGGAGGGCGAGATCGACATTCTCATAGCTACCGACTGCATTTCGGAGGGCCAGAACCTGCAGGACTGTGATTACCTGATCAACTATGACATCCACTGGAACCCGGTGCGGATCATCCAGCGTTTCGGCCGAATCGACCGCCTTGGCAGCACCAACAGGCAGATTCAGCTCGTCAACTTCTGGCCCACTGACGACCTGAACAAGTACATCAACCTCAAGGACCGCGTCGAAGCGCGTATGGCGATGGTAGACCTTGCTGCCAGTGGTGGAGACAACCTTCTCGATCCCGATCAACTCGAAGCTCTGGTTGCTGAAGAACTGACCTATCGTGAGAAGCAGCTCATCCGGCTCAGAGATGAGGTGATCGATCTGGAAGAGATGGACGACAACGTCTCACTTAGTGAATTCACGCTCGACGATTTCCGGGTTGAGCTTATGAACTTTCTGGTCAGCAACCGCAAACAACTGGAGGAAGCCCCGTTGGGCCTCTATGCCGTGACACCGACGCTTGATGAAATGAAGGGCGCAACATTGTTTGACAAGAACTGGCACGAGATCGTGAAGCCCGGTCTAATATTCTGTTTGCGGCACAAGCACCCGCCGCAGGAGAAACGATCCTCCAATGTTAACCCGTTGGGGCGGTATTACCTGCTCTATATCCGGGATGATGGCACCGTCCGCTTCACATTTACGCAGGCCAAGAATACCCTTTCCATGTTCCAGGAGCTCAGTGTCGGGAAGGCCGTGCCGTATCAGGCGCTTTGCGACCTGTTTGACCGGGAGACGGAAAACGGCGCGAAGATGGAGAAGTACAGCGATTTGCTGGCCAAGGCTGTCAACGCAATCGTCCGTACGTTCCAGAAACGGACTGCTGCCGGGCTGCAATCCGGCCGGGATTTTGTGATCCCCGACAAGCAGGAGCAGGCCACGGAGTCATCAGATTTCGAACTCATCACCTGGCTTGTCATCAAATCAGGGAAAACTGATGGCTGATCTCAAAGCGCTCATAAAACAGGGTGAAGGTATTTCCGTTGAATTCAAGGAATGTCGGCGTACCCTTAACCGGGATGTTTATAAAACCGTGTGCGCGTTCCTCAACCGTCACGGTGGAGACCTGCTGCTTGGGGTTAGTGATGCCGGTGCAGTGACCGGTGTTGATCCCGACTGCGTTGGGCAGATTAAAAGAGATTTTGTAACGGCCATTAACAATCCGCAGAAGATCAGTCCGGCCTGTTATCTGTCAGTCGATGAAGTACGGATTAATGGGGAAACCGTACTTCACATTTTTGTTCCGGAGAGCTCTCAGGTACACCGTTGTAACGAGCGCATCTTCGACCGGAATGAAGACGGCGATCTGGATATAACCGATCACACACGCATGGTGAGCGATCTGTACCATCGCAAGCAGGCAACTTATTCTGAAAATAAAATTTATCCTTATGCCACGCTGGAACATCTCAGGAAAGACCTGATTGCCAAGTGCCGAAAAATCGCAGGTTTGCAACGCGAAGATCATCCGTGGCCGGCCATGGATGATCTGGATCTGTTGAAAAGCGCTCAGCTCTATCAAACCGATCCCGAAACCGGGAAAAGCGGTGTGACCCTTGCGGGCATTCTGCTGTTGGGCAAAGATGACGTTATCCTTACCGCTGTGCCACACCACCGCACCGATTTGATTCTACGCAAGATTAATCTCGACCGTTACGACGATCGCGATCTGGTCTGTACAAATCTCATTGAGAGCTATGAGCGGATCATGGCCTTTGTGGCGAAACATCTGTCCGACCCGTTTTATCTTGAGGGAGATATGCGGATCAGCATTCGCGACGCCATCTTTCGAGAAGTGGCTTCCAATATCCTGATCCACCGGGAATACATGAACGCTTTTCCGGCCAAGCTTATTATCGAGCGGGGCCAGGTCCGCACCGAAAACAGCAACAAGCCCCACGGATTCGGTCTCATCAATCCCGAAACCTTTTCGCCCTTTCCCAAAAACCCGGTGATTGCCCGTTTTTTCCGGGAAATCGGCCGAGCGGACGAACTGGGCTCCGGTGTGCGGAGGCTGATGAAATACGGCAAGGCCTATGGCGGAAGTGACCCTGAGCTGATCGAAGGCGATGTTTTCAAAATCATTGTCAAGTACCCCGATTTCGATATACGTGACGATCAAGGCAGACAAGCCGGGCCAGAGTCGGGGGTGCTAGTCGAGGTACAAGTCACCCCTACAGTCACCCCTACAGTCACCCCTACAGTCACCCCTACAGTGCGGGCACTCCTGGAATGGCTGCATAAGGCTGGAGAATCTGGTAGCACAGAAATCCGCAAAGCTTTCGGGCTTAAAGACCGTGTACATGTCCACAAAAGCTACCTACAGCCAGCCCTTCAATCGGGATATATTGAAATGACCATCCCCGACAAACCCAACAGCCGTTTGCAGAAGTACCGGCTGACAGATGCCGGGAAACGGTTACTGGAGTCTGCGCAGAAATAGTCGAAGGGTAAGAAATGGAACTGAAAACACAGTTACAACCATGAACACAGACAGAAGAAAACAAATAGAAACAGCGCTCCGGGCTTTTTCCGGTTCCGACCTGCGCACCGCGTCCATTGGTCTACTCAACAGCCTGGGTTACCAGAGTGAGAAGACCCTCGATCTCGACAATACACCGGACGCCTTCCGTACCGAGTTCGACAAACGTGACCGGGAATTCCGCAAAGACAAGGCCCTGTTCGAGCGCTGGAAGTCAGTCGAATTCCTGTTTCAGATTACCGATGACGAGGTGCGTGTCGGTGCGCAGGGCACGCTTTTTGATTCCGGTTATGATCCCGGAAACTACCAGTCCTATCTGTTCTTCGCCCTCGACCTGGAGAAAAACCATTACACACGCACCCACCTCGCAGACATCACGCGGGAGATTAATCTACTGTTCGAGATGCCCGCCATGCTTTTCATGCGGCACAACGGTGCGCTGACGTTCTCGATCATTGACCGACGGCTGCACAAGAAGGATCAAAGCCGTGATGTGTTGGAAAAGGTCAAACTGATCAAAGACATACGCTATCAGGACCCACACCGCGCACACATCGAAATCCTGCACGATCTCGCACTCCAGTCGCTGATGGCGAAGCACGAGTGCAGGGACTTCAAGCAGCTTCACGAAGCATGGCGTACCACGCTCGACACCAACGAACTGAATAAGAAGTTCTACCGTGAGCTTGCGGACTGGTACTTTTGGGCGCTGGATCATGTCGAGTTCCCCGCCGATGTTGAGAGGGACACGGCCACACGGAACGCAACCAATGTCATCCGGCTCCTTACCTGCCTGATCTTCTGCTGGTTCCTCAAGGAAAAGGGGCTCATCCCTGCCGACCTCTTCAGTGAACGCAAACTCGCTGGCGTCCTCAAATCCCTGAAGGACGACGACAGCACATTCTACCAGGCCATTCTCCAAAATCTGTTCTTCGGCACACTCAACCAGCGCATGAATACCGGACCCCAGGAGAACCGGAAATTCACGAATGCCGGTCCTTTTCTCGAGCGCAAGGACGAGTATGGTATTAAAAATCTGTACCGCTACCAGCAGCTGTTTGCCATTGCCGAAGAAGAAGCGGTTAATCTGTTTTCAGACATTCCGTTCATGAATGGGGGTCTGTTCGACTGCCTGGACAAAGAAGATGACTCCAGCAAGGTCATCTACGTTGATGGTTTTACCCGCAACACAGTGAAGCAGCCCAAGGTTCCCAATTTCCTGTTCTTTTCCGACTACCGAACACTCGACCTAAGCAAGGCGACCGGCGACAAGAAAAAAAAGAATGAGAAAGTGCGGGGACTCATCAACCTGCTGGACAGCTACAAGTTTACCATTACCGAGAACACCCCGATCGAAGAGGAAATTGCCCTCGACCCCGAACTGCTCGGAAAGGTTTTTGAAAATCTCCTGGCCAGTTACAATCCCGAAACAGGAACCACCGCCCGCAAGCAGACCGGCTCTTTCTACACACCCCGCGAAATCGTCCACTACATGGTCGACGAATCCCTGATTGCGTATCTGGAAGGCCAGTTGAAGGCGAAGGTGCCGAAGCTCGCGGAGATGAAGGATCTCCAAAACCTGCTCCGGGAAGTCTTTGCCTACACAAAGAAAGCCCATCCCTTCGATGAAGAGGAAGTCGAAGCCCTCATCGACGCGATCGACACGTGCAAGATCCTCGACCCCGCCTGCGGCTCCGGTGCATTCCCGATGGGGATTCTGCACAAACTCGTGTTCATCCTCGGCAAGATCGATCCGCACAATGAACGCTGGAAGCAGAAGCAGATAGAGAAGGCTGAACAGATCCCGGATGTATCAGCACGTGAGATTGCGGTCGGCGCTATTGAGAAAAACTTTGAGACGAATGATCTCGATTACGGGCGCAAGCTATACCTGATTGAGAACTGCATCTATGGTGTGGACATTCAGCCCATCGCCATCCAGATCTCGAAACTGCGTTTCTTCATTTCCCTCATTTGCAATCAGCGCACCAACAACAACAAGGCCCAAAACCGTGGCGTCCGCCCGCTGCCAAACCTCGAAACCAAGTTCGTTGCCGCCAATACACTTATTTCCCTGGACCGCGGGAAGGGTCAACAATTGCCACTGACCAACCCGCGCCTGCCCAAACTGGAGAGGGAGCTGGCAACCGTACGCCACAAACATTTCGCCGCCCAGCGCAGGCGTGACAAGCTCGCCTTGCAAAAGCGAGATGCTGAAATTCGCAAAGAAATAGCCGACGTACTCACAGGCAGCATGAGCGATGAAGCCTCTCACCGGCTCGCTGCATGGGACCCGTATGATCAGAATATCTCTTCAGGTTTTTTTGATCCAGACTGGATGTTCGGTGTGCACGGCGGCTTCAGCGTGACTATTGGAAACCCGCCATACGTTCGGGCAGACGAACAGTCTGAATGGAACCAGTTACAACGCAAAGCTATTCTCGCCAGCAAACAGTACGAGACGCTTTGGGAGAAGTGGGATCTCTATGTGCCCTTCATTGAACGCTCGTACAAGCTTCTCAAGCTCAACGGTGTGACTTCCCTTATTGTTTCCGACGCCTACTGTCACTCCAAGTACGCTCAGAAATCACAGAGCTGGTTCCTGCAGAACAGCCGCATTCTTCGCCTCGACTTTTTCGGCACGATTAAGATCTTTGATGCCGGTGTCCATAATATGACCTACTTCTTCCAACGTGCAGACGGCACACGGAACAAGCCTGAAAGACGAGTGCATAACCCGGAATTCGGCGAGATCAAAGCATTGCCCACTGAGAAACAGGAGAATCTGACGTATCGGGTCTTTTTCCCAGAGGAAAGCATGGATGCTCTGCCTGGCATACCGGTTTCTGACATCTTCTACGTTACCTATGGTCTTCGTCCTAGTAGTGACGAAAATGAGGCAAAAGGAGAATTCAAGACTGCAGACTTGGTTTCAGAAACTCGCGACGAGATTCATTCAAAACCCTATGTTGAGGGCAAGCATCTTTCTCCGTGGTATCGAACAAGTTTCTTGTGGTTGGAGTGGGGAACAAAGAGAGCACCAAAGCGATTTTGCCGCCCAACTTTT
>Ga0315538_1001142_pt1 | contig 16064 bp, 14 predicted proteins | sample SalMarSW160230MG_2_FD_203834 | JGI IMG/M metagenome (GOLD analysis project Ga0315538, IMG submission 203834) | Salt marsh sediment microbial communities from the Plum Island Ecosystem LTER, Massachusetts, United States - Salt Marsh Sediment SW1601-230 ...
CAGCTCAAGGGTTTTGTCGAGCAGTTTTTTTATCTTTGCAAACATTTACTATTTCACCTCGGCGATTTTTTGAGCGAGCCGTCCGATTTCTGTTCCGGCGAATTCTTCGAGCATCGGCTCGGCGGCATCGCGGAAGGGCTGTTTGTCGGGTCGAATGATTTTGACGCCCGCCTTTTCGACCGCCAGCAGGTTGTCGTTTTGCTTTTGTGCCCATAGCTTTCGCTCATACGCAACCGACTCGTCGGCGGCCTGCTGGAGAATATGCTGAAATTCGCCCGACAGCTTGCTCCAGACGAGCGTGCTTATCAGCAGCACGTCCGGCGGGCGGGTGTGCTCGTCGAGCGTATAGTATTTGCAAATCTCATAGTGCATCGATGTATAGAAGCTCGGCGGGTTGTTCTCGGCGCCATCGACCACGCCCTGCTGGAGCGAGGTGTAAAGCTCACCCCAGTCGATTGGGGTAGCCGAGCCGCCCATCGCCTTTACCATTTGTATGGCGATGGGACTTTTCTGGACGCGGATTTTCAGGCCCTGCAAGTCGGCCGGGGTATGGATGGGTTTGTTCGTGGTGTAAAAGCTGCGGGCGCCGGCGTCGTAGAAACAAAGCCCCTTGAGATATACCGGTGCGGATTCGCCGGCGGCCAGAAGCTGCTTGCCGATTGAGCCCAGCAGAACCTTCCAGTAATGCTGTGAATCCCTGAAAATATAGGGCAGGCCCAGCACTTTCATTTTGGGGATGAAGCTTTCCAGCGGCGACGATGAGGTTTTGGTCATTGACAGTGCGCCTATCTGGAGCTGCTCGATACATTCCTTTTCGCTGCCAAGCTGCTCGTTGGGGTAGATATCGATTCGCAGCCGGCCGGCGGATTTGGCGCTGACCTTTTCGGCCATATATACCATTGCCTTGTGCACGGGATGTGTAACGTCAAGGCCGTGGGCGAGCTTGAGCACCTTTGCCCGGCTGTGCTTTTTGCCGCAGCCGGGAAATGTCCCCGTAATCATCAACACGCAGCACAGCAAAAAAACTGTTACTATCCTTCTCATACAGCCCTATCAAGTTTCGCATTGGTATCACATTTGGCGTCGGCCACAGGCGAGTTTAGTGGATTGATGTCTGTCCGGCAAGGATTTTTGGTCTGCCTGTGGGGGATTGCGGCTTGTTTTGTGGAGCGGTTTCGGTTATAATACATTACATAATGTCATTTTGGAAGAAAATGAAAAAGTTGGGGCGTGGTATGCGGATAAAGCTGAGGTTTCTCGGGGCGGCCCGAAACGTTACCGGCTCGCGGCATTTGCTCGAGGCGAACGGTGTTAAATTGCTCGTTGATTGTGGGCTGTATCAGGAACGGCAGTTTAGAGACAGAAACTGGGATTCCTTTCCCGTGCCCCCAAACCAGATAGATGCCGTCTTGTTGACGCACGCACATCTCGACCACTGCGGGCTGCTGCCCAAGCTTGTGCGTGAGGGGTTTTCAGGCAGGATATACTGCACAAACGCGACGGCGGAGATTGCGAAGATAATTCTGCTGGATTCGGCTCATATTCAGGAAGAGGACGCCGAGCACAAGCGCAAACGACACGAAAGGCAGGGTCGAAAAGGGCCTCACGGGGACGTTCCGCTGTACAATACGGCTGATGCGGAGGCGGTTTTTCCACTTTTTGCGCCGGTGAAATACAGGCAGACCGTGGCAATCGGCGAAGGCATTCAGGCGACTCTCTGCGACGCCGGGCACGTCCTTGGCTCGTCTATGATACTGATTGACGTGAGCCGGGACGGCGAGAAAAGGACAGTTCTGTTTTCGGGCGACATCGGCAGACCGGACAGGCCCATAGTCCGCGACCCGAACATCCCCGAAAGGGCCGACTACGTCATCATCGAATCTACTTATGGCGACAGGTTGCACAAGGATACCGGCGACGTGAAAAGACAGATGGCCGAGGTCATAAACTCGACCGAACGCTCCGGCGGCAACGTCGTTGTCCCGAGCTTTGCGCTCGAGCGCTCGCAGGAGCTTCTGTACTATCTGAGCGAGCTGCTTGGTGAAGACGCGATACCGCATCTGACGGTATTTTTAGACAGTCCGATGGCGGCGAGGATAACCGAGGTCTTCAAGCGGCACGGCGAGATGTTCGACGCCGAGACAGTGGAAATGCTCAGGAACCACCGCAGGCCTTTCAGCTTTCCGGGACTGCGTGTTACTTCATCGGCGGCTGAATCGAAAACAATCAACCACATCAGGGGGACGGTCGTGATTATCGCCGGCTCGGGTATGTGCACGGGCGGCAGGGTCAAGCACCACCTTGTCAACAACATAACAAGACCCGAAAACACGATAATGTTTGTCGGCTACCAGGCGGTGGGCACTCTCGGCAGGACAATCGTAGATGGGGCAAAGCGGGTACGAATTCTCGGCGAAAAATATCCCGTCAGGGCGGGGATTGCACAGATACGCGGTTTTTCGGCGCACGCCGACAGGGATGAGCTTTTCGGCTGGCTTGAGAAGTTCAAAGAGCCGCCCAGGGGAGTTTTCGTAGTTCACGGCGAAGCGGATAGTGCGGTTGCCTTCGGTAACTACGTCAGAGAAAAAGCCGGCTGGCGCGTTACCGTCCCGGAATATCGACAGGAGGTTATTTTAGACTAAGAAACTATCCGAATAACTCTTTTATTGTAATTCGAGGAAGATTTTGATACTATAATGGCATTGAAAGGGCCTGCTCTTGCGGACGGGCGGTTAATCCACCTCTGGCGGATAAATATGGGGGATATCAGTTTGTATTGAAGGAGGTATAAGTTATGAGAAGCGAGAAAAGGGCTTTAAGATGTTGGGCGGTTTTAACGCTAATTGTTGGCTGTCTTGGCGCAGCCGCCGTATTTACCTCACCTGCATACGCCCACGATATCATCGCCTGGGGTAGTCAGGCCGTCGATAGCAGCGATTTTCCCATAACGAACGCCGTCGCCATTAGCGCAGGACAGGAGCACTCTCTTGCCCTTAAGTCCGCTTTTCTGTCTCCTGTCATGTGTTAAAACCAACTCTATGGTTGACAGGCCAAACGATTTTTTGGGATAATGGCTGGTGAACCTTACTGGGATTTCCAAGAGGCATAGAAAGATGTTATTAACCGAGAAGAGTAATCGCCAAAACCTGGAACGCAAGTACAGAAAGCTACTCGATGTTACCCCAAGACTTAACAGAAGAATAGTAAGTTTCCAGGCGAATAAAGAAATCCCTTTCTATAACTGGTTTGCCTTCAAGGAAGGGTTTTCATACCAGATGGTCAGCATGTTTCTTAAAGACTATCCTAAGGAAACAGCAGAGGTTTTTGACCCATTCGCTGGTTCCTGTACGACTCTTTTTGCAGCGAATGAGATGGAGCTTAATTCAACGGGTATAGAACTCTTGCCTATCGGGCCTTTTGTGCTCAAATCGAAACTGGCTGCTAACAGAGTTGATCGCAAGAAGCTTGGTAAAACAATCGCTGCGCTGAAACAAATCGATTTCCTCAAGCTTCCAACAGAAAAACAGACAGATTTCTGCCATATCCCTATTACGTACAGGGCTTTTCCTCCGGAGACCCAGCAAAAGATAAATGCGTTCACCAAATATGTTGCCGATAATGTCAGTGATCAGAACATAAAGCAAGTTTTGAAATTCGCTTGCTTCAGTATCCTTGAGAAAGTCAGCTACACAAGGAAAGATGGTCAATATTTGCGATGGGATTACAGGGCAGGCAAATGCAAAACGACTTTCAACAAAGGGAAGGTTTATCCATTTGAAGAAGCCCTGTTTTTATTCCTGGACCGAATCCTGACCGATCTTACCGGGGCAAATCTGTTTTCCAAAAACTGGCACCTGACAAATGCCGGTATTGACCTTAAAACCGGCTCCTGTCTTGAGATAATGCCGTCAATGGAAAAGAACTCATTTGATATAATCATATCATCTCCCCCATACTGTAACCGTTATGACTATACCAGAACCTATGCTCTTGAGTTGGTTTTCCTGGGCATTGACGCGGAAAAAATAAAGCAATTAAGGCAGAGCATGCTGTCCTGCACAGTTGAGAACAAGGATAAACAAGATTTTCTCCGGCGTATATATGAAAATCATGGGCAAGGCGAACTTTTCCTGGACGCTGAAAAAGCGTTTGAACAAAACAAAGCATTGCAGGAAGTCCTGGGAATATTGAAAGATTACAGAGACCAAAAGAGGCTTAACAATCCCGGCATTTATCGGATGGTCAAGAATTATTTCTACGAGCACGCCTTTGTTATTTTTCAGATGGCTCGGCTCATGAAACCCAACGGCAGGATTTATTATGTAAATGACAATGTCAGATATGCCGGAGAGGTGATTCCTGTGGACTTGATACTGTCGGAGTTTGCCGTCAAGGCTGGCCTGAAAGTTCGAAAGATTTTTGTCCTTGAAAGAGGTAAAGGCAATAGTAGTCAGCAGATGGGTGTACATGGTCGAGAAGAGCTTAGGAAGTGCGTTTACTACTGGGAAAAATCGTGATGGTGACTAAAAGAAAAACCCAAAAGCTTCTCATGGAAGCTCATAGAATTAACTACAGGCTGCGATCCACCTTTTTCTTCAGAAAGTTAATTGAATACGGTACCTATGAGTTCCCAGAAACAATCAAGCGATTAGTCCCAATAGCAAAAAACTATGCCTGGGACAAATATGAAAAGTGGGGAATTACCAAAACTGCTTTCAGTCAGATGCAAAACTCCAGCCTTAGCTTAATACAAATTTTTGCCCATCCAAGATTACTCAGAGAACATACCGCTCTAACTGCCTATTACAGAAATGTGGCTGCTCTTTCGCAGAAATCCGTAGGTTATCTATGCAGCGTTAATCCCGCCCGGTATGAAAATAGCACTAAAACAAGCATGAATCAGACCGATGCTTTGGCCCTATGCCGCCTTTTCAACAACCATATATCACTCATAATTGATAATGCTATCGAAGGCTTTAAACGAGAACATATTAAAGGGTTGCTCTTTGCATCCACAGGAGCCCAGATTGACGGCTCCTGGCGAAATGCAATAGGAGACGAATCTGAAAAAGTCGTACAGAAAATGCTCATTAAAGGAGCAATAGAATCATCTCAGCTAACAGCATTTTTGCTTAGAGGCAATAGCGGCAACGTTGAACGATTCAAGAAAAAGAATATTGCTGCGTTGCTTGAAAGAGTCCGCCAGTTCAGGGGGTTTATGCTGAAGAATAAAAGGTCGGTACTGTTCTCCAGCGAACCCGACATATCATTACTTGACCAGGATGGGACAACAATCGCAACTATAGAGGTAAAAGGAGGCACAGACCCTGCTGGTGCGCTCGAAAGATATGGTGCGGCCAAGAAATCATTCGAAGAGGCTGTCAGGCAAAACTCTAAAGTCGTTACAATCCTTGTGGCAAGCTGCATCACATCTGAAGTAGAAACAAGAGTCAAGTCAGACCCAGGCATAAAGAGATTTTTCAATTTGACCGCCTTGGTGACTGTCGTAGCAAAAAGAGAGCGTTTTCTAAACTACATCTTGAATAAGCTCCTGAAATGCGATAGGTAGGTATTCTCAAAAGAAACTGGTGCTGTGATTATGACAGAGACACAAAAGTTAACTTCAGGGACTTCGTAATATTAACTGATCATTGGCTTAATGAACACCGCACATTTGATCTAAGCTCGGCACCGTTCGGGGATGGCATTATAGACCTCACAGACCTGTCGTTCTTTGGTCTTCATTGGCTTTCAACAATAGAGAATTCCCGCTGCAATTTCGATGGTGACAGCAGCATCAACTTCGCGGACTTAGCCATTTTCACCCCACAATGGCCCGCCGAATTCAAGCTACCCTGGCCTGACCCCCGGAAACTGTACCATTGCCAATTAGAGAGTATCCGATAGAATCATTCGGTTTTTAATGAAAGGATACTCTTATGAAACGTAGATTTCACAAGCCCGAACAAATTGTCAAAAAGTTAAGAGAAGCTGATGCTGCGATAGCAGCAGGCAGTACCGTTGAGCAGGTCTGCAGACAATTGCGAATCAGCGATGCCACCTACTACAACTGGCGAAAGCAATACGGTCAAATGAAACTCAGGCAGATCAAACAATTGAAGGCGGTCCAAAAAGAAAACGCCCGGCTCAAGAAGCTGGTGGCAGATTTATCTCTGGATAATGCGATTCTCAAAGAAGCGTTATCGGGAAATTACTGAGCCCGGCAAAGAAACGAAAGGCAGCCGAAGACATAAAACAGCAGATGGATGTTTCCGAACGTCGGGCGTGCAAAGTTATCAGTCAGCCGAGAATGACACAACGTTATAAAACAAAACAGCCGAATAAGGACAGGGCATTGACGGCAGAGATAAAGAAGCTCGCTAAAAAGCATAAGCGGTATGGCTATCGTATGATTACAGCCAAACTGCGTCAGGAAGGATGGAATATCAATCACAAGCGTGTTCAGCGGATATGGCAAAAGGAGGGCTTACAGGTGTCTTACAGACGCAAATTCAAAAAGGCAAAGGGCAGCTGCGAGAACAGTTGCGCTGTCAAAAAAGCAGAACATATCAATCACGTATGGACGTATGATTTTATGAGTGACCAGACGGAAGACGGCCGGAGCTTGAAGCTGTTGACGGTTCTGGATGAGTTTACACGCGAGAGTCCGGCTATTGAGGTGGGCCGATCAATTCGGGCCAAGGATGTGATTGCAGTGCTGGAGTATCTGTTTATGGTTCGCGGGGCGCCAAAGTTTATCCGCAGTGATAACGGGCCGGAGTTTATTGCTGATGCGATTAAGAAATGGCTGAAGAAAAAGCATGTTGGAACGCTTTATATTGAGCCGGGCAGTCCGTGGGAGAACGGGTACATCGAGTCGTTCAACGGCAAGCTGCGTGATGATGTTTTGGATCGTGAGTTGTTTTATTCGGTGAAGGAGGCAAAGGTTATTCTGGAGAGTTGGCGATTGGAATATAATAATCATCGCCCGCACAGTGGTTTGGGTTATATGACCCCTGCTGAATTTGCGGCGTCGTGTATTGCTTCCGCTTCGCCTACGGTTCAGCTCCAGCAATACACGACAGATAAGGTGGATAACTCTCTAATCGAGGTTGGTACATAATTCGGGGTCAGATCAACCCGACCTCGCTCAGCTCGCCCAAAACTGGCTAATCGATTGTATAGCGAATCCCTTCGACCCTGCGTGTGTGCCTGAATAGTTACTGTTGCTCAAAGCCGCTCTCGAAATGTCACCCCTGTGAAAGCAGGGGTCTATGGCATAAAAACTGGATTGGCGCCCCGCCAAACAGACGGCGGACAAGTTTTCGCGGGAATGACATCTTCGCTTTGCTTGTGCAGCAACGTTCCATTTAACATTCAAAGGTCAATAAGAGTTGCGGATTTTGCGGAGGATATCCCAGTATGCGCCGCGTGCGCCGGCTTTGATGGCCTCGACGAGTTCGGTGTTGTCGTTGTAGTTATGGTCTGTCGCTGCCGTGTCGGCCTCTGAAATCGGCTCGAAAAATCGTTTGTCGCCGGCGATGATGTCTTTGATTAGCTCGGCGGGTCTGTCGCCGAGGGCCTGTGAGATGTAAAAGGTCGGCCTGAACAGGTCCACTTGCCCATCGTATTTACGCTTTATATTCGGGTTTGTTTCCATAGGCCCTTCTGCGGCGGCAATTTGTGCCATTTCGGTTCCGGGATAGATTCTTACACCGAGCGGCGCGCCGGCGCAGTCGGGGTTTATTTTCTTAACGAAATCGATTGTCTCTTTGGCGGTATCCGCCGTTTCGCCGGGTCCGCCCAACAGCAGGTCGAGCATTACGGTGATTCCGTTTTCTTTGCAGAGCCGAACCGCCGAGGCGAGGTCTTCTTTGGTATGCTGCTGTCGCAGGTTTTTCAGGATAAGCGGGGAGGCGGAGTCGCCGGTGAAGTCGATGCCGGCGCAGCCGGCCCTGCTCATCGTCCGGGCCAGTTGCGCATCGAAGGGTGTTACGGCCAGGTAGGTGTACCAGCGCAGGCGGTCGCCGAGCCGGCGGTGTATGAATTCTTCGCAGACCGTGTATGCGTGTTCGGGGACGATGTTGAATTCGGAGTCGCATATATGCAGGACATCCACCTCTTGTTCGAGCAGTGTCCCGGCCTCGTCGGCGACTTCCGCCGGCCGGCGCAGCCGGACGGTCGTGCCCTTAGCCAGGCGGTCGGCGCAGTAGATACAGGGTCGGTTACAGCCCCGCTTGGTTTCTATGCCGCATTGGCCTCCTCTTGCAAGGTAGGTTGGATTGTCGATTGCATCTCTGCTTGTGGGCAGCGAGAGCGGCTGAGGCCAGGCGGGGCGGTTGCTAATAATGCGGCCGCTGCTTCGCCACACAAGCCCATCAACCTGGTGGAAATGTTTTTTGTGGCGCAACTGCCTGTAGAGAGAAATTATAGCCGGCTCGCCGTCGCCGCGAATACCGAATTCGGCGTTGGTGTATTCGACGATTTGTTCGGGGAAGATTGAGAAGCCGACGCCGCCTATGACAATCGGGGCATCGGTGAGAGTTCGTATTGTTTTTACGGTTTCAGCGAGCCGGGGCACGAACCATTGGCAGCTTGGCCAGAAGCAGTCATCGGAGTTTCGAAACGACAGGCCGACTAATTCGGGATTGTGCGTCGCGAAATAGTCCTGCAACGTCGCGGCCGGGTCATCGGACAGGCACAAATCCACTATGTCGGTCTCGATGCCGGCTTGGACGGCGGCGGTCGCTATGTAATCCAGCCCGAGCGGCGCTATGGCCGGCAGCATCGTATTCGTATTGATGAGCGTCAGCATAAAGTCTCCGGTTTTTTCCATTTTAGCAGGTCGATTTGCTTTTTCACAATGTTTTGTCCTGAGCGTTTGCGATACTGGGGGCGGGATGGGTGTCCGCTCGGCCGAGATTGGTGTATTGACCGGAGGATGCGATACGTCCGAGAACGCAATAGCTGCAGATTTTCGGACTCGGCGTGGCCGGGCGCCTCTGCGCAACCGAAACATCGATTTTGGGCGGGTTTGCAGGGTGGAGACATCTTCGAGCCGGGTACTGCATAAAAAAGCCGTCCCCCGGTGTAGCGAGGACGATATATGTTGTCATTTTCGCCGTGTGTTATGACGAGATAGTGTAAGCAAGCGAAAGAACAGGTTCAAAAGATTGGATGAAAGGTTGAGTTATGGATACGGAAATGAAATGTATGCGATGTGGCGGGACTAATGTCGTACCGAGTGAGCTGCAGTCCACGGGCAAAATTTATTCTCGTCCCAAGGATGCGAAGCTTCTGACGGTATTGACGACCGGAACTGCGGTCAGCGCTCTTATGTGCATGGACTGCGGTCATCTGGAGCTGGTGGTAGATGCGGAAAAAGCAAAGACCCTCACGAGGACGGCTTGATAGTCTGCAAGACGGTTCTGGAAATTCGTTGAGCCGGTTCGATAAGTCCGAAAAAGCATGAGAAGCAAAAGTGCTTTCGGCCCCGGGTGTGCGAGGGCTGCCGGGGCGTTTTATCCTGCCGCCACTGATAATTCATTGTTTATAGGGCTGATTTGCGGCGGGTTTTGCGGAGTTTTTTATGCGGTAAAGCGAATTCTGCTGTGAGCCGATTTAATTCAGCAAACAATGCTCGAATTTACGACCATAAAGAAACGAGTGTGTTGTGAACAGTAAAGAAAAGAGCAAGGTGCGCCGGTTGATAGGCCGGCTCAAAACCGAGCGTAGGAAACAGGCCCAAAAGATAGACATACTCTGCAACGATTTTATCGCAGCCCACCGCCAGTTCATCAGTGGGCTGGGTGTAATCAGTTTTGCGGCGGATTTCTACGAGTCGATAGCGGGCGTTACCGACCTGCAGAAGCTCCTGTGCACGGCGGGCCGGCTGATCGAGGACCGGCTCGGCGGTGCAAACGTCGCTTTTTTCCTGCGCCGGCGCAACAACTTCGAGCTGCACGTATTCGAGGCCGAGAAGCCGATTGAAATGGAAAACAAGCGGCTGGAAAACTGCTTTACCACCGAAGTCGTGGAAACAATCTCAACTTCAAACAAGCTCTGCTCGCTCGACGATATGTTCGCGATGGGTCTGCAGGGCAATCCCGCCTCTTTTGATAAGCTCTCGGCTTTTGCCGTTCCGATAAACGACGGCGGCTCGTCACCCGGGTTTATACTCATTTACCGGTCGGGCCGGAGAGAATTGGCCGGTGAGAAGCTGCATAGCATCGTCTCGATAGCGCCGGGTCTGTGCCGTGCGATTGAGTCCTGCCGGGCTCTCGCTCCCCAGTTGAGCAGTAGAAAGTAGGGAATCGCAAGAAAGAAAATACTCCGGATTTGCCGGGTTGTCAGCGTGACCTGCTCAGGCGTGCTTTTGGCACTATCGGCTCGAAGCGTATTTTTGCAGCCCCTAACAATGTCCCCGTTGCATAGGCCAAATCGACTTGCGCTATTTGATACTCGGCCAGCGCCAGAATTTCGGCGCTTTGAGCGTTTGCGAACTTGGCCTGCTGGTCCAGGACGTCCGTGCTCGTCCGCAGCCCCAGTTCGTACTGTCTTTTTTCCGCTTCGTAGAGCCGGCCCGCCAAAATTGCGTTTTGCCTGCTTGCTAAAATGCTCTGCCAGTTCGCCTCCAACTGGTCAATCGCACCCAGCACATCCATCTCAATTAGCGTTCTGCGGTTGTCGGCGCTGCTGAGCCGTTGTCTTCGCCGGTAAAACGCCTGGCGAAGCCGGCTCTTCGCCGCCTTATTGCCCAGCGGCACCAGCAGCCGAAGCCCCAATATGTGGTCCTCGAAATGTTTGTCGTAGAGCATATCGTACGCATCGCTGCTGACCTGTCCCAGCCCGCTGATGTTATACGTGTAGTTCAGCGTTACCAGCGGCAGCGCCTGATTTTTATAGAAGTCCACCGTGCTTATGTCCTGCGCAATTTGAAGCTGTAATTGGAGCATTTCCATCCGGTTTTCGATAGCAGCGGCAACCAGCCGGGGCCTGTCAAGCTCGTATCGCACCGGGTCCGGCTCGGTCATCGGGACCACCGTCGTCGGCGTATCCATTCTTAAGCCCGCTTGATTCAGTATCTGCTTAAGCTCTCTTTCCCTGTCGCGCAGGTCGTTTTCCGCCTTGATAATTGCTTCAAGCCGTTCGGCCGCTCCCGCCTGGCTGCGAAGAATCTCGACCTGGGGTTTTTCACCCGAGGCAACCATCCGCTTGGTCTGCTCCAATTGCGCCTGAGCCGAGTCATACTCCTGCTTGCGAACCTCAAGCTCGCGCCTGGCGGCGTAAAGACGCCAGTAGGTACGGTCGGCATCGGCGAGCACGCGTATTACCTCGAGTTTTGTCTGCGCATCGGTTATCTGCCGTTGATACTCGGTTATCCGAATCGAGTGTGTGTTCGCGCGTTTGCCCGCCCCCCGAAGCAGCTCCTGACTGACGGACAGAGATGCCCGCGTGGTGAAGTATGGGTTGAACGTCGTCCTTAAAAAATTTGTCTCCGTGCGCTGCTCGGCCAGGTCAAATGTCACCGTCCCGCCCGTTCGCAGAGGCACCTGCACGCCAAGGTCCATAGAGGTTCTGTCAACGTTGGAGCCGATGATATTAACATCCGATGCCGCCGGCTGATTCGTTTTGCTCAGGGACAAATCAGAAAAAAAAGCAGACTCGAATTTTGCTTCTTCCTCACTTACCTGTGCCGCTGCAATAGACGGCTCGACCAATTGCACCTTCAAATCAAGATTGTTCGCCAACGTCATTGCACGGACCTGCTCCAGCGAAAGCTCCAGCCGCGCCGGCGCAGCCGCATTTGCTTCTGAAGGTGTTTTCTGTTCAGCTTTTTTGGGGGGTAGCTCAAGGGTATCTATCCGGCGGACCTGCTCGGGGCGGACCTTCATCTGGTAAAACTGGTCCTCATCGGCAAACTCCTCACAGCCGGCCAGGGCGAGCAATCCCGCCGCAGGCAATATCAAAAACAGGAACCTTCTTATCGAGTATTTTTTATTCATGTCTCAACGCCTCAATAGGGTCAAGCCGGGCCGCCTTTATCGCCGGGAACATACCGAACACTATGCCCACCGTCCCCGCAAAAGCGAACGAAAGCACTATGGCCCATGCAGGGATATAGGTTTTTTCCAGCAGCGGATTTATGCTTGATATCACTAAAGTCAGCAGTTTGCCGACCCCGACACCCACCAGGCCGCCCACAAAGCACAGGATGACCGCCTCAATCAGAAACTGTGTCAGAATCGCCGACCTTTTCGCCCCCACGGCCTTGCGAAGTCCGATTTCCCTGGTTCGTTCGGATATCGATACCAACATTATGTTCATAATCCCGACACCGCCGACGAGGAGAGATATTCCCACGATTCCGCCGGCGACCAGTGTTACGACGAGCGCGACTTCGTTGAAGGTTTTTATCACGCTTTTGAGTGACTCCACCCTGAACGTGTCCGGCTCGCCCGGTTTGATGCTTCGAGTGCGGCGCAGGAAGAACTTTATCTCGGCCACCGCCTCGTCAAGGACCTCGGTTTGTCTGCTCTCGGCAAGGGCCCATATCCAGGGTTTCTGGAACTTGGACGCCATTTTGAATGGGACCATCACCTCATATCGTTCCTGGCCGCCGCCGCCGAATCCAAGGTCGAGTCTCTTTTCAATCACCCCGACAACCCGAAAATTTCTGTACCCGATGCGAATCGTTTCCCCGATGCAGTCTTTGTCCAGGGCCAGCTTGTCGCGCAGCTCCGGCTCAATCAGGCACACTGCCCGGCCGTCGTCTATCACCGAGAGCTTTCGCCCGATTACCAAAGTCCTGCTCTCTATTTCGTGCCAGGCCGGGTCGATGCCCGTCACACCTACGTCCAGCACGCTTTTCTCACCGTGTTTGACCGTGTGCTGACCGGCCGAGCCGACGCGACTGTATCGCTCCACCGATGGACAGTGTTCGAGCAAACCGGCAAGCTGCTGCTGCTCGAAGCGAACCTGCCACCACGGCTGGTGACTCAAAGGTCCCGTGTCTGGTCGTCTCGGCTGTACCATAATCATGTTGCTGCCAAAGGTCTCGACCTGGCTGAGGATTTTCGCCTTCAACCCCGTCAAAGCCGCGATGACCGCCACCACCGAGGCAACCCCGATTACGATTCCGATTGTCGTCAGGATTGACCGTGTTTTGTTCGCCCAAATCTGGCCGACGGCAAGATATACGCTCTGGTACACGAGCCGACAAAACATCAGCGGCGCCAGAAGCAGTGCCTTCATAGCTGGCCCTCTTGTTTCTGCTCTTCGTGAGCTGCCCGCTGTCCGGCGTCTTGTTCGATTCCAAGATCGCTGTATATCCGCCCGTCTTTCATACGAACGATACGCTTTGCGTGCTGTGCCACATCGTGCTCGTGCGTCACCATCACAATCGTCTGGCCGTCCCTGTGAAGCGCGTCGAACAATTCGAGTATGTCCTCGCTCGTTTTGCTGTCCAAGTTACCGGTCGGCTCGTCGGCCAGCAGTATGCTCGGATTACACACAAGGGCCCGCGCAATAGCCACTCTTTGTTTTTCACCGCCCGAAAGCTGATTCGGCTTATGCTTTATCCTGTCGGCAAGCCCGACGCGTTCGAGCGCCTTGCGGGCCCGCTTTCGACGTGAAAACCAGCCGTTGCGGGAATAAATCAGCGGTATCTCCACGTTCTTAAGGGCGTTCAGCTGGCCGAGCAGCTCGAAGGATTGAAAAACAAATCCAATCCTTTCGTTTCGCACACGTGCCAGAGCCGTCTCACCCATCTTCGTTGTGTCCCGGCCGTCCAGCCAATAGTATCCATTAGTTGCGCGGTCCAGACAGCCCAGGACGTTCATCAGCGTGCTCTTGCCCGAGCCGGAATGTCCCATCACGGCCACGAATTCGTTCTCACATACGTCGAGATTGACTCCATCGAGGGCGTGGATTTGCTCGGCGCCCACCTTATAGATGCGCTTGACATCTCTAAGCCGAATTATCGTTTTGCCGCTGTGCTCGGTCATTTTTCTGCTTCGTTCACATCCTGGCCGGCATCATTAACGTCAGCACTGTCGGGTTTGGGTTCTTTGTCTTTGGCCTTTTTCTTTTTCTTTTCGGCTTCCACTTCGCGTTCATCGCGCAGTTTTTGGTCGTGCTTAAGCCCGTCGAGAACCTTATAAGGCCCAACTATTACCTTGTCTTTTTCGCTGAGTCCTGCGGTTATTACGGTGTCGGTCAAATCGCTTGGCCCGGTTTTGACGGGTGTCGCCACCGCCTTGCCGTCATTGTAACGATAAACTACGGTCGCGAATGTCTTGTTGGTATCGAGCTGGGGGCAATTTTCACGTATATCGAGGGGCAGTTCATCCACAGGCCGGGCCAGTACCGCCTGACTCGGCACCTTAATCACGTTCGTATGCTTTTGCGTCTCGATATCCACGTCCGTGGTCAGGCCCGAATACAGCTTTTCGACATTAGGGTCGTCTTCGAGCAGTATCTCCGTGCGAAAGTACTTCGTCCTGTTCTCGTTGAATCGATGCGTCAGGGCAATGGTATCGACCGTCCCGGTAAAGACGATATCGCCAAACGCCTGCACGTATGCCTTGACGTGCTGGCCCGCCTTCAGCTCGCCCACGTCCGCCTCGTCCACCTGTGCGACAACGAGCATCTGCGACAAATCCGCCACCTCCATAATCACCGTTCCCGGATTGTTCATAGTCCCGGTCATCGCCATCTCGCCTTCCTCGGCGTTGATGCGTGTTACCACTCCGTCGATGGGCGAGGTTATTATCGCATAGCTAAGCGCCTCCTTTGCCTGGTCGATTCCCGCATCAGCCGCCTCAAGGTTGTGCTGAAGCACCAGAAGGTTCAGCTCAGCCGACTCAAGCGTGTGCTTCGCCGCCTCGTATTGTGCCTGCAGCTCATCGACTTTGTACTTGACCTGGTCATAAGCGGCCTGGCTAATATCCTTTGAATCGATAAGTCCCTGCTTTCGCTTCAGGTCTTCCTCGGCCTGTTTCAGCGTCGCGAGAAGTCCATCGATGGTCGCCTTCTGACTTTCTATGCGCGCCTTTTCGACCTGTCTCTGCGCCGCCTGAGCCGCCCGGCTTGCCTGCGCCGACAGGAGCCGGCTCTCAAGGTCTTTCGAGTCAAGCCGAACAAGGACCGATGCCGGCGCCGGCGGATTCGCATCCGGCCTGCCTTTGGTTACCACATCACCTTCATCGTATGGCAGAGCCACTATCCGCGCCGAAACCTTTGCACTTATCTCGACTTTCCGTTTCGGCTCTATCTCGCCCGGCGCACTGATAATCTCGGTCAAATCACCTCGTTGAACCTCCTCGATGCGAACCACCTGGCCGGTGTCTTTCTCAATGGCTATTTTCTTCACCACCCCGGCGACTATAAGAATGACCACCGCTATAACGACCACCCAGATTATGATTTTTCGTGATTTCTTCACTGCAATACCTTTCAACTTGCTTTGTCAGCAGCATTTACCTGACTTGATTATACTCACTTGACGTTACCGTTTTGTTACGATTCTGCCTTTTTTTTGTGATTTATTCGGCATCCGGCGGCAAAATGCGACCGCTGCCCGCCTTCGCGAGGACCAGCCATAGCCGGGTTGCGTTTGAAGTTCTTGATTTTACCCGCCTCATCGGCTATAATAAAGAGCAAAGCTGTGGATGCTCTATGGCGGGTGTGAAGGAAAATGAGAAATTTGGCTTGACAGGCGAAGTCCTATAAGGTAAACTAAAATCAGGCCCCGTTTTGAATGGTGGCAGGGTGGTAACAGTCATAATTTTTGGGTTTTAAGGAGATTAAAATGAAGCCAACAGGCGAAAAGAGAGGTTTTACCATTGTCGAATTGCTGACGGTTATGAGCATTATCGTAATCCTGATGAGTATCATGGTGCCGGCCCTGAACCGGGTAAGGCGCTTCGCCAAGAAGGTGGAGCAGAAAGCGCAGTTTTATTCAATCGAAAAGGCCCTCGAGGAATACCGGGACGACCACGACGATACGTATCCTGATTCGAGCCGGTACGATACGGACGACCCATGCAAGCCCTATTGCGGTG
>Ga0315538_1001143_pt1 | contig 16060 bp, 15 predicted proteins | sample SalMarSW160230MG_2_FD_203834 | JGI IMG/M metagenome (GOLD analysis project Ga0315538, IMG submission 203834) | Salt marsh sediment microbial communities from the Plum Island Ecosystem LTER, Massachusetts, United States - Salt Marsh Sediment SW1601-230 ...
TAATGTTTCAGGATTTGTAAAAAGCAGGGCCAATGGAGAGCGATTGATCGGAGCATACATAACTGAGGCAGGAACACCAAATGGTACAACATCAGATTACAATGGGTATTTTAACCTTGTGGTTCAGAATAATCCTTCATTGAAAGTCTCATTTATTGGATATAAAGACTTGGTTTTGAATCTGCATATAGGTAATGATACAATTCTTGAAATTGCGTTATCAGAGGATATTGAACAACTGGCAGAAGTAACAATAAATGCGCAGAGAAAACTAAATAGCAATATCTCAACGCTGAATTATGTCCAGATGACGCAAACTCCTTCATTGGGAGGAAAGCCTGATGTCATCAAAACCCTGCAACTTTTACCTGGAATAAGTTCACAAAAGGAAGGATCCAGCCTCATGATTGTCAGGGGTGGTGATCCGGGGCAGAACCTGTACCTTTTCGATAATGTCCCAATCATATATGTCAATCACCTTGGCGGATTCATGTCTGTTTTCAATCCCGAGATGATAAACAATATCGATGTCTATAAAGGTGGATTTCCTTCGAGATACGGGGGAAAACTTTCCTCTGTAATGGACATAACCCAAAAGGAAGGTGATTACTCTACTTATAAGGGTTCGTTTAGTGCAGGGATAACAGATTTATCCTTCAATTTTGAAGGACCGGCCGGAATTAAGAATTCAAGCTTTATAGTCGGTGCAAGAAAGACTCTGTTTGATCCGTTAATGGCGTTGATCGGAATTTCCCAGTATTCAGCAGGTGATTATATCATAGCATACGGTTTTCATGATTTCAACGGTAAATTTTCCTGGAAACCAGATAATAAGAACAGTCTAAGCTTAAACTTTTATCAGGGAGATGATTACCTTAATTACTGGTCTTTGAAGAAAGAAAAGTACAGAATGGGGGATATATGGGGAAACTGGCTGATTTCGGCAAAGTATAATACCATTATATCTCCAAAGTTGTTTTCATCAAGCAACATTTCCTTAACCCGATACAGGTTAAAGGAGTTCATGAAGTACACTTTACAGGACCAGGAAACTTCGACAACGTATAAGGGAAGTTACAAATCTTCAGTCAGAGATCTGTCTTTCAGGTCAGCCATAAAATATACCGCATCTGAAAGCTGGTTTGCAGATTTTGGAATTCAATGTTCCTATCTCTCTTTGATTCCAAATGAAACATACGTTTCAACTCAGGCAGTTCAGAATCAGACAAAGCCTGTTAATTCATTCGAATCCGCCATCTATGCTGACAACAAAATCATTCTCAAAGATAAATGGTCAATTACCCCTGGTTTCAGGATCAGTAATCATCTGACCAGGGGATTTTCAGATCTTTCTTTTGAGCCAAGACTGAATGCAGACCTGCAATTTTCTGAAAATCATTCCATCAACTTCAGCTACATGAAGGTTTCACAGTATTCACATCTTGTATTCACTACCGGGAGCATATGGAATAATGAAGTCTGGATACCATCTGGCAAAAAGATACCTCCTGCTAAATCTGACCAGATGACTATAGGATGGAATGGTTCGTTCATGAGTGGAAAGTTCTCTTCTGAACTTAGCCTCTATTATAAAGATATGTACAATCTCTCCACTTACAAAGACGGATACACCAGCCTGATGGGTGATGAGAACTGGATTTCAAAGGTCGAAACAGGGGGGAAAGGAAGATCAATGGGCATTGAGTTCCTGGTCAAAAAGAATTCCGGAAACTGGACAGGATTCATCGGTTATGTTCATTCATTGACAACCCGGCAATTCCCGAATATAAATGGCGGAAAGCAATATCTGTTTGATTATAACCGTCCCAATAATCTCTCTGTTAACCTGAATCGCAAGATTAGAAATAATCTCAACCTTAATATTGTTTGGGTTTATCAGTCCGGTTTGCCATATACTGAAGCAATCGGCAGACAGTATATCCCATCAGTTACAAATGATTTGAATGGTGATGATTTCTATTACGAGGGATTGATATATGGTGAAAGGAATGGTGCCAGGATGAAAGATTATCACAGGCTGGATATCGGATTAACCTGGTCTCATTATAATCGGAGATACAATAAAGTTGATTGGAATTTTTCCATATACAACCTTTATAACAGGCACAACCCTGTTTTCTACTATTACAATACTGATAAATCTGTGGATCTTTACAACCCTCAATGGAATCATGACTTCAAACCATTATCACTTTACCAGTTGAGTTTATTTCCTGTTATGCCATCAGTCTCATATAAAGTATATTTTGATCCCGAAGCAAGGAAAGCCCGGAAGGTATCAGAGAAAGCGATCGCCCTTCAAAAATTAAATGAATCAAAGAGTGCATCTTCAATCGACTCAAATGGTTCAAACATTAAGGATCGCTGGAATATTAAAGCAGGTTATTCAATCTCATCGGGCAGAGGGGCGAAGTTTGATCCATACAGAAACAAAAGATATAACCTTGAACTGAACTATGGAATTTTTAATAATATTGAAGCAGGAATTTATGGAGGATACTCAAGGATTCAGATGTGGGAACAAATATCACCAACGGGATGGGGGGGGTATCAAACAGGTGCATTCATTTATGGTGTCAACTGCAATTTTCAACTGCTCCCGTATTTAATTAAAAAGGATGATTTAAGGTTTGATCTGTATATTACCGGAAAGCTTGGAGGTATCACAATAAAATCCTCAAAAAGCTATGAAGAACATTGTCTTGGTGCCGGGGCAACAGTCTATTTGTTTAAACACCTTGGATTTTTTGGCGAGTATTATTACGGTAAATTCTACAATCAGCCTTTACTTCCCGGTCGTTTCTTTAGTCAACCTGTTAATAACAAAGTCAATTTCGGCTTGGCGGTAAAATTTAAATGACAATTCAGGACTATGATGCAATAGTTTCTCTATGATATACAGTGAAAGAAAAACGAAGGGCTGATTCCCAGACCAAGCCCCGGGAACGAACATTTTCAAACCAATATTTCGAAATATAAAACCTTCCTCCTCCCAGGTCATGAATGGTCGTTTCTTGGAATAACCTATGAGGAGTTCTTTCAGGCAGGCAGGGAACTCACGGCGCGTTTACCATCTACCGTTATTCTCATGTAGATTGGAGCTTCACCACACCACAGCCGCTTATGAAAGCAAGCTTTCAAAGCGTCTTCGGCAAAACAAAAAACCCCGCCTTCAGCGGGGTCATTTAACTTTACTTCGGAAACAAATCTGTACAACGTTGGATTTTGTTTCTACTGGCTTTAATTTTTGTATTTACTGCTGTCTGGTGTTATATTTTATCTCCTCTGAATCTTCCTCAGGGACCGGGCATGGTTTCGGTTTCTTTGTAGTACCCTTTCTTCCAGTTGCTAGTTCCTCGGAAGATAAGCTGGAATCATTCTTTAATTTTTTAGATTTTATTATAAATATGAGATTAATTGTTTCCAGTCATCCATTGACTATTGATTCCCCGAATAATTGAATCCTTAAGAAATAATTAATGGATACTCTTTTTTTATTATTGATTTTACCAAATCTTCGATTGTTTTATTGGTTATGTCATAAACAGGTTTTAAAAGGTCAAATTCTTTTTCTCTTTTATAATTACTGCCATTTGCCAGGAAACTAAGGGCGTTCCTTGTTTTTAAAGTGCGATTTGAATATATAGAAGCCCCATTAACCATTGCCTTTAATGACTGGCCTTCCTTTAACAGAGAATAAATATCGTAATAATCCCTGAACTCCCTTCTGCTTAAAGTTAATTCAACCTTCATTACTCCAAGTGAAGCCAGATCTGCTGCTTTTATATTGTTTAATATGGGGACAAGGTTATTTACCGGGCTCAGTCTTTTTGGTAAGGTTAGGAAAGTTATTTTAACTTCATTTACAAAAAAATCAACCTGGTCAAAGCCGAGAACATCAACTTTATCAATTTTACCGATAGTTTCAAGCTGTTTTTGTATTTGTGGCCAGTCAACGGCTGGGTTATCGTTTTTAAGATTTGTCGACCATTTGCAAAAGTCCAGGTCCTTGCTTAATCGTTTTCCTATCTGTAATGAAATGGCAGTACCTCCAATAAGGGTATAGTCTTTTATGCAGCTCAATTTAGATATTTCTCCAAATATTTTTTCAGTTTTTTCCATTAATCCTTTCATACGATAGATTTAATGTGTTTATTTTTATAATAACGTATATACCTGTCAGGATGCTCAATATTGAAAAAAAGGAAAGCATAGAGTCTGTTTAAATTATGATATAGTGGCTCACGTGGCAAGACTATTTCTTGCCATACTTTTTTAATTTCCTTTTTAGGGAAAATTAAAAAAAGGGACTGGACATCTTCAATATCGAGATGTAATAAAACCTTTTCAATAAGAACATCATCAGGTATTATTACGATACTGGATTTATCATAAGACCAAAAAGCGTTTTCTTCAATTAGCTTTTTTTCCAACCTTTTTCGTAATTGTTTGTTATCCATTGTATTTTTCGCTGTAATTATTGAACCAAAGATTTCATCCTCATTCATTGTTGAAATTTCGGAATGAATGTTTTCATCAGTTACATTTTTCAAAAGATCTTCTAATGAATATCCGTTTTCACTAATCTTTTTCATATGTCACTAATTTTGTTTTCTTTCACATTTAGAGATTGGTTAAAAATCTGGTGCGCTTATTGATATTTAAAAGTTTCTATTATTAATGCACTAACATTTTTACACGTATTTACATCCAATGTGCCTAATTTTTCAATCAATCTGCTTTTATCAATACTTCTAATCTGATCAACAACTAACTGACCGTTTTTAGCTTTAAAATGACAATCAAGCCGTGTTGGATATGGCTTTATTGTACTTGTCATAGGAACAATAACAACAGTATTTAGAAATTTATTAATCTCATTTGGAGAAACTACAAGACATGGACGGATTTTGTTGATTTCTGAACCCTTTGTTGGATTTAGCTCTATATTCCAAACCTCAAACCTTTTTACCATGTCCATTCCTTTTTATCAAAATCATTTTCAATATCAATTACATCATTCCCCGGAGTAAAACCCTTGGCAATTGCATCATAAAATTGTTGCTCCCAGTTACTACGTGCTTTATTCTCGTTTAAGGGTGTTATTATCAACCCTCCATCTTTCGCTTTAATATCAACTTGCTTTGCCTCTCCAAAAGCGTTTAGAAGCTTCTTGGGAATTATAAGCCCTCTCGAATTACCTATTTTTACTATTGACGTTTCCATATTAAAATATTTTTATGCAAATATAATAAAAGTAATAACATGTTATAACATTTTATTTATTTTTCATTTTCTTGAAACCTTTAATAACTACTCCTTCTCTGCGGAGATATTGGTAAATAGTTGATCTGCTTATATTTTGCGTTTCCTCAATAAAATTAATCGATTCTTTTTGTTTATAAAGCGCAACAACTGCAGAAGCTTTCTTCTTGTTGTAAGATCCTGCCGGTCTTCCTCCCTTAATACCTCTTGCTCTGGCTGATTCAATTCCTTTAATTGTTCTTTCCCTGAGCACGTTAACCTCCATTGTTTTCAGTATTGCAATAATTTGAAATATTGCCTCTCCCATTGGGCTGGACGTGTCAAATATCCCCTCAGATAAACTTTTAAATGTTCTGGTCGGTTTGAGGATCTTCCGGAAACCTTTTCCGTGAAGATACTTTCACAACCGGCTTTTTTAAGTGCATCGGCCTGTAAATTCAGATTCTGTTCCTTTGTAGAAACCCTGGCATATCCAAAAATCATAATAGTTCTAAAAAATGTATAAACATAAATAAAAAGAACTTTGATTAATATCATTAACAGAAGCAAACAGACGATGTTAAGCGAAAAAGCCGAGAACCCAAAGGGAAAGGCTGAAATAACGATGCGCCTGTTTGTGGCGGACTGACTCGTAGTAGCGAATATACCCAAGGAATGAATGAGTAATGTCATTAGGAGCGAAGGGGTCAGCGGTCTCATGGCTTTTATGTTTTGCCACCTCCCTTTGGAGTATGAGCATGTTATATCAGCCAGCAACCTTCAATTTTATGGTTGTACGAGGTCGAAGAGCCGTATGAATCGAGAAGTTCACGTACGGTTCTGAGAGAGGTTTGGGGGTGAAACTCCCCCTTACCTACTCAACTTGTTAAGGGAATTTTATTTCTTTTCTCGGGATAAAAAAACCTTTAATACAATTAAGATTTCGGATACAAATCTGTATATGATTCTTAGCCTGAATTCCAGCTCCTTCAAATGCTGGTCCCCCCTCTGTAAAGGTACCCCTCACAGTATCAAAATACTTGTATTCACTATACCCTTTGTTTGAAATATCTGCCAGTATTTGTTCATCAATCTTTTGATGTAAATATTCGATCACAGCACAGTCTAGGTTTCTTATAATTAAATCGTGATATTTATCTTTCGGTAAATCTTTATTTTTAGGAAGATCTTTGCCCGCAACCCGCAAATCTTCTTTCATTAAATCATAATATGGGGCAAGCATTGCTATAAATTCAGAATCAGTAAAATCTAAGCAATAATCTAATAGATAGACAACACCAACAACTGATGGAGTACTATAATACTACCCTGAATTAAGACCACTGGTTAAGTGTAAATTTAATAACTTTAAACCAGTGTATTATGAAAGCAAAAAGACAAAAACATTAGCTTCGCTGAACTCGGGCAGTAAACTGCCCTCGGTTCAGGAGCCTTTAAGGCCAAAGTAGCTATCGAAGCATTACAGGAACGGGAGACATTAGCAGAACTTTCGAAAAAGTATGGGATACATCCGAACCAGATAACCCGTTGGAAGAAAGAGTTTCTTGAAAGAGCTCCACAGTTGTTTGAGAAGTCACAGCCCACAGATGACCATGAAAAGGAAATGGAAAAGATGTTTGCCAAAATCGGACAGTTAGAGATGGAGCGTGATTATTTAAAAAAAAACTTAAAGAAACTGGGTCTGTGAGCGATCGGCTGCAAATGGTCAACCGAGGAGAGAAGTTGAGCATCCGTTGTCAATGTAATCTTGTAAGTGTAACCAGGGGTAGTTTTTACTATCAGCCCCTTGGAGAGACAGAAGAGAACCTTAAAGTCATGCGTTTGATGGATGAGCATTATCTGAGACGCCCTGCAGAAGGAGTTATTCGTATGCGGGATTTTCTTCTTGCTCTTGGTATCGTGGCTAATCATAAGCGTGTTCGAAGGTTATTGAGATTGATGGGGATAATGGCTATTTTCCCCAAGAAGAACCTGAGCCGTCTCGGACAGGCAAAATATATCAGACCATATTTGCTAAGGGATCTTAAAATTACCAGGCCAAATCAGGTATGGGCAATTGACATTACCTACATACCAATGCCGAAGGGTTTTCTTTATCTGACAGCTATTATAGACGTTTACAGCCGTTATGTGGTCGGATGGGGCATATCCAATAGTCTGGATGCTTCCTGCAGCCTGAACATCACAAGAGAGGCTATTGAACGATATGGAAAGCCTGAGATTATAAACTCGGATCAGGGAAGTCAATTTACCTGTCATGAATGGATTGAGCTTCTTGAGAAGGAAGAGATAAAAATAAGCATGGATGGTAAAGGCCGGGCTATTGATAATATCTTTATTGAAAGATTCTGGCGTTCAGTTAAATATGACTATGTGTATATCAGTATGCCATCAGACGGATTGGAACTTTATCAGGGTCTGCAAGATTACATGGATTATTACAACAATCAGCTTTGTCATCAGGGAATCGATCATCAGATTCCGGCTAACAGGTATTTTCAAGCAGCATAATGATTGAAGAAGTGTTTAAGAGAAAAATATCAATAAAAAAGAAAACTTATTTTTGTTAACCCGTGGTCTGAGAATGGGGAGTATTTAGCAGGTATTGTCCATGACTTGGCTCTTGAATGCATCCGTAATCTTCAGATATTTTTTCAAATCTTTCTCTTTTTTTGGTGCTCCCATATCCTGTAGAACTTTTATGTTAACCCCAAGCATTATGCTATTGGTAATAAATGTCTTTCTGGCAGTATGAAAGGTAATAGATTCATGGAGAGGAAGTGATTCTTCTGTCGTTTCACTGCCTATCACACTTTTTTTTATCACCAGCCGGTTAAATCCTGTTTTTGGAAGTTGTTTTGAAGCAATAATTCCACAGCCCTCTTTCAAATATTCGTTAATATTCTGAATAGACAATTTCGGAAGGGGGCTTTCGTCCTCTTCATATTTTTTAAGTATTTTAAGAGCAAAGTCATTGAGTGGTAGAGTTTTAACGTATCCTGTTTTTACCTGTGTTTTAGTTAAAAGCTTATTGTTTATATGCTCCCGCTTAAGCGAAATTACATCACTATATCTAAGCCCGGTAAAGGATGCAAAACAGTACAAATCTCTCACTTTGTTTAATCGGTGGCTTTCAAAGTTATAATCCATTAATACCAGAAGTTCATCCATACTCAAGAAAATAATTTCTCTTTCAGGTTCTTCAACTTTAAGCTTATCGTAGATCTTACCCTGATAATAGTATCGTTCTTCTGCCCAATGCAGGAATGTTGAAAGTACTCTTGTAATCTTGGCATAGTACCCAACTTGCTTTCTTTCGGTTATGAACGTAAACTTTTTAAGTTTATCTATGAACTTAACATCAATATTGTCCCAGGTCAAAGTATACTTTGTAGATTCTTGAAATCGAATAAGATAGTTTTTAACAGTAGTATATCCTTTTATTGTGCGCTCTGCTTTATCCGATTTATTTGACTCAATAAAATCATCAAATACATCCATAAAAGAAGTTGATTTTAGCAGAGCTGATTCTTCAGGAATATTGAGAAGATTTGTCAATTCAAATTCAGAAGGTTTCCTTCTTTCCTTAGTCACCTTATTGAATAATAATTTGGCTTGGGATTCAACATCATCAATGAATGAGTTCATTTTTGCGTTATCATCATACTCTTTTGCAGTTAATGAGGAGAGCTTTAATCGCTGGGTCTTTTTATTCCAGTCGCGTAATCGAACTTTACCGAGCTTCATTCTATATGGCTTATAGTCACTGGTAATTTGAGCCAGGAGAGAAACCTTACCCTGCTTATCGAGCTTTTCTGATTTAAGATAAAATACGATTTGTGCCATATTTGAGTGTTTTATACCTCTTTACGTAAACAAAAAGTAGGTGCTAATTAGGTGCTAATAATTATTCAAATGTAATAAAATGAAGTTTAATTAACAAATATCATTTATTTAAAATGCAGTATATCAGATATATTAATATAATGAAGTCAAATGTGATATAATAGGTTCAAGTCCCGCTCCGGGTACCAAAACAGTGTGAGATTGAGAGCGAGTGTGAGACGAGCGATCACTCTCACACATACCCTTTTCCCTTCAGCTGTCTCACTATAAAATCTGATAGCTACACAATTATTCATTTGATTATCTTTGCATATATCATTAAAATTAATCCCATGAAAAAGCTGTTTGGCACTCTGATCATTGCATTTATAAACACCGGTATGGTTATCTGTCAGACCACAATTAATCTTACCTGGTTTGGTCAGTCGACTTTCTTGATGAGTACGGGTGATGCAGTTAAAGTCTTGATGGATCCGGTAAATCCAAACATGATAAAAGTGGAAATATCGGAAGCCATTGATCTGGTCACGGTATCACATGAACACGGTGATCACAATTATGTTGCCCTGGCAAAGGGAAATCCAACTATAATACGCGGACTCAATGGATCTGAATTTGCTAAAGTTGATACTGTATTTAAGGGTATTCACGTTTATACAGTCGGATCATTTCATGATAAACAGGAAGGGAGCCAGCGTGGAAAGAACGCGATTTTCATTTTTGAACTGCAGGGATTAAAAGTCGTTCACCTTGGAGATCTCGGACATGTGCTCAATGAAAGTCAGGTTTCGGCTATTGGAGCAACAGATATTCTCATGATCCCGGTTGGAGCCGGACCCACAATTGATCTTCAGTCAGCTATGGAAGTCATTAAGCAACTCAAGCCCAGGGTAGTAATTCCCATGCATTATTCACCGGCAAATGCACCTGCAGGTGGTTTCAGGCTTGGGACTATTGAAGATTTTATTAAGGTTGTTGGTACTGCTTTTGATGTTAAATATTCAGGACATTCTGAAACATTTATTGCTGGTAAGCTTCCTTCAAAAACAACCATAATGGTTATGAAAATGTCGGAATGATCGACTTGACACCAATTAACCGATAATTCCAAAAATAATTACTATTTATAAATTAATATTCAGTTTGATCCAGTTGTTGTAACCTGTTTTTAGTTGGATTGAATATCAGGTTTACAACTGCTCCTGCACATAGCAGTGCTGCAAAAACCGTTGCCAGGATAAATCCATATTTTGCATCTCCGCCAAGTAAATCGCTGACTCCACCCATGGCCAATGGACCTAAGGCTGCACCGGCAGCCGTAAAAAACAATATTATACCTGCTATTGAACCATGTTTGGATTTTGGGAAGCAACTGATCCCTTTTGAATTAATAGTGGGATAAATAACGGACATGAACAAACCCGAAAGCGGTAGCAATATGACAGCTACTCCAAGTCCGCCAATTACACTTCCAAGAAAACAGAGCAAAATCAGGAAACTGACTATGGTAAGTACTACTAACCAGTTAAAATATGACATCAACCAGGCACCAAGAAAACGCCCCCCTGCTCTGAGAATGAAGAAGATGGTAAGGGCATAGGTTGCAATTAAAATCAGATTTCCTTCATAATTAGAAATTAATGTGGGCATCCAGACATAAACAGCACATTCGACTGCAACATACAAAAACGCTCCTGTTGAAAATCCTATTGCGTAGGGATCCTTTAACATAGATAATGTGCCGGCAAGGTTTATAGGATCTTCAGTTGTTTTTTTTGTTTTTGGATATTTTGCTATTGTAGCCATGATGATTAAAAGTACACATAGAAAACCTGCCACCACATACAAGTATTGCCATTTAATTCCCTTAGAAAGAAAATTAGCTACAATGAAGGGGCCGATAATTGCACCGACTGCAAAAAATCCTTCAAGGGCATTCATGGTGGATGTATGTTGTTTTGTCGAAGTACTGATATCACCAATAAGTGCTAATGCTCCGGTTTTAAACACACCGATAGCCAAACCTCCAATGGCCATTAAACTTAAAATAAAACCATAAGTATTGGCGACCATATATAGATAAGAATTAACAGCATATAAAGCTAATCCGATAATAATAGTTGCCTTTCGGCCCAGCCTGTCAGCCAGAAATCCCAGAAATACACCGGCCAGGGCAATACAGATCATCGGTATATAATGCATTAATCCGGCAACAGTCATATTTACGCCAAATCCTTTCTGTATTTCGGGAATTATTTCTCCTACAGAATCGGTGGTCATGGCGAACATCATAAACATTAAGAAAGTCAGCCACTTAATTATTCCCAGGTTTCGTTGATCTTGTGAATTAGTATTCATAAAGATTGTTTTCTTTGGTTTATGTATAATATTTTATCAGCACTCCATTTTCATCACCTTGCCTTTTTCATCGGTTGCAGTAATATTGCAGGAATAATCTTTCAAATTCGCTTCCAGTGTTGCAGCACAACCATTATTCTCCCAGCGCAGTTTCAACTCTTGCGGTTTGGAATCCAGGATCTTCAGTTTCGCGTCAAAACCGAAAGCCGGGAAATTGTTTCTGAATCTGAGAAGAGAAAGCTGCCGGCGGACAACGTTCTTCTCAAGTCCTTTATAAGCCTGTTCCAATGTCAGATTTGTTCTGTTGATTTCCTTGTGACCTGCCGGCCCAGCTTTTTCAACAGCAGCATGGTCATTCTTTCCTGCAAGAAGATCCAGATACCATACTTGAGGTTTTCCGGGCATAAATATCTGGATAGCCCTTGCTAAAATGAGTTTAGCATCATCTTCCCCTAATGCGCTGTAATAGGTTGCATTTACCTGGTAATAAATATTCTTTTTACCGTGCAGATCTTTCACATAACCGCCACGTTTAACGACTATGTCAATTAACCTTTGTATCTGTTCATCAGCTATCAATCCCTTTAAATCCAGTAATGGAATACCGTCATGACAGCCAAGCATGTTTACAACCCTGATGCCCTTTTCCTGCATATCTCTGATCCACTTGATCAAAAACTCATTTCTATTTGTTTCTAAAGCGTCTATAATCAATCCTGGCAGAAAAAAATCATAGGTCATATAGCCTTGCCCGGCGAGCTTTTCGTGTATTTTTTCTTCATACTTTGAATGGATCTCCGGTAAAAGAGTCAGGCCGCATTTGTCAGCCAGTGCTCTTACACCTTTTAGCATATCCCATGTTCCGGGATCGTTAAGAAAGTTTTTTGCGCCCGGTTCTTTCGGCGCATACGCGAATGCGTCAAGTCTTATGATCTCCGCCCCATACCCTGAAAGTTGTTTCAGCGTATCCTCATAATATTCCCATACCAATGGAGATTTTATGTTCAAATCCATTTGTCCCAGGTATTTTCGTCTGGATTCGAGCATATCGATGACATTTTTACGGTAACGCGCAAACCTGCCGAATTCGATCCCGGACGGTTTCTTTCCTTCACTTAAAGCCATATTTACCGTATCAGCAAGCTTCTGAGCCGAGGTATACTGTATATCCATGACTCTCATGAGGTCCTGGGCATCAACTTTTTCATACTTGACTTCCTGGTAAAAGGTGTTCCAGTAAGGAACTTCTTTCCCGTCCGGCATACGAACATTAAGTATAGGGAGACCCGGCTTCCTGAAGAACATATCTTTAATATATTCGGGGTCCGGTTGTATATAGCCCTCATCCGTCATTTGCCCGCAGCCTTCCCAGAATTTGTTCCAGTCAATGAAAAAGTCCTTATATTTTGATTTCTCGCCATTTTTCAAAATATCCTGAAACTGCGTGGAAAGTACTGAGGAGTGGTTTAACACAAAGTCAAATTTAAGAGATATGCCAATTTTATTCAGATCCTCCAGATCTTCCCGCGAGGCATAAAGCTCGTTCAAATCATAATCAATAACTGAAAATCCCCTGTCCAGATCGGTATTGAAAATACTCGGTAATATATATAATGATTGAAACACATCTTTAAGTTCGGGAGTTCGAAGAAATTTTATAATATCCCCTAATGTCCCGCCAATACTGTCAGGGTATACATTAAGCATCGGGCCTGACTTGATTATTGGTATTGCCGGTATTTTTGCCTCGCCAGCCATAGTCCCCTCCTATATCTGTTCCCGTATCATCAGTTTGACAAAATCCTTGTAAGCTAATATTTCACCGCTTTTGGACAATATTAGTTTTGCTTTCGGCGCCTGTGAAATCAGCATATCCTGTTCTATCGCCAATACCATTGTAGTAAAGGGGCTGTCGGTTGCACCATCCCTGTTGCGTGATCTGCGGTGTTCAAGAGTCTCCCTGGGAGTACTGTTGAGCAGAATCGGTATGTCTACGCCCTGAAGGTTATGGTTGTTACCGTGGGTCCATTCTATAATCATTACGTTTTTATCGCTGAAATCAACAGGATCATACCAGAGTTCCGTCTCTTCTCTTCCCATTCTTTTAAGGAATATCCTGGATTCGTCGTTCTTAAACCGGGATATGATTCCTGTAAGCTCTTTGAAATCGATTTCATTTGTGGTTCCCAGATAATTCCTGAGTCCGTTCCAGCCGGCAAGCTGGTAGACGGAAAGCCATTGATAGCGGCTGACGAATTCCGGATTTGAATCATTATCGTTTTCCTGAAGCTCTTTCAGTATGGCATATTTTTCCTTGGTATATTGTCCGGAAGCAATAAGGCCGTCTATTCCGCTTTTCCTGAAAACGCGAAGCCTCTCTGCATCGTTGTATTTTGGTATTCTGTGAGGATAATTGTCTCCTGACAGTGTATAGCTGCCCAGGCCCATACGGTCTAGATAATAGGAGATCACGGATGCTATCTCGGACTTGCCGACACCGGATCCCCCGCAAACAACCACAACTGCGCGCTGATAAGGATTTTCCTCAAGTACCGGTATCAGCAGTTCCAATAATTTCGGGAATATTATCTGAGCTTTCCGGATATGCCGGGGGCCAATCCTGACTTTATCACCGGGCATATCACCTTTGGGTATGCTGTTCGTATCCCGGATGTCTTCAGGAATCCAGGGCAGCTTGTGCCTGATTTTTTCGGATGCCTGCTTATGTGAATCCATAATTTTTCAGCTTACTGCAAGGAGAGTTCATTTTACTTTATCCATTAAATCGAGGATGCCATCAATTATTCCTCTTTCAGCATAACCAGGTTTTAACCTGGATGATAATACTTCAAACACATTTTGTCCGAAAGAAGCATCATCAGGTATATAACCGGTAGTTGCCGATCCATTGGCAATAGTTACCATCATGGTCCTGGCATAAGGCGATTCTTTAATAAACTGTGTTGCAATTGGATTGTAGACTTCCCCGTTAACAGTACCAAGAGCAATATCACCAAGCAATAAAACACCAACACGGATCGTTACGGAATCACCATCTACATAAGTTCCTTCAATACCACCCCTTCCCTGATTTGTGCGTCTGCGGCCCGGAAATGTGAGAACCTCTTGTGCTGCTTTAATTTCGGCTTTATCTGCAGTGCGGTCAACACCTCTCATCACGTGTTTTACTTCTTCACCTAGCATAACACCCATAGCATTATTTACCATCTCTTGTTCTTTCATAAGTCTTTGAACAGTAGGATTGCTTCTGTCTAAACCAACTCCCCCGGGAGGCATTGAATTACTTATATCTTCACCTCTTTTAGCATAATCTTTTATCCTTATGTCTCTTAAATCAAAGGTTTGCTGGAAAAAAATCGGATTCTGATCACCAGCAGCACCTTCTGACCAAACCGCGACAATCTTATTATCATACGAATCTTCAATATATCTTGAAGTGGCCCCGGGTACATCACCGCTTACCATATCGTACTGGCCCATAATAACCGCATGCATAGCGTAATTATAATATACTGCTATGGGAGTTCCGTCAAGTGCTTCAAATGTAATAACGTAAACCGTTTTATCAGATGCACCGTCGTAGTTAGGACCCTCCCACCATTTCCTGGTCTTGGGATCAATTATATCTCTTTTCACATTGATGTAGGAAACACCTTTACCCCAGCCAATGCGCGCAGGTTGTAGCTTAGCCTTAGCTTCTTTAGCTGCAGCAAAGATTTTATCTTCCAGGCCCGGGATACGACCTACACTATGTGAATGAGTACTCGACAACACAACATTTTTGGCAGGAACCCCTAATTCCTTCTCCATTCGTTCGGTTGAAGTTATCCATGCCCGTTCATTCTGATTGCCGGCCACAGTAATTAATGCAGCACTTGTCACTCCGTTGTCGATAACAATTGCCCTGCAATAGACACTGTCGTGAATCCCTAATGAGTTTGGCCCCAACTCATCTTTCGAAGGAGTAATATTTACTTTTGCTGCTCCGACCTTAATCGGAGATGATTGTCCCTTCTGTCCAAAAGACATGGAGGAACAAAAAATAATCCCAAAAATCAAAATAAGAATCTTTTTCATTTTCTATAGTTTTAAAATTATTTATTATGATTATGCTTATTCATGGATATCTGTTTCTCCTGATTCAATTCTTTATGAATCATTACCTTATATCCACTAAGTTACCCCTTAACTGAACACGTGGTGGTACTCCTCCCGGACCTCGCATCTGAAACGAAGGAGTACTTTGTTCAATAGTAATTCTTACCGCACCATTGAACTCTGCAAATTTACATGCAATTGTTTGAGCGCCAAGACTCTCTTCAACAAATCGAGCTGTTAATTCTAATGTTGAACTATCAGCCCAGGAATAACTTGCAGCCGCTATAATTGATGATTGAGGTACAGTATAATTTGCATCAACTGATTTGGATGAAATATTGCGTGAAGGAGCCAATAGAGATGTTAATGTTGATTTTATTGTCTTCCAGCTTTCCAATCCGGCTTTAAATAAAGAAATCTGGTTGTCTCTTTTTAAAGCAAAACTACATCC
>Ga0315538_1001146_pt1 | contig 16050 bp, 14 predicted proteins | sample SalMarSW160230MG_2_FD_203834 | JGI IMG/M metagenome (GOLD analysis project Ga0315538, IMG submission 203834) | Salt marsh sediment microbial communities from the Plum Island Ecosystem LTER, Massachusetts, United States - Salt Marsh Sediment SW1601-230 ...
CCCTCCAATCCAAGCGGGAGGGTATTTAGCCGGGAAGAATTGCGTACCATCGCCGACTTGGCAATTGAGTATGACGCATTTGTGATCACCGACGAGGTTTACGAACACATTGTGTACGCCCCCAACCACCATACTTATATTGCCAGTTTGCCGGGCATGTTCGCCCGCACCATTTCCTGTAGCTCCCTGTCGAAGACTTACGCCATCACCGGTTGGCGGCTGGGTTACGTGATCGCTTCTGCACAGATCAGCGAAGCTATTCGCAAAGTGCATGACTTCCTGACGGTGGGAGCACCGGCCCCCCTGCAAGAGGCAGCTGTGACAGCTTTGGGTTTCCCCGATTCCTACTACCAACAATTACAGGCGGACTACACTCATCGCCGTCAGATCTTCCTGGATTACCTGGAAAAATCGGGTTTGGACTACAACCGGCCTGAAGGTGCTTATTATGTGCTCATCGACATCACGCCTTTCATCACCGGGCGGTTTAAGCCGGACTCGGAGATGCCCTCCATATTTTCAACTGATAGCGAGTTTTGCTACTGGATGACCAGAGAAATAGGCGTCGCGGCGGTGCCGGGTTCCAGTTTTTTCCGTGAACCCATGAACCACCTCATCCGGCTAAACTTTGCCAAACGGGAAGAGACTCTGATCGAAGTAGGTGAACGGATCCGAAGGTTGCAGGATTATTTATGAAGAAGAACTTAGCGACTCAGGGAGCAGGGCGGGTTGAAAAACCTTCACCCCGGGCGGATTCTACCTCGTTTTTTCGTACTTTAGACCGGCGGCAAAATCCCCCGTCAATGTTCTGCCGAAGGGCAAATTTCATGCTCTTTGCCATGCTTGTACTCTTGCTGACGGCATGCAGCGGAAAAGTACCGGCCACCACCCAAAGTCTGAATACGCCGACCAATTCCACCATCGCTACTACCGGTCCGGTCTCGCCGACCTCCCAGCCAAGCCCGCCTGGCGAGCATGCGCTTGCTCAAGAGACCGGAGAAGCCCTCCCCAGGCCCCCTAACCCCCCCACTCAATATACATTAAGAGCGCAGCTCGACTATGAGGCCCACCACCTGACTGTCGAGGAAGGAATCCTGTACGTCAACCATACTGGAGAAGAATTAAAGGATTTATTGCTGGTGGTAGAGCCCAACCGCTACGAAGGAGGCTTCCTTATAACAAATTTTTCCTGGGATGATGGCCAAGCCATAAGGGATTATGCCTTAGATGGCGCTCAACTGGACTTACCTCTGAGTCAGCCTTTACAGCCAGAGGAGAGTGTGGGCTTTTCGATCTCATACGAGCTGAATCTGCCTCAGCAGGGCGCTCCTTATGGTTACACAGATCGCCAGACGAACCTGGCAGACTGGTATCCGTTCTTACCAGCTTACCTGCCCGGCAAGGGCTGGTCAGTTCATGAAGCGGCTTATGTGGGCGAGCATTTAACCTACGACATTGCAGATTACCAGGTGGATGTCAATTTGACCAACCCCACCTCATCTACTGGCCAGCCTCTGACGATCGCAGCCAGCGCCTTATCTCAAGAGCAGGGCGATTGGAGCCATTATCACCTAGAAAATGCCCGGAACTTCGCCTGGTCCGTCAGCGACCAATACCAGGTGATAAACATGAGCGACGGCTTCATATCCGTCCAGGGTTATTCATTCCCCTACCACCCGACCGCTGATGAACCCGCTGTGAAAACCACAGCCCAGGCGCTCAATCTATTTAGCGAGATTCTCACCCCTTACCAGCACAATAGTTTGAGCGTAGTCGAAGCCGATTTCCTGAACGGGATGGAATATGATGGGATGTTCTTCCTGAGCCACGCTTTCTACGATTACTTCACAGGCACATCGGAGAATAACTTGATCATCATCGCCGCCCACGAAACTGCTCACCAGTGGTTTTTTGGGCAGGTGGGCAACGACCAGGCTATGGAACCCTGGCTGGATGAGGCCCTCGCCACATACTGTGAGAGCCTGTTCTACGAGCATATCTATCCAGATAAATTGGATTGGTGGTGGCAGAACCGCGTCTATTTCCATAATCCAGAAGGCTGGGTAGACAGCACGATCTATAACACACCCGGCTTTTATCCTTATCGAGACGCAATTTATCTGCGCGGGGCTTTGTTTCTGAACGATCTCCGTAATCTGATGGGGGATGAAGCCTTCTTGGAATTTTTGAGGGATTACTTGCGCCAATATATCTACCGACAAGCCAGCGGCGATGATTTCTTCAGCCTGCTTTCAAAACACACTTCTGCAGACTTGAGTGGATTATTGGGAACCTATTTTGCCAACCGCTAAACCCTAAGAACCAGAGCCTCCACAGATAGAAACCCCTGATGAAATCCCCGTACAAAGCGTTCCTCATCGCTATCATAATTACGCTCTTTTTCCCGGCTTGCAACCGTCAAATAAGCGGGGCCCCTACCCCTACGACCTCCTCGACAGGTGACCAAGAGGCCCTCCAGCCTGCTACCAGGATCTCACCGACAGAAAAAGTACTTCTTGACACCCTGCCGGTAAGCACCCCGCAGGCTACCCAGACCGATTCCCCTCCGATCAGCACACCGGAGGCTAACCCTACCTCCAGTACCAAGTACCTGCTATCTGCTGTATTGGATTATGGCCAGCACCATTTATCGGTTGAAGAACAAATCATCTACTTCAACCAGGCTCCAGACCCCCTCTCTGAATTCATCTTAATCGTTGAACCCACCCGTTTCCCCGCTGTATTTCACCTGAAGAGTATGAGTTGGGAGGATGGGACTGCGATAACGGATTACACCCTTGATATTGGCTGGCTGCGCCTGCCTCTACGAGAACCCCTATCTCCTGGAGAACGACTGGCTCTTTCCGTTTCCTACGATCTCGATCTCCCTTCACCCGATGCCTCTTATTATGGGCGTCCGATTCCTTTTGGATACACCTCCCGCCAGACAAATTTGGTTGACTGGTACCCCTATGTGCCTCCGTATCTACCTGGTCAAGGTTGGCTGGTGCACCAGGCCGGTTTCTTTGGAGAATATCTGGTCTACGAAACGGCTGATTTTCAGGTGGATATCCAGCTGGCTGACCAGCGAGGCGATTTAGAACTGGCCGCCAGCGCGCCTGACCGGATCGAAGGTCAATGGCACCACTTCTATCTGAAAGCCGCACGAAATTTTGTCTGGTCTGTCAGCCTTATGTACCAAGTAGAGCGGCTTCAAGTCGGCGACGTGACTGTGTTGGGATATGCATTCCCTGTGCATGCATCTGCTGGGGCTTCTGCTTTAAAAACCACGGCGGAAGCGCTTGCGCTTTACAGCCATCTCCTCGGTCCGTATCCTCACGCTACCTTGTCGCTGGTGGAAGCAGACTTTCTCGATGGCATGGAATATGACGGCCTGTATTTCTTGAGCAATGGCTTTTACAATCTTTATAACGGCTCTACATCCGATTATCTCACCGCCATAGCGGCCCATGAAACTGCCCACCAATGGTGGTATGGATTGGTAGGTAATGATCAAGCCCTAGAACCCTGGCTAGACGAGGCGCTGTGCACTTATATGGAACGCCTTTACTACGAACACACCAACCCTGAGGCACTGGATTGGTGGTGGGCCTACCGGGTTAACTATTACCAACCACACGGCTGGGTAGACGGCAGTATTTACAATCCGGAGGGCTATCGCGCCTACCGGGACGCAGTGTATTTGAATGGGGCTCTCTTTTTAGAAGATTTACGGAATCTGATTGGCGATGATGCATTTTATGGCTTCTTGAAAGATTACTTAACCAAGTATTCCCACAAAATAGCGACAACGGCTGATTTCTTCCGGGTATTACAGGCCCATACACCTATAGATCTTAACCCGCTGATGAAAACCTATTTTGCCCAAAGATAGAGTTTTTTTACTCATTATCAATATTAAAAGGTTAATCGTAGTCTTAGTAGGGGTTGGGGAAAGGGGGAAAACGCTAGACCTGCACCTGAAATACCTTAAATATAGGAGTATATAGAGGCATACCTCCCAGATACGGGGCAAAATTTTCTCTGAGTTTTCCCCAAGGATCCTGGGGATAAATAGGGACAAACATGCAGAGTTATTGGCTGTTATTAATCATTTCTATATATGGAGAGAAAAAGAATGCCACCCCCATATATGGGGGTAGGTAAGCCGGGGGTAATTCGACCAAAAGAAGGAGTTTTCCCCAAATCAAAGGGGTTATCCACAGTTTCTCGCAAGTTATCCACATATTTGGGGCACTTTATCTCGTTGGAAAGAAATCAAGGCAGCCCCAGATATGGGGGGAGTAGGGGGAATCCATGGAGATGGTAAAGGAAATTGGCTATTGACAAATAAGATGTATTAGATTATTATCTATGTTAGATATATGTCTAATTAGACAAAGATCTAATGTATTTGTGATTAGTTTATGGTTATGTCTCGGCGTTTGAAAATGAAAGGAGGCTGCGATGTACGAGCCCATGCTTGATTATGCCCGCCAAAGCAATCAGGAATTGATCAAAAGATTGACCCTTGCGAAACAAATAAAAACCCGCCGTTCTCAGAATCTCCGCTGGCGAGCGCGCTTATTGCTCACCTTGAGCAACTTACTGTTGTCTAGTAGAAATAAAATTCGCCCGCAGGAGTTTGAGGTTTATAATGAATGCAAGGTGAATACGTATAATCGTTACGCGGATATAACCTGATCAAGCGCCGGCACCGTATGGCAGACGAAACACTACCAAAACTAAATTGGGATTGGGGAACAGCTTACGATCTTTTCGTCAGCCTGAACGTGCTACATGAACCGCATCGGTTCGGGTTGCGCGGTTCTTGGGCTGCCGGGGTGCGTTCCCGCCTGCAACCTGACGAGCGCGATGTGCTTGAAGATGCTAACACCTTGGTGCACATCCCATCTTTTTGGATATATGGGCTGTCTGACCCTAAAGACAGCGCCACCGCTTTATGGGCTTTAGGGCAGATTTCCCCAAAGGAACGCCTGCCATCCCTGGCGATTTCCCCAGAGATTTCTCCACAGGTAGTGGAGGTGTTCAAAGAAGTAGCCGAGCGCGGTTCCTGGAGTGAAAAGGATCAGGAAGATTTGCGGGTTTGCTATCAGGAGAAAGGAGCTGGTCTACGGCCTAAAGTTTTGACCATGATCCTGGATTGGTGGGCGCGGCCAGCTGAGTTTGGAGGTAAGTACCTGGCGGCTCTGCAATCCTATTACCAGGTATTTTTCGCTGAAGAAGAAGCCCGTATCCTTCCCGCGTTGCAGGAATCGCTGGAGCAGGCTAAAGCCTTGGCTGCAAAATTAGATGTGCCAGCCCTGGTAGAGAATCTCTCCCAGGGTTTGCGACTGGCTTCCTTGCCAGAATTCTCGGAATTAATCCTGGCCCCGTCTTACTGGAGCACACCGCTAGTGGTTTTCACAAAGTTAAGCAAGGGTCGCATGTTATTGGTTTACGGAGCGCGACCAGCACAGGCCTCATTAGTTCCAGGAGAGGTTGTACCTGACGCCCTGGTTAGGTCGCTGAAGGCTTTAGCCGACCCAACCCGGTTACGGATACTGCGTTATCTGTCACAGAAATCCCATACGCCAGCTCAGCTCTCACGCCGCTTGCGCTTGAGAGCCCCCACCGTCATTCATCATTTAAACGCCCTGCGACTGGCGGGCCTGGTTTACTTGACCCTGGAGGCTGGTGGAGAGCGGCGCTATGCGGTGCGCACGGAAATAGTAAGGGTAACTTGTGACGACCTCCAGGCATTCTTAGAAGAAGAACCCAAAGCGTAAGCGCGAGATTTGGGGGATTTGAACGAGATTACTATAGATCTGCAACAGGCCGTTTTCGAAATAAAGGCACCATAAGAGCCGGCCTGTAACCTTTTTAGGGGAGTCGCATCTAATGTTTGTGCTCTTCAGAGCAAAATTAGATGGAGGTAAGTATTTATTATGGAAATGATGATTGATTTCCCCGGTGGAGCGCGTGTCGATGCTCACTTTGGGCCTTACAACGTGGAGACAGACCAACCTACGGCTGGTGGTGGTCAGGGGTTATTTCCCACTCCCTTTGCAATATTCCTGGCCTCAATTGGAACCTGTGCAGGGATTTACGTTTTAGGGTTTTGCCGGCAGCGAGGTCTGCCCACGCAGGGGATTCGCATTATCCAGCGCATGTACAGCAATTCTACCAGTGGTATGATCGCTAAAATCGGATTGGAAATTCAAGTGCCTTCCAGTTTTCCTGAAAAATACCTAAAATCTTTGGTTAATTCAGCGGAGTTGTGCGCCGTCAAAAAACACTTCGAAACGCCCCCTCAATTTGAGATCTATACCAAAACTTTGGAAGCAGCTATTTGAAAGCAGGCAGGCGGGCGCACCCCCGCCTTTTTTTTGTCTGTATGGACCGCTATCTGGTCACTCGCTATAGTAGCCAGCCTATGGTTTGAGCGTCCGGCGAGATACAAATGATCAAGGCGATGGCATATTAAAGAAGTTATAAACTGCTCGGGAGAGCGTCGAGACCAACCTTCTGGAGGGGTCCCAGACCAGCTGGTCTGGATGGTAGAGGAAAATCACCAGGACATAATCGCCAGCCGGGGTGTAGATAATGCCGGCGTCGCCGATGGCGTGGATGATGCCGAAGAGTGAGACCCAGCCGTGCTTATGCGCCAGGCGCGTGCCTAAAGGAAGGCCGGCTTCGATCAAGGCGGGCATGCGGTTGAGGGTGAGGTACTCGATCATAGTCTGGCACTCGCTTTGAGTGATCTCATCCTGGAATACAGCTGCCAGCGCTCCACCTCCTGATTGGCTGCACTGGTAGATATCTTCCAGGAGCATACCGATATCGGAAGGCGTGGTCTGGCTATACACATCGGGGTCGGTATTGATGTCACTTCGCTGGTTGGCTGGCGTTTGGTAAAGCCTGAGGATCGGCGCTCCCGGATTAAAGTAGCCCGCCAGAAAGGTATTATCCAGTCCTAACGCCTGCATATTGGCGGTTACCTCTAAGGGAGCCAGCGTGCCACCGATGGCCCGTTGCATGACCCAGTCGGCGGCTTGGTTGCCGGACTCTTCGATCATGTCTTGGAGCAGTTTGACGGTTTCCGCATCTGGGTTTTCACCGATTTGCCGGAAGATGGAAACCATGATAGGGATTTTGATGATGCTGGCGGCAGTGAAAGCCACATCTGGCGGGACAGGGATGTCTTTTCCTTGCCGGTAGGCGAAGTTGAGTTCTTGGGCAGTTCGTAAATCCTTTATATAAAGGCCGACCAGCCCGCTAAAGTCTTGCAGGTCGATAGTCTGCTTCAGCAGGATTTCTAAATTCTCGATGAGTACCGGATGGGGCGGAACGCGTTTCAACGGCAGATCGACGCGGCGCATTGAGGTGGAGCGCAAGGCTTTTTCAATCAATGGTAAGGCGGCATCGATGTCCAGAGAAGTACCCGCAACCCCCGGTTGGAAATTTACCGTGCCGGCAACCGGCATGGCGGGAGAAGGTGGTTTATCGTAGCGCGCAACAATTTCGTCCTGTAAATAAGCACCTAAACGGGAGGGAGAGGAGCTCGCTTGTAGCGGGATTTGCAGCGGAGAGGGGAGGCGACCCCAGAGATAGCTCCAGAATCCAGATAAGAGATCTGCTTGACGGGTAGGATCCTCAGCGGCGGATAACATGCTATCCAGATCGAGATCAAATCCCGCCTCGGAAGGAGAGAGGTCAATTACGGCTTTGCCATAGTGAAGCTCGACCGGCAAATGGTAAACAGCCTGCAGTCGCTGTGCGCTTTGCTGGCGGTCCAGTCCACCTACCGGAACGCTGGCGATAACCGTCCCCGCAGGGTAATAAAACTCGGCGTCTTTATAACGCAGCAGCTGCCAAATCCCCAGGATGACGGCGCTCCAGAGAAGGGATGCGAAGATCCATCTCAAGGTGATAATGGATCTTGGCTTGCTCATGGATCATTTCTCCACAGGACATGAAGCCACCGCATAGTCTTGGTTGTGGAAATCCTCCCATCTCTGACGCCCCCGCATATTCCAAAGAGAGATAAGAGCGTCGGGATTTTCACCAGGGCGTGATGCTCGTTCCGCCAGGAAGAACCGTGTTCTTAGGGATGACCACAATGCCATCGCGCACGACCCAATCAGCCTGGTCGATTTTCGTTCCTGGCGGGAATGGACGGATGATCACACCGGGTCCCAGACGGGTGTTTTTGTCCAGGATGGCACCCTCAATTTCACAATGCGGTCCAATCCCCAGAGGGACATGGGAAAGCCCAGGATCTTTCGATTCATAGTAATCGGCGCCCATAAGGATGGAATCTTTGATGCGCACGCCCTCAGCGATCTGGCTGCGTAAACCAATGATCGATGATTCAATTTCAGCATGCTTGATGACACAACCTTCGGCCAGGAACACGTTCATCAAAGAGGTGCCTGTGATGATCGAAGGCGGCAAATAACGAGAGCGGGTGTACAAAGGATACTCAGGATCGTGGATGTCAAAAGGTGCGTCTGGATGAGTGAGCGCCAGGTTGGTTTCGTAGAAAGAGCGGATGGTGCCGATGTCTTCCCAAAAACCATCAAAGTCGAACCCAAAGACTTTGTGGGTACCGATGGCGCTGGGTATGACCTCTCCCCCGAAATCGTCATAGCTGGTGCTCCCCAGCAAATTTATCAGCACATCGGTTTTGAACATATAAATGCCCATTGATCCCAGGAAGGGGTTTTCAGGGTCGTCCCGACTTACAAAGGGGTCTTGCTCCTGGGGCGTTTGCGGTTTTTCGATGAAGTCTGTGATGAGTCCATCGCTGGTTCGTTTAAGCAGGCCGAAACGGAAAGCTTGCTGGCGCGGCACAGGCTGTACCGCCACTGTGATATCGGCATCCTGCTCCCAATGGAACGCCGCCAAATCCTGATAATCCATGCGGTAAAGATGGTCACCGGCCAGGATAAGAACGTATTCAGCGCCAGTGGTTTGAATTTCGAGCAGTTGCTTACGCACGGCATCGGCAGTGCCCTGGTACCAGGCATCACTGCGAGGGGTTTGCTCAGCGGCCAGAATTTGAACCCACCCACGGTGAAAGGCGTCGAAGACATAGGTGCGGGCGATATGGCGGTGCAGAGAAACCGAGTTGAATTGGGTGAGGATCGCAATGCGAGTAATCGCCGAGTTGATACAATTACTGATGGGGATGTCGATCAGGCGGTATTTCCCGGCAATTGGGACAGCTGGTTTAGCGCGGTCGCGCGTGAGCGGGTAGAGGCGGGTGCCGCGCCCGCCACCCAAGATCACCCCCAGAACGTCGGTCATGGAAGGCATAAGCTGCTCTCCTCGGGTAATGCTACTCAAATCCGGATCATACGCCTATGATAATACCATTCAGCAGTCGTGCAAACGAAGATACTTTGGGGGGCTCTTTAGAGAAAAGAGGCCTTATGAGGTTAAAAAGGCGGCTCTCCCGCTGGTGAGGAGAGCAAGTGATATAATCCGCTGGTGATTTTGTGATCTTTTTTGAGTGCCGAAGGAGGGAATCGAACCCTCACTCCCGAAGGAACACGATTTTGAGTCGTGCGCGTCTGCCAGTTCCGCCACTTCGGCTTTGGGTGTATTTGGCGTTAGCGATTTTAGTATATCCAAAGATGTGCCTGGGGTCAAGATTCGATAGACCAGATTCGATAAACCAGGTCATGATGAAATAGAACCCCTTCTGGGGAATCTCGGCTTTGTGTGGGGAGTAAAAAAGGGCAAACGGCCCGTCTTTTACCTAATCCCTGCCAAATGACGTAAGGAGGAGAAAAAAATGCAAGATTCTGTCCCATTTCAGGGTGAACGGGTCTCTTTAAGAGCCTTTGAACCTGAGGATAAGCCGGGCCTGCATGCCTTTCTCAACCATCCCGATCTGACAGGCAAGCGCTACATTCCGTGGCGATTTCCACGTGAAATCCCTTTGTCTGCTAAACAGGTAGAGAAGATCTTAGAAAAGTGGGGAGAGGAAGAAAAAGCAGTCCATCTGGCGGTGGTTCTGCGGGAAAGCCAGGAGCTGATCGGTCATGCTTTTATTGAGTGGGGTTGGGACCCGCACTGCCCAGACATGGCTATCGTTATCGCTCCAGACCACCAGCGCAGAGGCTACGGGTCTGAAGTTCTTAACCTGCTTCTGGATTACCTTTTTAAAAGCACCTCGGCGCATAACGTCTCGAGTTGGATGGCGGAGTGGAATCAGGCTGCCAGAGGTTTCGTTCAAAAACACGGATTTCAGGAAAGCGGTCGCTGGAGGCGCGATGGTCTGCGCAATGGCGTGTTCTACGATGGCGTACCGGTTGATATTTTGCGCCCGGAATGGCAGCAAAGAGCTGGAGGAAGCAATCATGGCGCTTGAAGGAGGGCTGGTCATTTTGCGGGAAGAACGCCCCCAGGATATCCAGCTGCTGGCTGATCTGCGTAATGACCTCGAAACACAGGCATGGAGCAAGACACTGCCTCCCGATTACACTGAAGCGATGTATTCTAAGCGTTACCAGGAGCGGGAATTCACTTACGATCGCGATGACGGTCGTTTCATCATCGAAACCTTAGATACCCACGAGTTCGCCGGCACAATCAGCTACACCGGGCTGGAGCCTCGTTGGGCTGCAACGATCGGCATCATGGTAGCGAAGAAGTTCTGGGGGACAGGATTGGCCTATGACGCTCAGGAAGTGCTGCTCAAATTCATGTTCCAGGAGCTCGGCTTGCGGGTCATCCGCTTGTACACTCATAGTGGCAATCCCCGGGCAGTAAGATTGGCGCAAAAGGCCGGCTTCCAGATCTCTGTCCGCCAGCGCCAGGCGATCTTCAAAGAGGGGGCTTTGTATGACAATCTAATGTTGGATTTGCTGCGGGAGGAATATTTCGCACAGCACCCGGAACTGGTGGACAACTTGCCCCAGCTGGGCTGATCCCTTGAAAGATTTCTATGCGTCTTGGCATTATTGGCCTGCCACAATCAGGTAAAACCACTCTTTTTAACGCCCTGACGGGCGCCGACCGCCCCACGATCACCCGCGGCGGGCGCTTTGAGACGTATACATCTATTGTTGCTATCCCCGACCAGCGGGTAGCACGTCTGGTGGAATTATTCCAGCCTAAGGAGACGACCTGGGCAAAAATGACTTATGATGACATCGTCGGGTTGAACGGGCATGCGAGCGAAGGTATATCTGGTGGGTTGCACAACCAGCTCAGCCAGGTGGATGGTTTCCTGCAGGTGGTGCGCTGTTTTGAGAGTGAGCTTGTGCCTCTTCCTGACGGCTCTGTTGATCCCATGCGTGATTTGGCTTTGATGGAGGCTGACTTACTGCTCAACGACCTGATTATCGTGGAGCGCAAAATGGAGCATCTGACAGATGGACTTCGCACGGCTAGAGCAAGTGACCGCCTCCATATTGAACAGGAAATTAGCCTATTTGAACGCTTGCAAGCTGCCCTTTCGGCCGAAATACCATTGCGGGACGTGGAACTCTCGGCGGAGGAATACAAGCTGATCTCCGGATACGGGTTTATTTCCCGGAAGCCGGTATTAGTGGTGCTTAACTTGGCAGAGGGGCAACCGCCTCCTGAGTTGGTCTATGCCCACCAACACAGCGAGGTTGTTACATTTCAAGGTAAACTGGAAATGGAGATCGCCCAGTTGCCGCCAGAAGAGGCGCCAGCCTTCTTGGCAGAATATGGTATCTCAGAACCAGCCTTGAATGGCGTCATCCGCCTGTCTTACCAGCTGCTCGACCTGATCTCATTCTTTACCGTGGGTAGCGACGAGGTGCGCGCCTGGACAGTGAAAAAGGGGTCAACCGCCTACCAGGCTGCAGGAGTGATTCACTCTGATCTGCAAAAGGGTTTTATCCGCGCTGAAGTGATCGGTTGGGATGAGCTGCTCGCCCTGGGCGGCCTGAGCGAAGCGCGCCGTCGCGGTAAACTGCGCCTGGAGGGCAAGGATTATTTGGTCAGGGACGGCGAAATTGTACATATTCGTTTCAACCTGTGATGGGCAACCTCCACGAGTGAAATAAATTCATCCTTTCCGGGCCGGTATTTGTCCTCTCTAGGCCGCTAGCTGCTATGCTTTTGGTATAATCAGACTTACCATTACAGTGGAAATCACCCACGGGGAAAACTCAAAATCACCAAGGAGAAGGATATGGATGAAAGAAGTGGTGAAAAGTACCAGCGAGAGATGCCTGCAGAAGACCGGGTAGGACAAAGCCCAAAAGGGGCAGGTCAATCTGTACCGGATCGTGCTGCAGCCTCTCAAACCGATTACCTCAGCGAACATACCGTGACGCCTGGTGAAACCCTTAGCCATATTGCCCTCAAATATTACGGCTCGGCGGTTAAGGAAATGTGGATGCTTATTTATGACGCCAATAAGCAGGTGATCGGCGATGATCCCAATCGAATCCGTCCCGGACAGGTCTTGAAAATTCCAAAACCCACCCAGTAGTCAGGTTGCCAGCCCCCAGAAACGGGGGTTTCATAACTTTTATAGAGCCCATTTCACTGGATAATTTGACATAATATGTATACATAATATTGGAGAAAAAATGACTCTTCAAGATATCACCTTTTCCCAAACTCGTTGGAGTCTCTCAGATCTTTTCCCCGCCCATGACAGCCCAGAGATGAAAGCCGCTTTTTCAAATCTCGAAAGCAGTGTGGCCGATTTTGAAGCCAAGCGACCTGAGCTGGTTGATGATATCGATCGGCAAATTTTCATGGACTTGGTCCGCGAACTGGAGGGGATCGAGCGCCTGGCTTACCGGGTGTACAGTTATGCCTCGCTTTGGTTTTCAGAAGACACTCAGAACCAGGAGGCCCCAAATTTTTTAGCCCGCGTCGACCAGTTTATGGCTGGCATGCAAAACCGGGTGCTATTCTTCAACTTGTGGTGGAAAGGGCTGGATGAAGCAGTAGCCCAGCGGTTGATGGCTGAGGCGGGAGACTACCGCTATTGGTTGGAAGAGATGCGCCATTTCAAACCGCATACCTTGAGTGAACCAGAAGAGAAGGTTGTCAATATCAAGAATGTAACTGGCGTCAATGCTCTCAGCACCCTCTACGATACCATTACCAACCGCTACCTCTTTAAATTACAGGTGGATGGCGAGACCAAAGAACTGACCCGCGGCGAATTAATGGTTTACGTTCGCCATCATGACCCGGCCTTACGTGCCGCCGCTTATCAAGAGCTCTATCGCGTCTACGGGGATGACGGTTCGATTCTGGGGCAGATGTACCAGACGCTGGTGCGCGACTGGCGTAACGAACAGGTCGACTTGCGGCACTACTCAGCCCCTATCGCCGCCCGCAACTTGATGAACGATATCCCTAATGAAGTAGTGGATACCCTGCTGCAGGTAAGTCAGCGCAACGCCAGCATCTTCCAGCGCTTTTTCCACCTTAAAGCGCGCTGGTTGGGTATGGAGCGCTTGCGCCGCTACGATATCTACGCGCCGGTAGCCAAATCGGAAAAGACTTACGATTATGCGGAAGCAGCCAATAAGGTTCTGGATTCATTTGAGGGCTTCGAACCTAGAATTGCCGATCTAGCGCAGCGGGTCTTCGCCGAGGATCATTTAGATAGTGAAGTACGTAAGGGTAAGCGAGGCGGCGCTTTTTGTATGTCGGTATACCCGGGATTGACCCCCTGGGTTTTGCTCAACTACCAGGGCAAACCCGATGATGTGGCTACTATGGCTCACGAACTGGGTCACGCCATCCATTCCATGCTGGCCGAACAGCACACCTTGTTCACTTATCATGCTTCCCTGCCGCTGGCCGAAACGGCCTCCACCTTTGGCGAAATGGTGCTGATAGATCGCCTGCTGGAAGAAGAGCAGGATGAAGCCGTGCGGCGCGACCTGCTCTTCCGGCAGGTAGACGATAACTATGCAACCATTATGCGGCAGGCCTTCTTCGCTCTGTTTGAGCGCCAGGCTCATGACATGGTCAATGAGGGCGCTTCCATCGAGGCTTTGGCCGAAGCTTATATGAAAAACTTGCGAGACCAGTTCGGGGATGCGGTGGATCTCAGCCAGGAATTCCGCTGGGAATGGGTTTCTATCCCCCATATCTACCAGGTACCCTTTTATGTGTATGCCTACGCCTTCGGCCAATTGCTGGTTTTATCGCTCTACCAGCAATTTAAAGAGGAAGGGGAGGCGTTCAAGCCACGCTACCTGAAGATCCTCTCTGCGGGTGGTTCAGATTCACCGGCCCGCATCCTGGAAGATGCCGGCATCGACATTTATAATCCCGGCTTTTGGCAAGGTGGCTTTGACGTGATCAAGGACCTGGTCGAGCAACTCGAAGCCATCCCCGTGCGTAAAGCATAAACCCATCGCTGTCGTCCGTTCTGAAGATGTCTTCGCTTGCTGGCAAACCGCAAGCCCAATAGAACGGCACGGAATGGTTTCAAGCGGTGGCCGGGATGGATAGAAATTGAGAGGTAGGCGGATTACAGGGCTCCGCTAGTTGGCGTGCCTCGCCAGCCTGTATGTGATGCTTATTCCGCGGGGATCTCACCCTCTTCTGGTAGGATCTCATGCTCTTCCGGTCGCCGGTCGAGCATTTGCATGCTATTGGCGATGACTTTGGTGAAGTAGCGCGTTTCACCATCTTGTTCATAGCGATCGGTTTGCAGGCGACCCTCGACGAATACAAGGCGTCCCTTGCTGAGGTGCTCCTGGCAAATTTCTCCCAGACGCCCCCAAGCCTCAACGTTGAACCAGTCGGTGGCTTCCCTCGATTCCCCCTCGCTGCTTTTCCAACGGCGGTTGACAGCCAGACTGAAGCTACAAACTTTCCGACCGTTGGGAGTGTAACGGCTTTGGGGATCCTTACCTAAATTACCGATCAGTTGGACGCGATTGAAAGCAGGCATTTTTCCCTCCTAGGAAACACTCGTGAAAATATTAGTATATTTCGATAAATAAAGTTTAGCGAAAGTTCCCCGCTTGTCAAGTATGTTGTGCATTTTCTTCTCCCCGATGCGAGGTATACTAGCCCTATGTACATTGCTATCGAAGGCGCAATCGGCGTCGGAAAAACCACCCTGGCTCGTCTACTCCAGCCTGCCTTTAAAGCAGACCTTTTATTGGAGGTTTTTGAAGAAAACCCATTCCTGTCCGATTTCTATACCGATCGGGAACGCTACGCTTTTCAAACCCAAATATTTTTCTTGCTCAGCCGCTATCACCAACAGAAAAAAACTGCGCCCAAGGCTTTAGCCGATGGCAATAACCTGATATCTGATTACACCTTCGAAAAAGACGCCCTGTTTGCCAGCATTAACCTTTACGGTGACGAACTAGGCATGTACCAGCGCGTTCATGAAGCCCTGGCGGAGAAGATCCCTATCCCTAACCTGATCGTCTACCTGCGGGCTGGTACGGATGTATTGATGCAGCGCATCGCCTCACGGGATAGGTCATACGAACGCAATATGGAACGAGCCTATATTGGGCAGCTAAATCAGGCCTATGAAGCCTTCTTCGGGGATTATCACCACGGATCGCCAGTGTTGGCAATCGATACTAATGAGTTGGACTACCTCAGGCACCCCGAGGAATTGAAATGGGTGGAAAACCGCATTCGCCAGGCTCTGAAATTGTCACCTTTCCAACCAGAGCTGCCCCTGGAACTTGAAGAAAGCAGATGATCTGAGCGCCTGAGCTCAAATCTCGAGAGGGAAATGTATGCGTATCACCAAAGCGACCTTGTTGAAAATCGCCCGTGATACCGCCACACAACGCAGCCGTAGCGACCGCGACGTAATGGCGATTTATCTACACGGTTCTGTGTTAGAAGACGACCCCATATTAGGCGGAACCGCCGATATCGACCTGGTCTTCGTGCATAGCAGCGGCGCCTTATTGCCGCGCGAAATTCAACGCCTGACGGATGAAGTGCACCTGGATATCGCCCACCACGACTATAAAGAATACCGTCAGACGCGGGCACTGCGTGTACATCCCTGGATGGGACCGACTATATTTGGTTGCAAGATCCTTT
>Ga0315538_1001147_pt1 | contig 16047 bp, 17 predicted proteins | sample SalMarSW160230MG_2_FD_203834 | JGI IMG/M metagenome (GOLD analysis project Ga0315538, IMG submission 203834) | Salt marsh sediment microbial communities from the Plum Island Ecosystem LTER, Massachusetts, United States - Salt Marsh Sediment SW1601-230 ...
AATACTTTTTATTTGTTAAAAGCAGTTAAGGAAACTGGTTTTGACAGAGTAATCAGGGATTTGATTGGCAAAGGATTAATTTATTTTGGTTCCAGCGCCGGGTCGCTTATAGTCTGCCCGACCATAGAAACATCGTTATGGAAAATTTCGGAAAAAGATATTAAGAATAACTACGGGCTTAAAGATCTTACCGGCCTTAATTTAGTTCCGTTTTTACTCAGAGTTCATTATAAGCCGGAACAAAAAAATTTGTTGGAAGAAAAAGTAAAAGAAATAAAATATCCAATTAGAATACTTCAAGATAATCAAGCTTTTTTAGTTCAGGGTGATGATATTAAACTAGTGGGAGAAGGAGAGGAAATAAGATTATATTAGGCGACCTCAAAAAGCCCTTAGCTGTCCCAGTATATTTATTACCGAGCTTGGCTCATTGGTATTTTAGAATATGAATAATACAAAAAAACAAATAGTGGTCATTCATGGAGGGGATACTTTTGACACATACGAAGAATATATTAAGCATTTAAAGAAGGCTAAATTTAATCCTGATAGGGATGAGAATAGGGGAAAGAGATGGAATCGTACTTTAGGGGAAAGGCTTGGCAATAATTTTACTGTTCTTTTCCCGACTATGCCGTGTAAATATAACGCTAAGTATAAAGAATGGAATATTTGGTTTGAAAAATTATTTCCCTATATTAAAGACAATGTTGTTTTGATCGGACACTCACTTGGTGGAACTTTTCTTGCAAAATATCTTTCAGAAAATAGTTTTCCCAAAAAGATATCGGCTACATACTTAGTTGCCGCGCCTTATGACGATAAAGATTCGGAAGACTCTTTAGGTGATTTTGTTTTGCCGGATAGCTTAGAAAAATTTGAAAAACAAGGAGGCAGGATTTTTATTTATCAAAGTAAAAACGACCCGTTTGTTCCTTTTGTTGAAGTTGAGAAATATACAAAGGCCTTACCAAGAGCAGAAAAAAAGATATTTGAAACCAAAGGTCATTTTATACGGGAAGAATTCCCGGAGTTGATAGAGAGTATAAGGCGTCTCTATTAATATTATTGTTGAAGAAGATAGTCGGCCAATATATGGATAAAGAAAACTCATCAAGCTAAAATATCTCTAATTAAAGATTGTGGTTCCAATTTCGTTCCATACGGCCAGCCATCAAAATAACCGCCTATCTATACAGTTGTTTTTAATAGGGAGAGTAGATGTTAGAACTTTTTGGTGTTAGAATGATAGTAGTAAATATTTTGATTTTGTCTTATGCCAGCAGAAAAAATAAGTATTGATAATGCAAAAAATAATAAATTATTCTATTTTGTAGCTAATGCGGTTGTTTATCGCGAAAGCGATAAAAGATGTCTTATTCTAAAAAGAGATAAGAGGGAAATAGCGCATCCCGGAAAATACGGTGTTCCTGGCGGAAAGCTTGAATGGAAGGACTTGGACATTAAAAATCCAACAAGAATGAATGGAGATGTATTTGATTTTGAAAATACCGTAGAGGGCCTATTAAAAAGAGAGGTTTTAGAGGAAGCAGGCATAGAGATTCAAGATCATTTTCAGTATATCAACAGTAATGCCTTTATCAGACCAGATGAAACACCAGTAGTTTTAATTAAAATTGCCGTTAAGTATAAACGAGGTAAGGTTAAACTAGAAAAAGGGGGATTTACTGATTACGCTTGGGTTAATGAAAAGGAAGTTGAGAATTATGATTGCATTAAAGGTGTTCCAGAGGAAATAACCAAAACAATCAAGATATTTTCATAGTCTTTATTAATATTATCCTTGAAACTAAGTAGTTAGCCAGAGATATAACAAAAACACCCGTATGAAACGGGTGTTTTTGTTTCTAGGATGACGGTTGTTTTACCAACGTCCGCCACCACCGCGATTGTCGCCACCGAAACTTCGTCCACCACTGCCGCCACCGCGATTAAAATCTCTTCGGGGTGGGCGTTCTTCCATAGGACGGGCTTCGTTGACTGTCAGAGTACGACCATCAAGTTCTTTGCCATTCCACATTTCCATAGCTTTTGTGGCTTCTTCATCAGAAGACATTTCCACAAAGCCAAAGCCTTTTGAACGACCGGACATTTTATCAGTGATAATAGTCGCTGATTCAACGGTTCCGGCCTTAGCAAAAGCATCCTTTAATCCGTCTTCGGTAGTGTCGTAAGACAAACCGCCAACATATAATTTTTTAGCCATTATATTTCCTTATATTAATTATTTGCAAGTCGACCTATTATTCTCTTTAGTTTCTTCTTTCTAAAATTAATATATTTTTGACTTACACTAATTCTTATAAGGAAAGAGAAAACTTATTGAGAAAACTTACCTTTAGAGTATAAGTCATAGTTATCGGGATGTCAAGTAATTAATTGCGCTATTTTTAATTTGTGTTAAAATAAGTAGAAACACAAATAAAGGTCGAGTTGAAACTTAATAAAAAAAACTATGTTAAAAAGATTATTTATTGCAGGAATTTTATTAGCTTTGTTCTCTTGGCCGGCTTTGGCCCAAGAAACAGATGTTGACCAAGTAACTGTTGGAGAAAAGGAAGTAGAGGTGGCCGCCGAAGACTTAGACGTAGAAGAGCCAGGGCCATTTTCCTGGTTAGGGGATATTGCCAGAGATATTCAGATATTTTTTACCCGTGACCCGATAAAAAAATCAGAACTTGAATTGAAAAAAGCCAGCCGGCAATTAATTAAAGTTAGGAAAACGGTTAGGGAAAATCCTGACGATACTGAACTTCAGGCAAGATTGGAAAAATCCGATGAAAAATACCGGGGATTAGTTGAAAAAATTAATGCCCGAGTTGAGAATTTTAAGGCAGAAAATCCCGAAGCGCTGGAATTAAGGAATTTTTTGGACAAATACACCGATTATCAATTAAAGCATCAGGAGATTTTGAAGAAATTAGAGGAACAAGTGCCAGAAGAAATAATCGGGGTAATTAGTGATAATCGGGAGCGGTATTTAGAAGAATTCGGCGAGGTGATGAATCGATTACAGAGCGAAGAAGAATTTAAGGATAGATTAAAAAGCGGCTTAGAAGATGTAAAAGAAAGTATCGGACAGCGAATTAATCGGATGGAAATTATTGAGGAACTTGAAGAGGCAGCCCCAGCAGTTAAAGAAAAAATTAATAAATTGAAGCAAGAGAGCCAAAATCTTTTTCAGGAATTAAAAGTCAAGCGTCAAGAAATTAGAGAGGAAATTCAAGAGAGAGCTCAAGAGGAAATTCAAGCAAGAATTCAAGAAGAAACTCAAATGAGAGTTCAAGAAGGAACTCAAGAAGGAATACAGAATAGGGTGGAGGAAAATAATCAGGCCGGGCAAGGAAGATAAATCTTAAAATAAACATGAGAAAGATTGTTTCAGCTATTGTTTTTTTAATAGTTATTGCTTTGGGATTTTATTTTTTCTCCCAACTTTTTAAAAATGATGAGATTAAGGGGATAGATTTTAGTAGTTTTGATAATCAAAAGACGGAAAATGTGGGTAGCGAAAACAAACAGGCCGCAGAGGGAAGTATGATGGTAGATCAACTCAAGGGGGAAATTCTAAAAGAAGGAACTGGTCAAGGAGCTGAAAACGGCGACCGGGTAACAGTTCATTATGTGGGAGTTTTTGAAGACGGGACTAAATTTGATTCAAGCTTAGACAAGGGAGAGCCCTTTACTTTCGTCTTAGGGGCTGGTCAGGTGATAAGGGGCTGGGATTTAGGAGTGGCGGGAATGAAAATAGGGGAAATAAGGAGATTGTTTATCCCTTCGGAATTCGGTTACGGAGAAGCCGGCACGCCAAACGGCGCAATTCCGCCTAATGCAAACCTTATTTTTGAGGTTGAACTTTTGGGGATTAACCAATAGTTCAGAGATGTTTAAATTCTATATATGTTGCCTAAAGTTTTTATTATTATCCTTAATTGGAATAATTGGTCAGATACTTTAGAATGCCTGGAATCACTTAAAAATAATGACTACCCTAATGAGCAGGTAGTCATTATTGATAATGGCTCTAAAAAAAAGCCCCAAGCGCCAGGCCCAGAGATAAAAATTATCTACAATAAGGAGAATCTGGGATTCGCCGGCGGTAATAATGTGGGGATTAAATATGCTTTAGAAAAAAGAGCTGATTATATTTTGCTTTTGAATAACGATACGCTGGTTAAACAGGATTTTTTAACTAAATTAGTTGAAGCAGGGGAGAGTAATAAAGATTTTGGTTTGCTTGGTCCGAAAATTTATTTTGCTGGCCAAAAAGAAAAAATCTGGTTTGCCGGTGGTCAGGTAAATTGGCTATATAATAAAGGGATAATGAAGGGATATAATGAAATAGATAAAGGGCAATATGATTTGCCAGCTATCCAGGAAACCGAATATATTACCGGCTGTTGTCTTTTAATTAAAAGAGCCACGATAGAAAAAATCGGCCTAATGCCTGAAGATTATTTTTTATACTATGAAGATACTGATTGGTCTTTGGCTGCCCAAGGAGTCGGCTTTAAATGTGTTTTTGTGCCCAGAGCTAAAATTTGGCATAAGGGTTCAAAAAGCAGTATTGAAGGTTCGCCGAGCTATATTTATTATCATATCAGAAATGGTTTAATCTTAGCCCAGCGATTCGCTCCCTGGTATGTTAAGCCGTTAGTTCATTTAAACGTTGGGTGGCGGATTAAAAAACAGATTATTAAATTGATTTTCTTTCCTAAAAAACGAACTTGGGCTAAGTATATTTTATTAGGCATAAAAGATTTTTATTCAGGCAAACGAGGCAAATTAAGGGACTAAAAATCAAGGACTGATTGAAAATCAAGGAAAATCAAGGACAGTCCTTGAGGGACTTGAAGGAGACGAATATGAAAATTGGCATTGATGCTCATGATTTAGAGGGTCGGCCAACTGGCGTTGGTCGAGTTTTGATTAATTTGCTTCGGGAGTGGTCTAAGTTTAAATTGCCAAACGATTTAAAATTTATTCTTTATTTCAAAAGGGAAATTCCTGATGATTTAGAATTGCCAGATTCTCTTTTTAAAAAGAAGCTTCTTCGAGCGCCCTTTAATTTCCAGAGCAATACCCTTTTTATGCATCGGCTTTTGCCGAAAGCGGCTAAAAAAGATAAAGTTGATATTTTGTTCTGTCCGGGCTATATTGCCCCAATTTTTTATCAAGGAAAAATTGCTTTGACTTTGCATGATATTATTTATCAAGCCCGACCTAAACTTTACAACTGGTCCAGTTTTTGGGATAAAATATTACTTAAAGAATTTTCTCGAATTTCTGCCAAAAAAGCTAAGATTATTTTCACTCCTTCAGAATTCAGTAAAAAGGAAATTTTGGAACATTATCAAGTAACGGCCGATAAAATTTTTGTTACTCCCTTAGCAGCTGACGAATTATTTAAACAAATCAATAATCAGGATAAATTAGCCGGGTTTAAAAACAAATATCAGATTAAAGATAAATTTATTTTTTATATTGGTTCAATTTTTAATCGGCGGCATTTGCCGGAAGCAATTAAGGCGTTTGAAAAAATAGGTAAGCAGCTGCCTGATTATCAATTTTTAATTATTGGCACTAATCACACTTCGCCGTTTATTGATGTAGATGGTTTAATTAGAGGAGTTAATCAGCGGCTTGGCCGACCAGCTGTTTTGCGTCAAGATTATCTCAAAGGTCAAGATTTAGTTGCTTTTTACAACGCAGCCGATTTGCTAATTTGGCTTTCTGATTATGAGGGTTTTGGTTTGCCGATTTTAGAAGCCATGGCTTGCGGGACATCGGTCATAACTAGTCCTTTTGGTTCTATTCCGGAAGTAGCCGGGGATTCGGCTATTTATATTCAGGATTCAAAAAATATCCAAGAGATTTCCCAGGCGATTTATCAAGGTTTAACTGATGAAAATTTACGGCAAAAATTAATCAGTCAAGGATTAGCCCAGGCCAAAAAATTCTCTTGGTCGCGCTGTGCCCGGCAAACCTTACAAGGACTCTACAAGGACTATCCCTAAAATACAGTCCTTAGGACTATATTTTAGGGATAGTCCTTGATTTAGTCTTGATCTCAATTCGTTTCTTTACTTTTTAAAATTTTCAAGGTAGAATATAGATACAATCTGCGGCAATCACAACTTGACATCCTAGGTTCGATATGAAAAAATTCAGGTATGGGATACGCGGGTAAATTAGATTTAAAATTAAAAGCTCAGTTTCTGCGCAAGAAAGGACTTTCGGTAAAAGAAATCCAAAAGAAACTGAGAGTTTCGAGGTCTTCGGTGAGTTTGTGGGTTCGTGATATACAATTAAACAAGAAGCAACTAGAAAGATTATATTTAAATAAAAAGACAGGGGCTTTAAGGGGAAGTATTATCGGGGCAAAGAAAAAGCAGAGAGAACGTGAAGATCTAACCCGCAAATTAATAACAGAGGGAAGAAAAGAAGTAGGGAATATCTCAACTCGCGATAGATTTATAGCTGGTATAGTAATGTATTTTGCTGAGGGGGATAAAAAAGATGGTCATATTGGTTTTTGTAATACCGATCCTAATGCTATAAGGTTTATGGTCGATTGGATTAGAAAGTTCTGTAATCTTCCCAAAGAAAAATTGAGAGGAGCATTATACATTCACGATGATCTTGATGAAAAAAAGGCAAAAAAATATTGGTCTGAATTAACGGGAATTCCTCTCACTCAATTTACGAAAAGCTATATTGCTAAGAATAACCTTAATCGATTAAGAAAGAAAAAACATATCTATGGAGTATTTAGAGTTAGTACCAGCAGTGTAGTCCTTCACAGAAAACTGATGGGTTGGATAAATAGGGTTTTGGATGTAGAATAAATAAGATAATGTTCATTTTCATTCTGCGGTAGCTCAATGGTAGAGCAACTGGCTGTCAAAATAGGCAGCCCTTAAGAGTAATCTTAAGGGAAAAACTTTGGGATAACGGTGAACACTTTAATCTGTCAACACCGTGGGAACCTCGGTATTTATTGAGGGCTCCGTAGAGACTAGATACCAAAGCATCCTTATTCTAGGATGATGATATAGTCCACGCTTTAAGGAAACTTAAGGATAAGTGTAACCAGTAGGTTGCAGGTTCGAGTCCTGCCCGCAGAGCCCTGATAGAAACCGCTCAACAGCGCGGTTTTTTTCGTACCGAGGGCAGGACATTTCGGGGGTGTTCGAACCTAATAGAGAACTTACGTTTGTGCTTGACAAATAATACTTTTAATGATATATTCTAACTATTGAAAATTTGTACATAAACAATTTATTAATCGGAAAGGAGGGATTAGGTTATGCCAGGGACAAGTATTTACAGTGTATTGTTTTATGCCGGTATGTTGGTCGTGCTGGTGATCGCAGTGAACTACCTGGTCGGCGTATGGCGGAATTTCGGCAAGGGTGTTCAGAAAACCTTGGACGAAAGTAAGTCGGCGCCTTCTTGGGTGACTCCGGTCATCAAAACAGTTTTGGTCGTTACCGTGCTTATCGTGATCTTTAATGTCGGATGGAATGTCAAGCAAAGTGCTACTACCCATTCGTCAAAGTACACGAATCCCGCGGAAACGGCTGAGAAAAAGGAAGTGAAGGAATCTCAACTGCCATCCGTTCAAGAAATGGATCGCACTCGCGTTGAGCAAAAACAGCGTTCCGAAGTGAAGCCTCATAAAGACGCTCTCGACTCTTTTGACGAGAACATGAAAAAAGAGGCTGAAAAGATACGGAAACGCTCTTTGGGCGAATCAACCAGCAGCAATTAACTCAACCACCAACAATTAACAGAGGAGGGTAAAAGATGAAAAGAACATTGAATTTCTTTTTGGCTGTAGCATTACTTATCACTGGAATGGCTTTCACCGGATGCGGCACACAAGTTCCGCCGGGGACAATCGGGCGTATCAATACGACTGACGGATGGCAGGATGAAATTTTGAAACCCGGCCGTCATACTTGCTGGGGACGGGATACCATGTATCTCATCGATATCACTAACAAGGCATTCCCTGAAACCATGAAAATCCTGGTCGGCGGAAAAGTAAATCTGGCAGTAAGTTTTTCGGTACGAGTTCATGCAGATTCCAATAACACCGAAATGATGAAAAAAGCGTTTGAAAGCATCACCGCCGACAAAGACCATCGGATTACCATCGATCAGATGTACAACACCTTCCTGCGTATGAAGACCTTAGCCATACCGCGAACCGTTTTTGAGGTCCAACCGGATGTTCAAACAGCGGTGGCCAACAGCCCGGCATTGGCAAAGCAGATTCGTAAGGAAATCACTGAAGTGGCCAAGGCAACACCCCTTATCGTCGATGACGCCGAAATCACCAACTACGATTGGCCCGATACCATAACGAACGCTCAGGAAGCATTGGTTTCCATTCAGCTCAAGGAGGCCGCGGCGGAAGCGCAAGTCAGGGCGGACCTTAAAAAGGCTGAAGGCGATCTCAAAGTCGAGGAAGCCAGAAGGCTGGTCGAACTCAAGAAAGCGGAGGCCGTCGCTGGATCAATTGATATTATTAAGGCAAAATTGGCCGGCGCACCCGAATACCTTATGTGGCATCAAATCAGAGTGATGGGAGAAGCGGCCAACGGTCCCAATAACGCCTTTATTCTGTACCCCTACAACACCGACGCCGCCCAAATCAAAAATATGATGGGCAATGTCAATTTGACACAGATGCTCAAGGCGGGCCCGGGCAAAATCGAGGAGGTAAAGGCAAAGTAAGCCGAAACAAACAAAAACAATTTAACGAGCCGTTCTACCATGCGTAGGGCGGCTTTTTCTTATTCCCAAGTTACAAGCCGTGCTTGTTTCGTTAACAAATAGGTTCTGACGTCGTTCAGCATGCGGAGCCATGTTGGATAGTGCAAACTTTTTGTTTTAAGAAAGCCGTTGGCTTTCTTTTTGTTTGATGCAGACTAAGAAATATTGACTAAGCGATCAATTTCTTTATAATAAGAATAGTTCATTTTGGCAGAAACGAGTTCAAGAGTCCTTACCTGGCTGGGAGCCAGACTGGCAGATGATTAGGGGAATCTTCCTCTCTGAAGTGGACTCCTGAGTCCTCCAATCTGGTTGAGGTATCGCGAACTCGATAGACGCTTGACTTTCTCCCCTAACGGGGGGAAGCAACAAATAATCGGCACGTCTTTGAGTTTGGGCGTGCCGTTTTTAATTACGATTAGTTACCGCATCCCAAAACAGGTTTTAACGTTGTTCGGCCCGCGGAGCCCTATGAGGAATCGCACAACCGCACGGTTTATTTTTGACCGAGGGCAGGACATTTTTGGGTTTTCGAACCTTTGACAAAATTGAATCAAAGTGGTATTTTTACATCAGTTATTTAACATGATGAACACCATTTTTAGTGTGAACATTATATCTATTTTAATAAGGAGGATTCGAAATGATTAAAAGTACTAATGGGGCTTTGGGGATAGAGGTTGTCCGAGAATATGATACGATTCGATTCATCGGACATTTTAAGGAAGGCCTAACATCAGAAATAAAAGTAAAGGTATCCGACGCGAAAAATATGTTTGATAGTACCGGAACAATTGAGGTATTGGGTTATGACAATAAGTCAGTCGGTCTTATCGGGTATGAACCTCAGGGCACGAACTTTTTCTTTCCGCCGAATCAAAATCATGATTTGATTTGTGTTGACAGTGTCGAAATTAATGATGCCGTGAGAGCAGCCATCGGCGCCTAATTGTATCAAACTGTTTTCAGTAACTTGAAGCTCAAAGAGGGGACATCGCGTTCTCCTCTTTTCTATTTAGCAAATAGGTTCTGACGTCGTTCAGCATGCGGAGCTCGCATCTAGAAACGGCTTAACCAAGCCGTTTTTGGTTTTATTGAAAATATATAATTATCACGGTAGAATGAAAATATGGAGAAGATTGTAATTTTAAACAGAAAGAATCAAAAATTATCTGCATTTATTCACAAACCAACTAAGCAGACAAATAAAATAATCATATTCGCCCATTCATTTAAAGGGGATAAGGATAGTGATTATATTGCGGTTGATTTTGCTAAACATATATCTAATAAAGGTTATGCCTTAATTCGTTTTGATTGCTTTGGTACAGGCGAAAGCGAAGGTAATTTTGAAGATTCTAGCATAATCACGCAGATAGAAGATTTACAAGATGTTATCAAATATGCAAAGTCATTAGGGTATCTTGACATTTGTCTGATTGGTTTGAGCATGGGAACAAGTGTTTCAATTATGGCTTATGATAATTCTATAAAATGTGTAATTTTATGGAGTCCTGTTTTCAGTCACCTGAGTCTATTTGAAAGATATAGAGAAGAAGTTTATACAAAAGGTCGCGCTATTGATGGAAGTTATATCACAAAGAAAAAATTTATAATTGGGAAAAAGATGTTGGATTCATTTAAGGACATTGAAATCAGCTCGAATCTTGCTAAAATTAGATGTCCATTATTGGCAATAATTGGAAGTGAAGATAGAAACATTTCTGAAAAAAGAGCACAAGAATTTATGAAAATGATTCCTTCTGGTAATAAACTTGAAGTAATTCAAGGTGGCGACCATGATTTTTTAATTAAAAAAGCAAAAAAGAAAGTTATTGAACTTTCTGCCGATTTTATTAAAGCACATCTGTAGGTAATGTCTGTCCAAATTTGAACTTACTCTATTCCTAACAAAAAATTCGAAAATCGTCCCAGTGGGGGAGCCTAATTAAAACCATTAGCTAATTGCAGTAGATTGTTGATTGAACTTAAATTTTCCCTAATTCTATCCCAGTCTAAGGTTCTAAACGTGTCTCGTAGGGGGAGCCCCGTAAAAAAATCGCCAAGAGGGCGATTTTTTGGTAGAATGGAAGAAGATAATTAATTAACAAATTACATGTCCAAAACAATAATTGCAATCATTGTTATAATAATCGTTATGGGGTTAGGTTATTGGGTTTATCAATCAACATTGGCACCCGAAGAGGAAGTAATATCAGAGGGAAGTAAGGACTGTGTTAATAATGACGACTGTGTTGTTTTTGGTAAAACCGGAGATTGTAACTGCGGTTGTTATAACAAAGACAATCTTCCATCAGAAACTGGTGGAGAGTGTTTTTGTGCCGCTCCGACTTCTTGTAAATGCGTAAACGGTAAATGTGAAGGAGTTTTTGAAAAAGATCAAGCGGTTTTGTCCGAAGAAGAGGAGGAAGAAGAGGCGGTTCCAGAAAAAGAAGTGCCTAAGGAAGAAGAGAAAGAACCCGCTCCGACCATTACCCAGATTACTTTTTTAGAAAAGCTTGCTGCCGATCCTTCTTGGAGTCCCGATGGAAGCAAAATAGTTTTTTTGGGTTTGGAGAAAGACCAAATGAAAGGCGGTCTCTATATGATTAGTAATGACGGAACCGGACTTACTTCAATTGGTCCCTGGGAGCGAGACCATCTCTTTAATCCCTCTTGGAGTCCGGTTGGTAATAAAGTAGTAGCTTATGGAGAAAGAGAAAATACTGGACTGTTTTTAGTTGATTTGGATGAGGATTGGGCAAAAAGAGTTCAGCTGACTACACAGAAAGTGGAACATGCCAGTTGGAGTCCTGACGGAAATAAGATTGCCTATAATGTTTACAATGAAGATAAGTCTTTTTCATCAATTTGGGTAATGAATGCTGATGGGAACGGTAAAACTCAGTTAACCACTGATGAAAATGATTTTTGCACTGGCCCATCATTTAGTTATGATGGCTCAAAAATTGTTTACCTCAAAGGATTTACTACTACTATGCCCGGAGAAAAACCTAAGGAAGCAATAAATGAGATTTGGGTTATGAATAGTGATGGTTCAAACAAACATATGATATATGTGCCAGGGGATGGCATGCAATTAATACGGGAACGCGCTTGGAATAAAAATAATAAAATTATATTTACCAAACATCAATATCAACGAGCTCCTCAAATTTGGGTTATAAATTCTGACGGCACCAACCCTCAATGTATACTTGATCCCGAAGAAGGCGGTATTCCTACTGCTATTTATGATGACGCTGTTTGGGATAATTCTGGCACCAAAATAGCAGTTACCAAAGTAATATTAAGCGATGAAAGCTGGCAGGTAGCTACTTTTTCATGGGAAGAATAATGAATACAAAAATTCTAATCATTTTAATAGTTTTGATTGCTTTGGGTGTAGGTGGATTTTTTGCTTATAAAAATATTTTTGTCCCCAAAACAGAGGAAAAAGCTTCTGCGGTTGAAGAAAAAACAGGAGAAGGGACTCCGGAAGAGCGAGAAGAGGAAGAGGTGGCTTTAGAAGAAGAGGAAGGGGAGATTTCAGAAAAAGAGGTGCCCGAAGAAGAAAAGAAAAAATCTACTTCGATTCCTATTCAGATTACTTTTTTAAACAATACTATCGACCCAGATTGGAGTCCTGACGGAACTCAAATTGTTTTTTGCGTTATGGAAGGAGAGGCAAAAACATTGCACTTGGTTAATGCTGATGGAAGCGGACTCAAGCAAATCGGTCCAGGCTTTGATCCATCCTGGAGTCCTGTAGAAAATAAAATAGCCTACGAGCTGAACGGACAGGTTTACACCATGAACTCAAATGGAGGGGATATCACTCAATTGACAACCGGATATAGCAGCGCTCAGCCTGCCTGGAATCCAGATGGAACCAAAATTGCGTACACTTATTACGGAGCTGGAAAACCGTCAATTTGGATAATGAATGCTGATGGCAGCGGGAAAATTCAGCTTACTACTTCTGCAGATGGAGAGTGTGCTTTGCCGTCTTTTAGTTACGATGGCTCAAAAATTGTTTATGCTAAAGGACCTGTATGGAATACCTCCTTAGAAAGACTGCCGACAGCAATAAATGAAATCTGGATTATGAATTTAAATGGTTCAAACAAACATAAGATATATGCGTCAAACGACAGTTACCAGTGGATATTCCAGCGAGCATGGAACAAGAACAATGAGATTTTATTCATGAAAAATCCGCTTCAGGACAGGGAGATTCCAGAAGTGTTTGTTATAAATTCTGAGGGAACTAATCCTAGATGCATGGTTGATCCTCCAAAGGATTCTTTCGGTATTCCTATATCATTTTATCTTGATCCTGTTTGGGATAATAGTGGTACTAAAATAGTAGCTGTTAGAAAAATGATAGATGGACCACAAAACATCGTTACTATTTCAGTAGAAGAATAGTATTTATTTTGGATTGGGCAAAGAATAGTGAGTAACGGGTGGACTACGGACTAGCCAAAACCGGCACCTCAAACCACTCATTTGTGGTCATCCAGTAGGTTCGAACGTCGTCTGTCCCTCGGAGCCTAATAGGGTATAGTAAAACATAGAAGAACGAACATTGACAGGATAACTGGATGTGTTATCCTGTTTTTGGTTCACGAACAATAAAATAACAAATAATAAGAGGGGAGGGATTTGCATGGTAAAGCAAGCAGTTGATGGCTTTGAGGTTCACGCCCGCAAACGTGGTAAGAAAACTGTTTTTCGGATTTGGGATGGTTCGAAGAACGTTTACGCCACTAATGTGCTTACCTCTGATAAGGTCACTATAGAGCGTCTCGTCGAGCTCGAATTAGCTGCATTTAGGCAGAGGATTGAAGCCAAGGCTCCAGAGCGAGTAGCTAATGCAAAGGAAGATGGCTTTGAGTCTCCTTTTGCTACTTCGGGCGAACTCAATGATCTATGGAAAAAGGAAGGAAAGCCTATTGTTAGGGGTCTCCTATAGAGAATAAACTCCCTTAGGCGAACAAAGGGTTACACCACGGTGTGCCCTTTTCTTTTTAGAATTAAATAGATGCAAGCTGGTCTGTTTTTATAACGAGGTCAGCTTGTTTTATTTTTAAGATATCTACCTGTCTCAATTAACAAATAGGTTCTGACTTTCCTCCAAAGGCGGGCAGGCGTTCAGCATGCGGAGCCCTGATAGAAACCGCTCAACATTGTTATTTTAGTGATTTTGGCTTTGAGATTTTTGTGATTTTTGTTATAATAGAAATAGAGAACTGGCAATTATTAAAATCTTATGAAAAAATCATCTCAAAGCGGATTTTCCGCAATAATATTAGCAGTAATTATTATTTTAGTAGTTGCTGGCGGGGGATTTATAGCCTGGAAACAGGGATGGATGCCGAAATATTTTGTGGCAACGCAAACTCCGACACCTGCCCTGACCTCGGATGAAACCGCTAATTGGAAAACTTATGTAAACGATGATTACGGCTTTGAGTTCAAGTATCCGCAAACATTTTTTCTGGACAGCCAATTCATTGATTTAGGGGATGGTTCATACGGCCTTGACAACCAAACCAAGCAATTAAATTCTGATGTAAGCCCCAGCGCAACCCATCTCTATGTGAATTTTGCGAAATTTTCATCACTTATTGACAATAAAGAAACCTGTACCAATGGCATATGTTCACAGAAAGGGCCCATAGAAGATCAACAGATTATCAATCAAGCTTCTGTTGGTGATGAAATAGAAACACATTCAGGTTTTCCGGGCAAGGTCGTATCCATAGGAAACGCAAAAGGATTTCGTTACTTAGGGTATAATCCTCAAGCTAAGGCTTATAATACTGGTGTTGTGGTATTTAACAGCCAAGTAGACCGAATAGAATTAAGCATGTCAATCGCAGCCCCAAATGAAACTGAAGCCGAAAACGATAAATTTAACAAGGATTTTGATCAAGTCATTTCTACATTCAAATTTACAAAATAAATCAATAAACTAAATCTGACACCGCAGACATAGGCCTGGGATGTAAATCTGCCTATTTATCTTCTGGATTCTGGTTTTAACATCGTCTACGATAATGAGCTATCTTGGGCTCGGTTCGAGCGACCGAGGCGTATATTTTATTGATTTTTTAAACATAGAGTGTAATATGCAATGGTATGTTGAGGGTAAACGACGAACAACTTATCGCTAACTATCTTGTCAGTGATGAGGAATCGCTGGAGATTTTAATTAAACGCTATCTTAAACCGATTTATAGCTTTGTGTATCGGTATGTTGGTAATTCACAAGATGCCGAAGATATCACGCAAGATATTTTTGTAAAAGTTTGGCGGAATCTTAAAAAATTTGACCAAAGCAAAAGTTTCAAGACCTGGATTTTTAGCATTGCCAAAAATACTTCTATTGATTGGCTGAAAAAGAAAAAAGCCATACCTTTTTCTAATTTTGAAAATGGAGAAGGGGAAAACCTGCTTACGGAAACACTGACGGATCCGGCGCCTCTGCCCAATGAAATTCTTGAACGAATCGGTATTGCCGAAATGCTCAATACGGCAATAAATCAATTAACTTCCAAATACCGTATGGTGTTATTTCTTCGCTATAACGACCATTTTACTTTCAGAGAAATCGCCGAGGCCTTAGGGGAACCGCTTGATACTGTAAAGAGCCGGCATAGGCGGGCGCTTATTCAGCTTAAGAAAATATTATCCGAGCCATAAACCAAATAGTAAAATTTGTATTTAAAAAAGGATGCACCAAAACGCATTCTTTTTTCGTATTAATAAATAGAGATATCCTGTAGTGAGCTTGTCGAACTATGCGTAGAGATTACGAAAAACTTTTTGCTTATCTTAAACCGAAAGAACCGCCTGTCGGGCTTTTTGACCGGATAATTCTGGCAATTAAGCGGGAACAGGAATTGCGGCAGACTAAGAGATTGCTGTTTGGATTTTCATCCCTCTTATTAATTTCTTTAGCGGCCATGCCTTTCTCTGGAACAATACTGGTAAGCCAAATAAAGAATTCGGGAATTTCATATTTTGTTTCTACGGCCATCAGCGATTTGGGAACATTCTTTGTTCTTTGGCAGGATTTTAGCTTAGCTATCTTAGAGTCATTGCCGATTATAGGCATGATGACTTTTTTATTAAGTCTGGCTGTTTCTGTTTTCACACTGCGATTATTCCTACATAGAAAAAGATTGTTATTAGGATATTTAATGCAGAGTTTTGCGTAAAAATTTATTAAAT
>Ga0315538_1001152_pt1 | contig 16027 bp, 14 predicted proteins | sample SalMarSW160230MG_2_FD_203834 | JGI IMG/M metagenome (GOLD analysis project Ga0315538, IMG submission 203834) | Salt marsh sediment microbial communities from the Plum Island Ecosystem LTER, Massachusetts, United States - Salt Marsh Sediment SW1601-230 ...
TAGAGACTTGTTCTACTTTCTCGTTGCTCGTGATATAAAAGTTCGTTATAAGCAAACAGTACTTGGTGGACTGTGGGCAGTTATTCAGCCGTTCTTCTCGATGGTTGTTTTCACTCTTTTTTTTGGAAAGCTCGCAAAGATACCTTCTGATGGTGTGCCTTATCCTGTTTTTAACTTTTCTGCTATGGTAGATTAGACATATTTTGCCAATTCTATGAGAATTTCCAGCAATAGTCTTATTGATGGCACTAATTTGGTATCCAAGGTATATTTTCCTCGCATGATAATACCGCTTGCACCTGTTTTGGCAGGTCTGTTGGATTTTTTCATTGCCTTTGTTGTTTTAATTGGGATGATGCTGTATTTTCATATATACCCCACTACATTGACGCTTTTTTTACCTCTATTAGTTATTCTGATGGTGTTTACTGCTGGTGGTGTGGGCATGTTTCTTGCTGCTTTGAATGCGAGGTATAGGGATATCAGATACACGATTCCATTTTTAGTGCAGTCCTGGATGTTTGCTTCGCCGATTGTTTATCCAACATCTATTGTTCCGGAGAAATACCGCATCATCGCCGTTAACAAAGCCGGCGAAGGAGAACCGTTCAATACCGCTATCCGCTATGGTTGTGCTTTAAGGGCTAATACCGAGGGTGCAGAGTTTTAGGCATTCTCTGCGCAAACGGTGTTTTTTTATTGTTCATAATACGTAAAACGAGAATAGCCCAGAGCTATTGATGATTAGTAAAGGTTATGCCAAAACAGGCGTTAAAAAAAACATCATTAATTTAAAGGACCATAGTCAGGGTTTTTCACAAAGAGTGGTTAAGGGAGGATTTTGGGTATTTTTACTTAAGATAACTCAGCATGTTTTTAATTTGCTTAAGCTTACAATCTTGGCGCGTATTCTTGCTCCTCACGATTTTGGTCTGATGGGGATTGCCCTATTGACCATGGCTACCTTAGAGACCTTCTCCCGGACCGGATTTCTTGTGGCCTTAGTTCAAAAAAAGAGGGATATAAAGGCCTATCTTGATAGCGCCTGGACAGTTTTAGTTCTGCGTGGCTTCATTTTATTTACAATTCTTTATTTCACAGCTCCTTATGCCGCGATCTTTTTTGAAGCGCCAGAAGCAAAGCTCATAATTCAGGTTATCGGGCTTGCAATACTCCTTCAGGCCTTTACTAATATTGGCATTATCTACTTTCAGAAAGAATTAGAATTTGACAAACAATTTGTTTATTTACTCAGCGGTACCATTGCTGATTTTGTTGTAGCGGTTTCTGCTGCTTTAATATTAAGGAGCGTCTGGGCACTCGTCTTTGGGTCTCTTGCCGTAGCTATAGTTAGATTGATTGTGAGCTACTTAATCCATCCCTACCGACCACGTCTTAGCTTTGATTTATACCAGGCAAAGGAACTTTTTAGCTTTGGAAAATGGATACTTGGGTCAAGCATACTGGTCTTCTTAGTTTTTCAGGGTGATGACATTTTTGTGGGAAAGCTCCTTGGAGTAACACTCCTCAGCTTCTACCAGATGGCTTACCGATTTTCCAATGCCCCGGCTACGGAGATAGCCCATGTAATTTCAAATGTGACATTTCCAGCTTATTCAAAGCTACAGGACAACCTGCCAAGCTTGAGGCAAGCTTTTCTTAAAACACTAAAGCTTACTGCTTTTATATCTATACCTTTAGCTGGAGGCATATTTATATTAGCCCCCGAATTTACCAATATGTTCTTAGGGGAAAAGTGGATGCCAATGGTTCCAATACTCCAGATATTAGTTTTCGCCGGTTTATTGAATTCAATAGGTGCCACAGCCGGCACGATATTCCAATCCGTTGGGAAACCTCAAATAGATACCAAGTGGCAGCTAATTCGGTTGTTTGTATTAGCCACTTCCATCTATCCCCTTTCTATCCAATGGGGGATAATGGGGACTTCGATCTCTGTATTGTTAGCCCTGATAGTATCCACTGCTGGCAAGAGCTTTATGGTAGTGAAAATCACACAGTGCGGGATGAGAGAATATGGAAAAGTATTAGTTTTTCCTTTAATAAGCGGGATAATAATGGCCTCCTTTATATCCACTTTGAAAATTTGTATCACCACCGTTGAAATTTGGCAGTTTTTTCTATTTGCCGGTATAGGTATATTAATTCATTTTGGTGTCACTTACCTGTTAGATAAGTTTTTCAATTATGGGATATGCCTGTTAATAAAAGAGAGTTTAATTTTGCTTAAGGGCAGTTGAAATAAAATAACGTTTTCGTCATGTAGCAAGAAGCCATCTTCGAATATGAAAAAAATAGGCAATTTGTGAAAGGAATAACTAATGCCGATAGATACAAAAAAATATGAGAAAAGCAAGCAAGTAACACTCGTTGAGGTGAAATCACAAGACCTGACGAAGAGCAGCAGTAATCGTCCAGCAGGATACCAGTATTTCAACAGATTAAAGGTTCATTTGAATAATGACTTGACGAAGATTTTTAATGGAGAATTGGTTTATCCCCGCCAAGTGGAAATTCATCTGCCGGGAGATCGTAAGCGTGCCTGTAACTTTGATTGTTATTATTGTCAAGGTAGAATCTTGGAACAACCATTAGCTCCTTTTGAGGAAGACGCTTTAATGATAGTAGAAGAGTTAAAAGGCAGGGTACCATACATTATTTATGGAGGGGCTTATACTGAACCATTGTTAAATCCGTACCTTTTGGATTTCCTTAAACTGACGAAGAATTATGGCTCACGTTTTGGAATCCACACTAATGGTTCTTTACTAAAGCAGCTTGAAAAAGAAAAATCTTTTCTCTCCGAGATTTGCCGAATTGCCACATCTTCAGAAGACTATCTCTCAGTCAGTCTGGATGCAGGCGTAGCCCAAAGCCACATGCAAATCAAGAATACCAAGGTGAATTGGTTTGATGAGATTATAGAAGGTATAAGGACGGCTGCTAAAATAAGAGGAAATTCTGATAGCCCAGCCATAAGGGTGTGTTACCTTCTTAACAGATTCAATTCTTCAGAAAGTGAGATAAAACGCATAATAAGTATTATGCAGGATATCAAGGTCGACTCACTGAGATTCTCGATTCCTTATGACGTATACGGCAAGGGTTTTGACATGGTAAGAAAGTATAAACAAGCTGTTGAAGTTGTACATAATTTTGGTTATGGCAAAATGCTGGAACCTTTGATGTCCAAGGATTTGCGTGAAAGACCTTATGTGTTTTATATTTCTCCACACTGTCAGGATGTTGACAGGATGAATTTTAAACAATGTATTTATAGCTATTATCAAATCACGTTAGCCTCCGATGGCTATATTTACAAGTGCTCGAGCACGGCCAGTCCATCATTTAAGATGAACAGGCTTGGGAAAACAACAAGTGATTTTGGGAAATTTAAGAAGATGATTTTAGCTAATCATAATCCTAACTTTAATCCTTCCACCTGTTTTAAAGTCGGGGCAAGGTGCAATAGAATAGCTTTAGAAATAAATACTACCTGGGCGAAAAATAAATGCAAAGAATCATTAATACAGCTTTAATCGGATATGGGTATTGGGGCCAAAGGTTATATCGTTATTTCAAAAGTAATGAGAATTTCTTTGTTAAATATGTCTTTGGTCGTTCTCTTCAGAACGATAAAGAATTTACAAACGGTCTAAATAAAATTTGGAAAGATCAAACTGTTCAGGCAGTAGTTATTGCTACCCCAATTGACACCCATTATTCTATTGTAAAAAAAGCCCTGTTTTGTAAAAAAAACGTTTTATGTGAGAAACCCTTGGCTTTAAAAACGAAAGAAATTTTAGAGTTAAAAAGAATTTCTGAGCAAAGGAATCTCTTACTCTTAACCGAATTTACTTATACCTTTTCAAGGTCACTCCAAAAAGCCCAAGAAATTATTGACGATGGTCTTATAGGAAAGATTGAGTCTGCGGAATTATCCTTAAAGTATGCTGGCAGATTTTTAAAATATGATGTTTACTGGTTATTAGCCTCTCACCTACTATCGATTTTAGATATTTTTATCCCCCTAAAGAAATTAAGCTTTTCCAAGGTTGATTTAATTAAACATAAAGGTAGGACAGAAACCGGCTTAATATTGTTTAAAAATAAGAAAGTATCAGGAAAAATAATGGCAAGTTTAAATTATCCTGAAAAGGAAATGAAAGTAATAATTTACGGAGAGAAGGGTACCGTGGTTTATACTTCTATGTCTCAACCCTCCGTAAAAATTTCTTGTTATGAAAAGACAGAAGGAGTGCTCGGCGATAAGTTAATAACAAAAGAAAAATCCTATTTTCTTGATGAAAAAAATAATTTAAAACACGCTGTTGAATACTTTTACAAATCTCTAAAAGGACAGGTAAAAAGTAATATTAACAGAGCGGTTTTAGTAACAAGAATACTTGAAATGCTTGAGTAAAAAGAGAGAAAGATTGGATTAAAACTATGAATGTTAAAAATAAGAAAAGAATAAATAAGTCTCAAGAAATAAAAGGAATTAAGAAATCACTTCTGCTAATAATAAGATTAGGCAAGAAAATTGAAATAGGGCTTAGAGGAATTAGACTCGGAAGAGCGGCAAGAAATTTTAGATACTGTAACATCTGTGGATGGCGAGGAAAACGATTTAAGAATTTTTACAATGGAAGGATGCGCCAATATGAGGAATCTATTTGTCCAAATTGCGGCTCGCAACCACGACAGAGGGCCTTATTTAAATATCTGCGATCAGAATTTCTAGCGACTTATCTTTATGCGATTAAAGATAAAAATTTTCTATGTTTAGAAATTGCACCTAGCCTATCTCCTATGGAAAAAGCATTGAAAGGCATAGTTTATATTTCAGTCGATATAGAAGATCCTTGTGCTATGTACCAGATGGATTTAACAAACTTAATTTTCAATGATTTTACTTTTGATTTAGTTGTTTGTTCCCATGTTCTTGAGCACATAAAGGATGATTTGCTAGCGAGTAGGCAGATTTATAGGGTACTCAAAAAAGATGGAACAGCTATTATTCAAATTCCAATCGGTTCTTATGAAGACCCGTTAGGAAAACGTACTATGGAATTTGGCAAGAAACGGTTTTATGAGCACGTTAGAAGTTATGGATGGGACTTCAATGAAAGATTGAGAAAGACTGGTTTCAAAGTTAATGTTATACGTTTTGATAATTGTGATGCGAGTAAATTGGGTATAGAGAAAGAAGTTATTTTCGAATGCAAAAAATAAATAATCTGATAATATGCTCGGAGGGAAGTCGAACAAAAGAGAGATAATTATGGCAAGAATAAAAGATAATCTAACTGTTAGTGTAATTATTCCCACATACAACAGAGCACATTTCTTAGGCGAAACCATCCAAAGCGTTTTGAATCAGACATACCAGGACTTTGAGATAATTATTGTTGATGATGGGTCAACAGACAAGACGGAAGAGTTGGTGAAGAGTTTCAGCGATGGGAGGCTCAGGTATATCAAGCTTGGGAAGAACACCGGAAGTTCTGCTGCTCCAAGAAATGCCGGGCTAAAGGTTGCCAGCGGCAAATATATTGCCCTGCTGGATAGTGATGACACTTGGCTTCCTAAAAAGTTGGAATTGGAGGTTGAAGTCTTTGATACGCATCCGTCTGTAGGCCTGATTTATGCAGACTACACTTATTTCGGCAGCAGAGACGGCCCAAAGAAAACAGGATTTGAGGGTGTTCCATTGGTATCTGGTTATGGGCTAAAGAATCTATTTCTCAGTGGTATGCAGTACATTATTGCGACATGTACGGTCTTGGTTAGGAAATCGTGCCTTGAGAAGGTGGGCCTCTTTGATGAATCTATGATACAATGTGACCTTGATATGTGGCTGCGCATAGCTGCGCACTTTGAAATAGACTACATAAACACTCCCCTGGCTAAATATAGGCTTCACAAAAGAGATACGCGTTTGGGCGCCGAAAGAAGTATCTGGGGACTTATCGCTTTGCAAACCAAATGCATAGAGTCCAACAAGCTTCTATTGAACAAAGTTGATTTGAAAACAATGCGCAAATGCCTCCATAGAAAGTTTCGAGGTTGGGCCACTTGGTTTTTGGGCAACAGTACTCCTCCAGAGACCCGAGAGCTATGCAGGGAATATATCAGACTGTATCCATATGACCCGTTTGCATACGTCTTTTGGTTGTTAACGTTTTTACCGTCATTGTTTACGCGAAGCCTGATATCATATTTGAGGAAAATGAAGCATAGCCTTATGAGGAAATCGTCTGACAACTAAAAGACGCTGCCTGGGTGTAATTATTCGGTTCATCAGGGATCTTAATGTGATTTTCGTGGTTTTAGTTTCTATGATTGTTTATTTTGCCGTTTTGTCTTTTTGGAAAGTAGTAGATTATAAAGAACTAAAACAATTGATAAGGGCTTAGAAAAATAGAAGTATTAGAACAGTTTCAAGGATTAACATAGTAGTGAAGAAGGAATTAAAGTGACAAAGATACTTTTAATGAACATTCCAGCGGCTTTTGTTCCAACCGACTATCCGCCTATCGGAATATCAAGAGTTATGGATGGTATTAATGCTTCTTTGGATTGTGATGTTTCCTTTTTTGATATAGATTATTATCGTCCAGGTTTTGAAGACATCAAAAACAAGATTGAGTCTTTTTCGCCCGATGTGATTGGTTTTTCAGCTATTTTAACACCTACTTATGCTTATCTGAAGAAATTATCCGGTTTTATTAAGGAAAGCTTCCCTGATATTATTCAAGTTATGGGTGGCGAAATGACCGCAATATCAAACATAGTCCTTTTGAAGACCGGGATTGATTTTTGCGTTATCGGTGAATCTGAACCGATATTCAGTAATTTAATTAGAAGGCTTCAACAGGATAATTTTCAGCCGGAGAGCAATATCGAAAATTATGTGGACATAAAAGGGCTTTCTTTCTTGCTGAACGGTGTGCCTTATTTTACAGGTTATGAAAAAGCAGATACGGAAAACAGCTTGAGACAGTTTAATTACAGATTGCTCTCGAAATTTACGAATTTAGACCATTACATCTACAAAGCGGACGGACAATATTTCCGAATGAGACTTAGTGACAGCAGCAAATTAAAATATATTGTAAGTTTATTGTATCGGCATAATCGGACTAAAAAACTGGCATCAGTCTTTGCCAGCAAAGGATGTGTGGGTAAATGCACTTTTTGTCACAGATTTTTCAAGGGATATAAGGTTGCCGATCCTGATAGAGTTATCAATTATATCGAAACTTTGAGAAAAGATCTGAATGTTGGTTTCATTATGTTTGCGGAAGAGAACTTTGGCAGCAACAAAAGGTCTACCTCAAAACTTATAGAGTATTTGAAGAGCAGCGGACTCAACTGGGGAGCTGGGGCGGTAAGAGTCACAACGGTCAACGAAGAAATAATCAAAAGCTGGAGGGAAGCCGGATGCATCCATATAAATTTCGGCATTGAATCTTGTTCTCAGAAAATGCTTGATGTTATGGAAAAAAGAGCAACTGTCAGGGACAACTTACAGGCAATTAAACTCTGCCATAAATATAAAATATTTACAGTAGTAGGCTCACTAATGGGAATGCCTGGGGAAACAGAACAGACAATACAGAAAAGCATCGATAATTTATCTTCTGTCATCCCGGATGATATTGATATGCCGTATGAATTATATCGTAATTTTGTTCAGGCCGTGCCCGGAACACCATTGTATGAATATGCCAGGAGAATCGGTCTGATTGGGAAATCTCTTAAAGACGAAGAAAGGTACATTGAAAGCCTTTGCGAAGTAAGTGCCGAGGAAATAGGGCATTACTTAAACTTTACTGACTATCAAAAGGAGGAGGTGGCTTATTGGGGGTATTATATTTATCTCGAACTCGCAGCTGCATATATTAAAAAGCACGGATATATAAATGTTCTCAAACACCACAAATCGAAAAAATTTCGAGTCGGCTTAATATATGTTCTTTTCCACAAAAAGGTAAGAAGAGTTTTATTGAAATACTTAATAGTTGTTAAATCTTTTGGAATCGCCGGCTTGATAAATGTTCTTGTTAAGAAAATGTTTGTAAAAAGAACCGTAAATTTCGCAGATGTTAACCTGTCACTTAGAAAAATCAATCCGACAAATCCGACATTTGCGCGAGAAGACGGGATCAATACCGCTGTTTTAAGACAGGGGCGGTAATTATTATTTGTATCATCTGAAAAACACGTCGTTTTAGAGTACCAAATATTAAGATAAGCTAATGGTTGCAAAAGAGTATGCAATACTGTCGACATGGAGTGATTCATCCCCAAATGATATAGGAAACGGCTATATAAGAGAATTCATAAAAAACGGCGTCACATTCATTGATCACGAAGAATCATATCTGAAATACGGAAATAAAAAGGCCCGGGAATTCATATCAAATACTATAGATGAAAATAGTATAAAAGTTTTAGTCTATCAGCCCGGCCCAAGCGATTTCCACTTTAGCCTGGATTTTTTCCAATCGCTGCGAGAGAAAGTCTTTACGGTAATGATGATTGGAGACCCCGCTTATTACTTTTATACAAAAGATATATATTATGCCCAGGCAATGGATTTGGTAGTAGTCTATGATTATTCATCAAGATATAAATTCGAGCAATATGGAATTGAAGCTATATCATTCTACAGCTCTTATGATAAAAGTAAATATTTCAAGATGGACAACATAAAAAAAGATATCGACCTTTCATTTGTTGGTCATATGTTAATAGAAAAAGGAAGAACCAAAAACATAGAACATATAATCCGAAACGGTTTTGATGTTCAAGTCTTCGGCATAGGTTCAAAAAACGGTCAAATCAGCTTGGAAGAGATGGTAAAGATATTTAATAGAACTAAAATAAATCTTAACTTTACAGGCATAGGTCAATGGAACGCGCTCAGAAAAGAACCAAATATAAATTTAAGAACAAAACAAATAAAAGGGAGAATGACTGAGATTAATATGTGCGGTGGATTTGTTTTAAGTGAATATGTGCCGGGCATTGAGGAAGTGTTTGAATTAGATGAAGAAATTGTAGTTTTCCATTCAAAGGGTGAGATGATAGAAAAAATAAAATACTATCTCGAACACGACGGCCAGAGAGAAGCGATAGCCAACAATGGGTATATAAGGGCGTTAAAAGACTATGAAATAAGCACAGCAATCCCCCGTCTTATAAACAAAATAGAAGAATATAGAAAGCTCAAAATACACAAGCCGGCGCAATTATATTTAGATAAGGACTTTATAAAATATTATACGACATTTAGAGTTCTGATGATGGTAAGGTTCGCCAAGTCGAGAAACTGGGGGGGCTTTTTTGAAGAGTTACACATCATTCTGAAAAATAAAAAACTGGATATGCGTCGAACATTAAAGTATTTATTGGATTTGTTTCCGGGTTTTAAGGAATTGTTGAAACGTATTTTTTATTTTAGAGAACGCCGACAAACATCACAAGATTGGGGATTAAGGCAACTTCCTGTGAAGCGTGACAAGCATATCTAACGGTTGCAAAGCACCTTTCAAGCCTGATTGTATTTTTGAAAGCAGAATAAAAGCTCAGGCCACCAATGCACAACAATCCTATAAACAATAGTGTTTTAATTTTAATTCCCGAAAAAACTGATGGGGATAGTATCAATGATTTTCCGGATTTTAATGCCAAAATGATAGCAAAGTATTTTATGAATAGTCGTACATTTTATTGTTATGATTCAATAATTCTCAATGGGGGTAAAAAAACTGAGCATGATATTGAAAAAATCGTAAGTGAAAATAATGTTTCAATAATCTTTTTTGCACCAAACGGTTCGGATTACGGATTATCTATCGAGTTTTTTAGAAGACTTAAAAACCAGACAGGTGCGAAAAATGTACTCTGGATTTTAGATGACGAAATGATTTATGACACTTTGAGTAAATATTATTGTCAGGTTTTTGATGCCGTTGTGACATGTGATTATTACGCAACTTATGCTTATCAGAAATTGGGGATACCGTCTCTATATTACTTTTCCAGTTACTCGAAAAGTGATTTTCACCCCGTTGAGGCAAATAAAGATATCGATGTAAGTTTCGTGGGTGACTGTACAAAATCTGACAGAGCTGAGTATATAAATTTTCTAAGGGAAAGGGGAATAAACGTAGAAGTATTTGGTAAAGGCTCTGATAATGGATTTATAAGAAAGGAAGGCCTTTCGGAAATATTCTCCAGAACCAAAATAAATCTAAACTTTACAAAAGTTGATAAACCCTCAGCTTATGCCTGGTATTTAGAGGACAATCCAATTTTAAACTTGGTAAGACAAAACAAAGGCAGGCCAATGGAGATAGCAATGACAAACTCTTTTTGTCTGAGTGAATACTCTCCGTCGTTGGCAGTTACATTTGAAATAGGCAGAGATATGGATGTATTTTACGATAAAATGGATTTATTGGAGAAAGTTCAATATTACCTCAAGAATGAAGATATTCGCGTTCAAATGGCAAACAACGCCTATCAAAAGGCGGTAAATGTTTATGAAGCAGGTATATTTATACCAAGATTACTGGAAAGTCTGTGTGATATCCTGGCAAATCGGGAATATTTACCGGGACAGTCAAAAATATTTAAGAATAGTATATTCAAAAAAAATCATATTAATAAATTGACTTCCACAATGTTTCGTCAGTTATTGAAATTGAGATTTGGACCGGCGTTTGAAACATTTACGAATCTTTTTCAGTATGGTTTTGGTATTTTTCTGATTTCTTTTATAAGAGGTACCAAAAGAGGATTGGTGAGAGTGTATTTAGGAATTAAGGAAAAATATGGTAAAAAACATTCTACCGCCTTTCTTCCAAACAAGATTACACAAATAGGTAGTAAAAAGAGTGGTGTGATAGTCGAGATGTACCCACAGGAGCGGCACAGTATCGGATAAGCCTGGTACAAGTATGAAACTGCAGGAATTAAGAGGAATCGTTGGTAAAGCAAGAGAGCCGTTTTGGATATCAAGATTGACCTGGCGCCGGCTTAGTTTTTATGCTACTTGGCTTTGCGTCAAGCTCCATATTTCTGCCAACATTGTTACTATAGTGAGTTTTATTGCCGGAATGGCTGGAGCTGTATTGTTTTGCTGGCGTAAACCGGTCCCAATCATTACCGGTCTTTTGTTGGTATACGTGTGGTGGTTCTTGGATCATGTTGATGGAGAAGTTGCAAGATATGAAATCAAGGTTCTGAATAGGAAGCGCAATCTCGCTGGAGATTATCTTGATACGCTCGTACATAGGTGGGTAACACCTTTAATTCACCTATGCCTCGGCATCGGTCTTATGCGTACCTCCGGTCAATGGTGGTATGTCCTTATCGGGTCTGCTGCGGCCAGTGCCTATGTGGGTTTCACTCGTACTGAAGCCGCATCATTAGCTTTAGCTTACATCGTCTGCGGCGTACTGGATCCACATAAGCAGGGGGTTCGTGAACTCTGGGATATTGGTCGCCTAACGCCGGAATCTTCCGATGATAAAGGTGGGTGTGGCAAACTTATGGAGCTGGCAAGGCGGGTTAAGCTGGTGTTTGCGTATCCCGGTTGCCTTTTACTCCTGTCTATTGTGCTTGTTATTGATATTGTTTTTGGTCTGCGTGCATTTTTTGTCTGGGGTACTGTATATGTAGATGCTACGCTGATATATCTTGTGATTACAGGTGTTCTGTCAATTGTACAGCATATTTTCGCTACGTGGTACGTTGCCGGAATTCTCAAAAAGCTGCCTTGAAAACACATTTGTTACAGCAAGGTTAGCACAACGAGCAGGAGCGTAATATAATAATGGAAAAACAACATAACAATCAAACCGCAGGATTCTGGCATATAAGGTCGGCGAATTACGATAAGTTATATTGGATAAAAGATAAAAGCTATTTGAATGCAATAATCAAGGCAACACGTTTTACAAAAAATGACATTGTCTTGGATGTAGGAACAGGCACAGGTGTTGTTGCCAGGAGTATTAATCCTCTGGTCAGGCACACGATTGGTATTGATATTTCAAATTCAATGTTGAAAAAAGGTCATTGGGAAAATGTTTCCGTTATTAAGTGGGATATTCGAAAAAATATATTTGCCAATAATCTGTTTGATAAAATAATAGCAAGAATGGTATTTCATCACATACTTAATGGTCTCGATAAAGCGATATTGCGATGTTATGATATGTTAAGAAGCGGAGGCAAATTAATAGTAGCCGAAGGTGTACCGCCGACCAATGACAGGGATGTTGTTAATTGGTATTCAGCCATGTTCAGACTAAAAGAGGAGAGAAGAGTTTTCACGACGGAGAGATTGGCTGATTATCTGAAAAAAAACGGTTTTAGGAATATACAGATAACAATTCATATAATAGATAATTTCAGTATAAAAAACTGGTTAATAAATTCCGGCCTTTCTAAGGAGAAGCAGCATAAAATTATGCAGCTTCATATTAAAGCAGATAAAAGGATTAAGGACGTTTATAAAATGAAAATTGCCGGGGGTGACTGTTTAGTAAGAACCAAGAATGTTATTATAATCGGTGAAAAATAAAAAATATGGTAAGCAGCCCGGTTTTAATTAGTTTTGTAACGCCTAAAGATACGGTAGATTTGGTATTATATTACTTTCTATGTTAACAGAGACTGTTACTGACGGAGTGAATGAATTTATTATAGACAAGCGGGTCATTAACGGGTTGAAGAAAAAATACTTTTCTTGTTAGAAAACCTTAATATAGGGCAAGAAATTAGTAAGGCGCATATGCAAAAAGTATTTGGATAAATGAAAAAGTGTTTTTTATCCAAAAGCTTAGAAAATTTATCTTTTTCCGGATTACCAATCGCTTGAAGAGGAAACGGATGGAGTTTTTCCTTGAGGCGATGGATATTAAGGATGCCACGACAATACTGGACATTGGTGCAGGGGGAGGTTTTCTCTGGTCTGAATTTTGTCTTATAGTTGGATTAAACTTGATTGGCTTGGACTTGGCAAAAAGTGGTTCGGATGTGATTTTATTCTGGTTCTCAGCGGTGAGTCAAAAAGAGAAAATATCGAAGATTGTTCCGAGTTTCCTGATTTGAGCGTCAAAGACATTGGGGATATCTTAGAGTTTAGTTACTCAAGATAATTGTATCTTCATTAAAATCATCTATAAGCAGGGCGGGGATTGACTCAATTAACATATACAGAAAGTGGAAATACCTTTGATAAGGCCGGGATATATATTATCCTGTTCGTGACAGTTATTGCAATATCAATTGGCTGCCTGATAGCTTTGCTGCCTGCGGATTTGGTTTTTGTCATAATTGCCGCTTCCTTTCTTATTGTTGGATTGATTCACAAACGATTTCTTATCACTTTTGCTGTTTTTGGCTTAATTTTATTTTCAAGAGGCTTTGCTCATTTAAATGTAAAAATTGGTATTTTGCCTGTTTATGTTACCGAAGCTGTTTTAATGATTACTATAGGAGGATTATTTTTAGATAGGTTGATTGCCGGGGACAAAATTAGTTACTTCCAGAAAATTCCCCTAAAGAAAGAGTTCATATTTTTTTATTTAATCGGTTTTATCTGCCTGGTTAGAGGATTACTTTTATATTCACCGGTATTAACTCTCAGGCATTCCGCAATCATTTACTATTCTGTTTTTTATTTTTTGATGCCGATTCTTTTTAACACCCTGGAAAAAATAGAAAAGCTGCTCAAGTTAATATTTGTAGCATGCTTAATTATAACAATGGCAACTCTTCTTAAAGTGAAACTTCAGATAAATGAATATGGAGCATTAGGTGACTATAATCACTTATATCTTTGTTTGGCCATAATACTTGAAACATTTTATTGTATATCTCTCAAAAAGAAGATAGATAAAATCTTTATTATTTTAGTTGTCATTCTGCACTTACTTGCCGTTTTGATTAATCAAAACCGTGCTTCTTGGGTTGCTCTTTTTGTGTCGTTTCTTTTCATTTTTTATCTTTCTATAAAAAAAGTTGGTAAATTAGACAGGAAAATAATAAAGGTTTCTTCATTTATTTTACTGGCTGGTATTATCTCAATATGTTCTGTTGGTTTTGCAAAGCCTACTCTATTCAGCGATCTTGGGCAAGAAGCAGCATCTGTAATATTTTTTAATCGCATGGGAACTCGCTCGGCTGGTACTGCCAGATACAGGCTGGCTATCTGGCACGAGATGTTAAAAGATATATCCAGCAAGCCTGTATTGGGATGGGGTTTTGGCAAAGCATTTCTTCCGGCTTTACTTGAAGAAAGAGGATGGTTAAGTAGTGCAGCGAAAGAAAGAGCCTGGGTGGATCCGCATAATTCTATTTTAGATTTAACATACAAGACAGGAATAATCGGTCTCTTTGCGTTTGTGTTAATCATGATGAAGTTTTTTTGTAGAACAATGAGGTTTATTCGTACTTGCCGAGATAAAAAGATAAAACTTTACATCATGGCGTTATTGGTTTGTTTTTTGTTTGTTTTAGTACTTGCTTTTTTTGAAGTAGTTTTAGAAGGTGCCTTTAGGGGTGCTTTTTTGTGGATTACGATGGGCTTGGTTGTAGCTTTAGAGAATATTTATCGAGAAAACGAGCTGCAGGATGAATATGTATGGGCGGAGGGATATAATAATGCAACGATATGAAAATTCTTATTTGCCATAACTATTATAAATATCGAGGTGGAGAGAGTCAGACTGTATTAAGAGAAAAGCTGCTGCTTGAGTCCAAGGGACATAAGGTAATTCTTTTTACTAAAGATAATAAGAATATTGATAACTACAATTTAATACGGAAGATTATATTCTTCCTGAACGTTGTTTTTTCTTTTGATACTTATAAAACGATAAAAGAAATTATAAGAAAAGAAAAACCTGACATCGTTCATATACACAACGTATTTCCTCTGATTTCACCTTCGGTTTATTATGCCCTTAAAAGTCTGAAAGTTCCGATTATCCAGACAGTGCATAACTATCGTCTATTGTGCCCGAACGGGCTCTTTTTGGATAACAATTGTAAATTGTGTGAAAGATGTAAAAATGGCGTTTTTTTTAACGCTGTATTACATAAATGCTATCGTAATAGTTACTTACAGAGTCTTGGAATGGCTTTGACCTTATATATCCATCGAAATCTAAAAGCTTTCGTAAACAAAACAGATTTCTTTATCTCACCCAGCAATTTTTTAAGGCAGAAGTTGGTTGAAGGTAGAATCCCGACAGAAAAGATTGTCGTAAAACCACATTTCATTGAATGCGATAAAATAAAACCGAGTTATGAGTTTGATAATTATGCCGTATATATGGGACGACTGTCACCGGAGAAAGGACTTTTTAATTTACTTAAAGCCTGGAAAAAAATATCCGGCGCCACTTTAAGAGTAATTGGCGATGGGATAATTCGCGGCGAATTAGAGGAGTTTGTCGTCAGAGAAAAGATTCCGAATATAGAATTTCTTGGATTTGTAGATGGGACAAAAAGGTTTGCAATCCTGGAAAAAGCAATGTTTTCTGTACTACCTTCGCAGTGGTATGAAAATATGCCTTATGCCGCGCTTGAAAGTTTTGCCTGTGGTGTTCCGATTATTGCTTCACGGATTGGCGGGCTTGGAGAATTGGTAACAGATGGAGTTACAGGTTTACTTTTTGAAGTGGGCAATGTTGATGATTTAATCCGAAAAGCCTCTAAGCTTATAGATGATAAACAATTGTTATTGCAAATGAGATATAACACAAGAAGGCACGCCGAGGAACTATTTTCAGAAGATGTTGCGTACAGAAATATTATGGATGTATATAACAAAACAATGTGTCTCGCTTAAAAAGAGACGGTTCTTAGAAAGGAAAGGATGCCATGAGTAATAGACAAAAGGGAATTCTCGTAACCGGTGCCGGAGGATTTATTGGAAGTCATCTCGTAAGTTTTTTAGGAGATAAGGGTTTTTGGG
>Ga0315538_1001158_pt1 | contig 15979 bp, 14 predicted proteins | sample SalMarSW160230MG_2_FD_203834 | JGI IMG/M metagenome (GOLD analysis project Ga0315538, IMG submission 203834) | Salt marsh sediment microbial communities from the Plum Island Ecosystem LTER, Massachusetts, United States - Salt Marsh Sediment SW1601-230 ...
TATACGTCTCTGCATACTGGTTAAACATCTCAAGAAAGGATTTGGGGGTATCCTTAAGATGGTTCGCGTGCAATTGGTCATCCATTACAAAGACCTCAAGCCCATATCGCTATAAGCGATTGTATCATTAAAGGTCACTAGCTATAACTGGCCATTCTACTGTCAGGGCCACTAAATGACGGAATGTTCAATTCAGCGAGGGCGAAATGTAAGTACTTGATAGGTTATGGAGCCCGTAAAGGCAAAATAACATTTCTTCGCTCTTCTAGGGGACAAACATTTGAGGCAAATCACGCCAGCCAAGTTGATGACCTAATATTCCTGGATAGCTACTCGGTATAACTCTCCTGTATAACTCAATTCTGCTCTTAACGCCTAGTTTTTTATAGATGTTCTTGATATGTGTATGTACCGTCTGCTTGCTAATATAAAGCTTTTCTCCAATTTCATCATCAGACAGCCCTCTAGTTAGATAATGAATAACATCTAGCTCTCTTCTACTTAGCTGGAATCTAGCCTGTAAGGTAGTCTCCAGTTTCTTTTCGTCGCTGAGATCAGACAAAGTAACCATAAAGTTAGGCATAGAATTTATTTGATCGGCTTTCCATATCAGTGAACATTCAATTCGGAATTTCTTGCCACTTTCTGCAAATACTATCCTCTCTTTTGGCGACAGAATAGGCTGCTCTTCTGCTTTGAGTAAATCCAGAAGGTCGGAACAATCTTTAATAATACAGGATGGTACGGGGAACTCACCCTCTTCAAGATCAGATGTATTACATGACATCTTGCTTAATAACTGCAGGCAGATATTTCTTGCCTCAGCGTTGAAGAAGGAAGGAGTAAACCTATGGTCTAACCAAAGAAGCCCCTCACTATTAGCCTCATCGGCAGATAAGGAATGATTTTTCCGTGTATTAATCTGTGAAATCAAATAAATATTGTGTACAGCGACTCCAAAATGGGAGGCAAGCATCGCTGCTTTTACGACTTCCCTATCTTCATAATCCGGCTGTTTCTTGGAACGCCACAACGTAACCATGCCCTCTAATTTGTTTTTCCAGCGCAAGGTCAGGAATAACTCCCAGTATAAGTGCTGTGGCAGCATAAAATTATTATAGAAATCTGACCTCTCCCAGTCTCGAAAGGAAAGAGAGTCTCCAAATTTTAAGATAGTTTTTGGTGAAGAAATTGCTTGCTTTAACAGGGGAGAATACTGATAGAAAGAGTTTTTATACAAGACAGGGTAAAACTTATCTTCGTAAAGATTATGGCTATCTGTCCTGAAAGACCGTGACTCGACTATCTCTGTGTGCTGTGGATATCCTTTAATAAGCTGAAAGGTGGCACACTCGGCATGGAATACTTGCATTATGGAGGGAAACAACGTATTAATGAAGCTTTCTATGTCTTCACACCGGTTGGCAAGATAGACAAGATTTAAAATATCACGGTAATCTTTACCGGTCAGCCTAGCCATTTGCCACATTTATAGCATCTCTTGTTTCTTGTTGTCAAAAATACCCTATCTAGGGTATTTAATTTTATGAATGTATATATTAATATAGTAGTTAGGAAATAGGGTTGTGACTATCTTTTTCAATATGTCATGTCCTTAATCTAGGAGATCGACTATTGACAGACTGGCAGATGACCGCAACGACGATTTATTGTGATGCTGTGGATGATGATGTGACGATAATGGTCTACAAAGATTGGAGTACAAAGTGCACCGGTTATAAAAAGTATGTTGAAGATCTTGATAAGGAAAGGGCTAAGATGCTTCGGAAGAAAGCCAAACAATTGGGCCGGAATCTGAAGTGTGAGGGGCCGCAAGATTACAGAGTGACTAACTACCGGGACAAACTCACTGCTGAAGAAAAGGGCTAATTTTATTTAGGACGAGTAACTAAGAAGCTCACCGCATTGAATTGAAAAGAATAGTGCTATGAAGGTAAAAACTGATAAGCAGGTTAGATTGCACATTGACTCCCTCTCCCTTAGTTTTGGCGGTGTCAGGGCCCTTACTGAGGTGAGCTTAGATATAAGAGATAACGAGATACTGGCTATTATCGGACCTAATGGTGCCGGCAAGACCGCTCTCCTTAACTGCATAAACGGCTTCTACAAACCCCAAAAAGGTGAGATATTCTACGACGGGCGAAGAATCACCCGAATGCGCCCGGATAAGCTGGCTAAACTCGGTATTGCCAGAACCTTTCAGAATATCGAGCTGTATACCGGGCTAACCACTCAAGATAACATCATGGCTGCCCGACACATGCTTATGAAACAAAACGCCATTTCTGCTGCCCTATACGTTGGCTGGGCTCACAAAGAGGAAATTGAACACCGACGGACGGTAGAGGATATTATTGATTTTCTGGAAATACAGTCAGTCAGAAAGAAGCATGTTGCCGTTCTGCCCTATGGGATGCGCAAAAGAGTGGAGCTGGCAAGAGCATTAGCTCTGGAACCCAAGGTTCTACTTCTTGACGAGCCTATGGCCGGGATGAACCTGGAGGAAAAGGAGGATATCGTCCGATTCATAATTGATGTCTTCGAAGGTCAGGGGGCTACCTATCCCGATACCCACGTTCTGAGAGACGGGGTTAGGTGCATCGTTCTTGTTGAACATGATATGGGAGTGGTTATGGACATCGCCGACAGGATTATCGTCCTCGATTTCGGGCTTAAGATTGCCGAAGGCACCCCTGCCGAGATTCAAAGCAACCCTGAAGTTATCAAGGCTTACCTAGGAGAGGAACTATAAGCGTTTAGAGAACAAAAGGGGTGTATCCCCGGGCAGTCTGGTACATTGAAGTGGCAGATTGAAATATTATAATATGGAACGGCTCTAAAAGGTTACTTGATGCAAACAGGCCGAAAAGAAGCGGCAGAACTCGATTGGAAAAAATGTTGACTATTGATAAATACCATAAAGATAGGCTAATAACAATTGCCAAGCATTATGGTGGCAAGATAGGCCAAAGCCGAGCAACCGATATTCTATTCGGCAATAAATTGATACGAGCCAGAAAGAGGTCAACGGCTTACGCTATGGTTCAAACTTATCTTGCAGGCATGGTAGAACAAGGTATTTTCCAGAAGCTAGGCCCTGGGGAATATGAGCTTATTGGTGCTCAGCAAAAGTTTGCTTAGGTAACTCCTATTCAGTTGTTAAGGTGTATTTTGGATAAAGAAGCTGAGGTGCTCGGTAAATCAAGGTCGGTCTGCTCAGACCACTATATTGCGGACCACGCCGTCCCGTGTGGTGCCTTGACTGTAATCGGGGTTAGCACCTCAGCTTCTTTATCCAAAGTGTATCCGTCTGAATATAATAGCATTGGGCATCATTTAATACAATACTTACCTTTAAGAGATAATTCCGTAACAAAATGCTACAAGTAAGTAATATTGAGGTCACCTACCTGAATATTATTCAGGTGCTACGAGGCGTATCACTAGAGGTAGCTGACGGCAAAATCGTTGCTCTGCTTGGTGCTAATGGTGCCGGCAAGACTACTACCCTGAAGGCAATCTCAGGGATGCTAAAGACCGAGGAGGGAAAGGTAACGAACGGCAGCATCGTTTTTGATGGTAAAAGGATAGACAGGTACGGTCCCGGGAATATTGCTGCCATGGGCATAACCCAAATTATGGAGGGGCGGAGGGTTCTTGGGCACCTTAATGTTGAAGAGAACCTGCTGGTATTTGCTCATCATCGTAAAGACCGTAGTCAGGTCAAAAGCGATATAGATATGGTTTTCGATTACTTCCCCAGGATTAAAGAGCGGCGCCGCCAGAGGAGCGGCTATCTGTCCGGCGGCGAACAGCAGATGTTGGTGATAGGGCGAGGGCTCATGGCCCGCCCCAAGCTTATGCTCTTGGATGAGCCTTCACTCGGACTTGCTCCGTTGCTGGTGCAAGAAATCTATGAAATTATCCGGAGAATCAATGCCGAGCAAAAGATGGCCATACTCTTGGTGGAACAAAATGCCCGAGCTGCCCTTGGTATTGCTGACTATGGTTATATTATGGAAAACGGCAGGATAGCTCTGGAGGGGCCAGCTGAGAGGTTAAAAGATAATCGGGATGTTCAGGAATTCTATATGGGGCTGTCAGCGGTGGGCTCCAGAAAGAGCTATCGTGAAGTCAAGCACTACCGGCGAAAGAAGAGATGGCTCGCTTAAAAGAACAGGTAGAGGCAGTGCCTACTGAGATAGAGCAGGTTTATAGAGAAAAGGGCGATACCTGGCCCAAGATACTCAAATATAACTATGAAAGGTATGGCCCTAACCATACCGCCATGCGTCATAAGCACAGTGGTATCTGGCAGCCTTATACCTGGAAGGACTACTATCTCAATGTCAAATATCTTGCACTTGGTTTGATATCCCTCGGCTTTGAACCCGGAGATAAGGTGCTTATCATCGGGGATAATGCCCCCCAATGGTATTATTCTGAGCTAGCTGCCCAGTCTAACCATGGGACCTCAGTGGGGCTGCATCCAGATTCAAGTCCTTCGGAGATAAAGTACATTGCCCAAAATTCCGAGGTTAGATTTGCTTTGGTTCAAGACCAAGAGCAGATTGACAAGTTTCTTGAGGTTAAGGACGAGCTTCCACAGCTTGAGAAGGTTATTTACTGGGGCTATAAAGGGCTAGCCCACTATGATGACCCTATTTTGATGGGATATAAGCAGGTGCTAGAGCTGGGGGAAAAGCATGAGGATGCACACCCCGGACTTTTTGAGCAGAATATCGAAAGCGGTAGTGCCGACGATGTCTGCGCCATCGTTTACACATCGGGAACCACCGGGGTCGTTCCCAAGGGAGCCGTCCACACCTATAGGACAATGAGGGCTGGTGCTGAATACTACCTGCATCTCGACCCCTGGCAGGAAAAGGACAATATTGTTCCCTACCTGCCACCAGTCTGGATGACTGAGCAACAGTTTGGGATTGGTTGCCACCTCTTGTCAGCTAGCATCCTGAACTTTGCTGAGGGGTCAGAAACGCAGCAACAGGATACGAAGGAGATAGGACCAAGCATAGTACTCTACGAGGCTCGGCTATGGGAGAACCAGGCAGCAAGGGTGCAGGGCCGCATTCGACAGGCTGGCGCTCTCAAGAGACTCGTCTCCCGCCTGCTGATGCCTGTCGGCTACAAAATGGCTGATTTAAAGCTTAGAAAGCAAAAGCCAAACCTATCTCTGAAAATACTCTACGCCTTTGCTGATATAGCTCTGCTTAAACCCATTAAAAATAGCCTTGGTCTGTCAAATGCCAGAATTTGCTATACCACCGGGACTATGCTCGGCCCTGAGGCCTTCGGGTTCTACCATGCCCTAAATCTTCCCCTCAAAAGCCTGTACGGGTCAACGGAGGGCGGAGTTCTAACTGGCGCCAAGAACGACGATATCCGTTTGGATACTGTCGGCCCTATTCACAGGGGAGCAGAGGTGAGAATAACTAATAATGGTGAGATTATTTACCGACAACCTGGTGTTTTTGTTGGTTACTATAATGATGCGAATAAGACTGCCGAGGTGCTAAAAGACGGGTGGTTTTATAGCGGAGACAGTGGTTTTATCGATGGGGATGGACACATTGTCTTTCTGGATAGGGTAGAGGACCTGGTTGAGCTGGTCAGTGGTGATAAACTGACTCCCCAACTTATTGAGAGCCGGCTGAGGCTCAGTCCTTATATCAAGGACGCCTGGGTCCTAGCTGGCCCAGATAGAACCTATGCCTCGGCAATCATAATAATTGATTATGAGAGTGTGGGTAGGTGGGCGGGGGAGAAGAAGGTTGCTTATACTACTTTCACCGAGCTTTCCCAGAAGCCGGAGGTTTACCAACTAGTAAAGCAGGATATAGATAGGACAAACAAGGCTTTACCGGCGGGCATCAGGGTGAAAAAATATGTCAATCTGCACAAGGAATTTGACCCCGATGAGGGTGAGCTAACCAGAAACAGGAAGCTGAGGAGAGTCTTTTTAGAAGAGCGCTACCGCGAGCTTATAAAGGCTATCTATAGTAATAAGACTGAGGTGCCCGTAGAAGCTCAGGTCGGATACCGGGATGGGCAGATGGCAAAAATAAAGACTACTCTTAGCATCCAGTCTGTTGAAGGAGGTGCCCAGTGACCCGCCTTCTACAGTTAGGGATAACCGGTGTTAGCCTGGGCGTAATCTATGCCCTGATCGCTATGGGCTTTGTCATCATCCTCAAATGCTCCAAAGCGTTTAACATTGCCCAGGGACACATTGTAATGATTGGAGGCTACCTTGGCTTCACCTTCCTGGTAACGGCCGGCCTGCCGCTATGGGCCGCCCTGCTGGCGGCCATAGCAACGGCTGTCATAATGGGCTTATTGATAGAACGCTTTACCCTGCGCCCCCTGGTGGGTCAACCGATACTAGCGGTAGTCATGATGACCATAGCCCTGGGCTTCTGTATATTGGAGGGGCTGGCAATCCTAATCTGGGGCGGCGAGTATAAGGTCTACACCGGAGCACTGCCGGCAATATCCCTGACGATTGGTGGGATACATATTTCCTCGGCGACACTATTCACATTAATACTGGCTGTTATTGTGGTAGCTGGACTCATGCTCTTCTTCCGCTACGCCAAAATTGGACTGGCCATGAGAGCCACTGCTGAGGATGAGCAGGTAGCGCAGTGTGCCGGTATCAAGGTGACTACAGTTTATGCCATCTCCTGGGTGATTGCCTGTGTTACTGGTGTCGTCGCCGGCATTCTTGTAGGCGCAGAAGGTGGTGTTCAAACGCAAATGGCTAATCTGGGACTAAAAGCATTCGCAGTGATACTGCTGGGAGGGGTGGACTCGATTGGCGGGGCTATCTTAGCCGGAATAATAGTGGGTGTGGCGGAGACCATGGCTGCCGGCTACCTTGACCCGCTAACTACCCACGGTGGGTTGGCTACTATCTTCCCGTTTATCATTATCATAATTGTGCTAGTTATTAGACCCCACGGCCTGTTTGGCACGAAACATATAGAGAGGATTTAAAGACATTACTTGATTGTTTGTTAAGACATACCATTTACAACGGGGGTTAAGTTAAAGAGAATGAGTTTAGCCAGTAGGACCTTTAACCAAAGCTATGGTCAGGATATGGCTATCCTCCGTACCAAGAATCAGTGGGTAATTTTGCTTGCCTTCCTTGCCTTTCTGTTTACCTGCCCACTATATGTCGGTAATACGTGGCTGACCATACTGATCATGATCGGTATCTCCGTTGTTAGTGTTCATGGCCTTAATATTCTAACCGGCTACTGTGGTCAACTCTCCATGGGGCATGCTGCCTTTATGGTAGTAGGTGGCTATACCTCGGCTATCTTATGCGGCAAGTTTGGCTTCTCATTCTGGGCAGCCATGCCCTGTGCTGCCCTGGCTGCGGGATTGGTGGGTTTAATCTTTGGCTTACCATCACTAAGGATCAAGGGCTTCTACCTGATTATGGCAACAATATCCGCCTACTTTATTATTTCCTGGCTCTTCCACTTCCAGCTACCAGTCGATCTCACCGGTGGTATTTTCGGCCGGGCTGCGCCTAAACCTGAAATATTTGGCATTGTATTACAGTCCAAAGCTAGCTACTACTACCTGGTGATGATAATTGCCTGTCTGGCTACAGTCGTGACTATAAACATAGTCAGGAGCAGAGTCGGCAGAGCCTTCATCGCTATCAGAGATAATGACCTGGCGGCTGAGGTCATGGGGATTAACATATGGGCTTATAAGCTATTGGCATTCTTCATCGGCTGTGTTTTTGCCGGTGTCGCTGGATCACTCCTGGCTCACTACTATGGCTGGGCTAGTATTGAGGCGTTTCCCTTCATGGATTCGGTTTGGTATCTGGGCATGTTGATTGTCGGTGGTATGGGCAGCACCACCGGGGCTATCTTGGGTGTTGTGGCTTTCAGACTACTGGATTATCTGGTCATCATTCTTGCTCCAATAATAGCCAAGGATTTTCCGGCAATTGGACCTCAGGCAGCGGCTTCACTCAGCCTCATCCTGCGTGGACTAGTAATTATCGTCTTCCTTATCTTCGAGCCCAGGGGGCTGGCTCACGCCTGGGGGTTTGTCAAGGCATATTTCCGGCTATGGCCTTTCTCACATTAGGAACAAAAACATTAAAAACAAAAGAATATATAATTACTTAACAGGATTTTAACATAAGTAGCATATAATAAAGATATAAAGATACATGGGATAATAAACAGAGAAGGAGGTGATTAATTCAAAAAGACACATATTAGAGCAGTATTAGAATAAAATGGAAAGGAGGTGATTAAATCCAAAAAGACAGCTAATTTATGAGCTAGATTAAATCATAAACTAAAAAGGAGGAGGAAACAGTGAAAAGGAAAGTTCTTTTTATTTCGCTAGCAGTGGTGCTGGCTCTCAGCATTGGTCTTATCGGCTGCGACGGCGACGGCGTGGAGGGGCCATCGGGGATGGCATACATCGGTGGCACCTTCCCTCTGACCGGCCCCTACCCTGAGGACGGCGCTGCAGTTCTGCTGGCCTATCAGAATTATGCAGCGTGGGTAAACGCCAACCACAAGATATCACCATGGGGTCCCGCATTCCCTGAGGACGTAGTCCTGAATGTGACGTTCCTGGATGATGCGGCCAACCCAGCGACGGCGTCGACTAACTATGCGACGATGATGGCGGCAGGATATAAGACGTTCAGGGTATCAGGTTCGGGAATAGCGACGGCAATGAGGGATACGCTGATTACTGACGAGGTCGCTGCCACCACTATGGCTTCTGGGCCCTATCTCGTGACGCCGAGCGTAGGAACCATATTCAGCAATTACCCTATTTATACCGACCAGATGGCCGCCGTCGCTGATTGGTTTATGGCCAGCTGGACAGGGAACGTTTCGCCGCGGGTTGCCTATCTTACCAATGATAGCTTCGGCCAGACACTTAAGACAACTGCGATGGACAACTATCTCACGGGAAAGGGGTATACGCTGGTTACGGGCTGCCCGGCGGTACCTACGGTGCCTGCCAACCCAGGAGCTACAGCTTCCATGCTTACGTGGTGTCAGAATAACACTATTGACCTTACCCTTGGTGCCATGCTTGTTGTCGGAGCAAGTATGACGATGACGCAGGCGGACTCTATGGGTATTGGAGTGGGCCAGGCCTACGAAATGCAAATTGGCTTATGCTCACCGGCTCACCTCACTATATATCTGCGGGATACGGGTGCTCCAGGTACAATAATAGGGGACGGCCTTGTCATCGCTGGTAGCTACCCACCCTGGACTGACACCGGCGACGGGGTAACGTTCTGTAAGACCCTGCTGAACACCTATGGAGGGGGCTTCAATAGTACAGAACACATCATGTATCAGCACGGCGTTGTTGAGGCCATGATTCAGACCGAAGCATTTAGGCTTGCACTGGCTGCCACTGCTAAGGATGATCCTGCTGATCTAACAACGGCTGAGGTCCTCAATAGTGGCTTCAAGCAGATTAGTGGTCTTGACACAGGCGGCATAATCCCCACAACCATAACCTATGGTACAAATGACGTTGAAGGTGCTGAGACGGTACGTCTCGACCAGGGCCAGAGTGGCTATGACGTGTATGTGGGCGCTTATCCTCTTCGTCACGTCTACTAATAACCTTTTCTCTGGGGGGCTCGTTAAGAGCCCCCCAGAAACTCCCAATGCTCAGCCAGGAGAGCGAAAACTTGGACTCCCCACCAAGTTTTGACTAGTTTGAATTGAGTGGGGAAAAATATCCGTTCGGAGGAGGAAGAAATGAGTTCGATCCAACAGGACTTATCCATATTTAAAAAATTTAATTTTGACAGGCCGCCCGTTGGTGTTAAATTCCTACCCAATAAACCGGATGGAATTGAGAAGCTAGATAAGATTTTGGATCTCTGTGAGATGCTTCCCGAAGCCCAAGAAGGAAATGCTTTTTACGTTACCAAAGACAATTTCACCTGCGTCGGACCGCTGATACTAGGCATGATAGAGCATGAGCCAATTTTTGAGAGCGGGCAGGTAGGACCTAAATTGGAAGTCCTCAAGGATGTGCGTGCCAACCAGAGAATCTATCATGTAATCCCCAAACTACAGAAAGGTGCCGCTAACTATGTTGCCTTCGCGCCTCTGGACAAGCTAACATTCGAGCCTGACGTATTAATTGTTACCGCTAACCCTAGTCAAGCCGAAATCTTACTGAGAGCCTTAAGCTATAGCAGCGGGAGGATGTGGTCGGCAAGGGGGACACCGGTCATAGGCTGCGCTTGGATCTACATTTATCCCTACGTAAGCGGCGAATTGAATTTTACCATCACCGGTTTTAGTCATGGTATGAAAGCCAGGAATCTGTTTCCCGAGGGCCTGATACTTATGTCCATCCCTTATGACTTGCTCCCCGACATGATAAATAATTTGCAGGAAATGAACTGGGTTCCTCTCTCCTACACTTTAGGCAGAGAGGGGCATAAGAAGAGGATTAAGAGAATAGTTGACGAACTGCAGCAAGAATCTCAAGCCAAGTAAGACAAGGACATGAGGCAGGTGACTTTCAGCTTTGTTATGCTATAGTCCTTTAATAACCTCGGTTCCCCAGGCAGAGCCCGCTTTCCGCTTATCGTTCTCTCGGTAATTCTAGACTGCTACCAACAATTATGTTCTTTAAGATTTCCGAAGTCTCGGCGTCTATAGCTGAAGGTATCGACGTCCCCAAGGGACTCATTGACAACCTCTACAAAGTGGGGAGGGGGGACTCGAACCCCCACGCCTTTCAGCACATGATCCTAAGTCATGCTCGTCTGCTAATCCCGACACTTCCCCGATGGAAAATCACTTAATACAATAGCATTTTACAAGGCTCGCCTCGAACCATCGAACTCCAAGGACACCGTACCAATCAGACCCACTACAAATCAGGTCTAATGTCTCCAGAATGTTACAGTACCCTGAACCAGCAAACTGCTATCTGACCATCAGACTATGGCATTTATGCTCAAAAGCTCACGCCCGATAGTTAACTTATGGATTTCAGTTGTGCTGCCCAGTATGGGACTCAACATCGCATCACGGTAGTGATGCGCTACCGGAAAGTCTTGGGTATTTCTACTCTAGAAGATATCTTCTTTTCTGACCCTGGGTGCAAACCACCGATAGTATTCTGGTGGATTAGCCTTCTTCAGCCCTTGGTAGGTCGCTTTAGCTAGTTCAATCGTTCCCCGTCTTTGGTAAAGCTTGACCAGTTTTTTCTCTTCCAAAGATACCAGTACCCGGTCTAATTCTTCATCGCTTACATCAAACTGCTCTTTTAAGTCCTCCCGGCTCATGTACAGACCCGGGTTGACCCGGTAATCTTCGGCAAGCACATTGAGCAGCCTGCTATCATCAATCTGGGGTTTTTTGGCTGGCGCTACCGATGTCGGCATAGGTACCCCCAGCTCCTCATGTATGACCCGGCGTGGCATTTTCAGCTCTTTGGCCATCTCTCTTAGTCCCATCCTATAAATGAGCAGCTTCATTGCTTCACTGGTGCCCCCGGCTATTTGTCCAATTTTTGCCTCCCTCATTATTCTATCCAGAGGGTAGAATTTAGTAACACCGTCTCCTCCCATAACCTCAATAGCTTCTATGCTGGAGCGCATTAGCATATCGGTGCTATAAAGCTTAGAAATAGATGCTTCTACCGCCGCCTGCTGGCCCAAATCCATAAGTTGGGCAGCGTAGTACATAGATAATCTGGACAGCTTCAGTTCCGCGAGCATGTCAGCAATCTTGAACTGATTGTTGGTAAGGTTAATAGTAGGCTGCCCAAACTGGATGCGCCTCTGCCCGTATGATACAACGCTTTTAAGCAACTCCCGGAACCCCCCCACCGCCAGTGAAGCAGTAAGTACACGCTCGTAGTTAAAACCTGATACCATTATCTGCCAGCCCTGGCCCTCATCACCAATCCGGTTATCTACTGGCACCGGCACCTCATCCAAGTTTAGATAGCCGTTGTAAATGTTATCCCAGCCAATTAGCTCGTTTATTTTCTCCACATTAAACCCGGGCATCCCTTTTTCCACAATGAAACCGGTAATATGGCGGTTATGGCGTAAAGTTTCGGGGTCATCACTAGTCCGGGCGTATAACATGTATCTGCTAGCTGTACCAGTCCCGGTCACAAATCTCTTCTTGCCGTTAATTATATAGTTGTTGCCATCACGCCGGGCGGTAGTCTCAATGCCCGCAACATCGGTACCGGCAAAAGGCTCAGTAATGGCAATTGCTCCCAGCTCTCCCTTAGCAACCCTGGCTAAAAATCTGGCCTTCTGTTCTTCGGTGCCAAACCCTTTAATCTGATGAACCCCTCCTAGAATGCTCGCCCCGAATATACCCGCACCTAAAGCGGGCATACGACCTATCTCCTCGTTAACGATGCAGGTTCCGGTCACACCAAGCCCCATCCCCCCGTACTCTTTTGCTATTCCAGCCCCGAAGTATCCTCTACTGGCTATGCTTTCTACGATATCCCAAGGAAACTCCTGCTTCCAGGAGGCCTCTTCAGCCCTTGGCATCAATTCATCCACAAATTCCTTAATGCCAGCGGCTAACTTCTTCTGCTCGTCACTCCACCAAAAAAATGTTTCCATGCCATACCCCTATTTCAATCGAGATACCCCGGCTCTACCCTAGCCTACATTCATGCCGTTTTGTTGTAATCGTATAGCAATCAAAGAACTATATAAAGCGAAACTCCATGAATTTCGATTATTTTAAAACAAGTACGTCAGATTGACAAATAGCAATGGAAGGCCGTATTCTATCAATAATGACTTAACGTGGTATCGCTGGTGAGGGCGGGTTAAAAATTCCTAGAATCAGAAAACTGCTATCTGACCGTCATATCATGGCATTTATGCCCAAAAGCTCACGCCCGATAGTCAACTTATGCATTTCAGTTGTGCCGCCAAGTATGGTGCTCAGCACCGCATCACGGTAGTGATGCGCTACCGGAAAGTCATCTGCGCAGCCATAAGCACCATGAAGCCTGATTGCCTCAGCCGACGCTCTCACCGCTAACTCAGTGGCAAGCCACTTGGCCGAGGATAGCTCTTTGTCAGAAGAATAGGCGACATCGGAACCCACAGAGAAATGCCAGGCTCGGGTAATCCTTGTCGAACCCTCTTTAAGTCCGGTGTGAGTACCTTGTTTCTCGACCGATTAGCTTTGTTGCAGGATGGGGCCGGAGGCTTGCCCATCCGTGGGTGCGATGCTATAGTATGGTGCCCCTATCTAAATGCTGTGTAGCAGAGAATTTTTGAGGTAGATATGGACTTTGAGTTTAGCGAAGACCAAAAGATGCTTCAGACAATGGTACGAGCCTTCGCCATTAAAGAGCTTGAGCCAGTTGCTGCCCAAATTGATGCGGAAGCTAGATTCCCGGCTGAGAATATTAAAAAGGCGGCTGCGCTTGGGTTGTTTGGCATCGGCTTCCCCGAACAATATGGTGGTAGTGGCGGTGGGGCAATGGAAAAAGCCATTATGAATGAAGATCTGTCTCGTGTCTGTGCCAGCACCAGCGTTACTATCAACGGAAGCATGAGACTTGCCGGATCTCCACTATACAAATATGGTAATGGAAAGCAAAGGCAACGCTTTGTGGCCCCAATAGCCAGGGGAGAGAAACTTGCCTGTTTTGCTGTAACTGAACCCGGCGCTGGTAGTGATATTGCTGCCTTGGAAACTACCGCTACCCGAACGCAATGATGGTTATATACTTAACGGCACCAAGATTTTTATCAGCGAGGGCAGCGAGGCTTAAATCATCTTAGTTTTTGCCACTATTGATAAGTCACTGCGGCATCGAGGTATCACCAGCTTCATCGTTGAGAAAGACACCCCTGGTTTCTCCGTAGGCATACTTGAGGATAAAATGGGCATAAAGGCTTCCCCGACAACCGAGCTAATATTTGAAGATTGTTTTGTACCCGAGGAAAATCGGCTAGGCAACGAGGGACAAGGTTTTAGAATAGAGCTTGATGCTATAGATTCCTGCAGGATTAGTGTTGCCGCTATGGCGGTAGGCATTGCCCAAGGAGCGTTTGACAAAGCCTTGGCTTATGCCCAGGAGCGCAAGCAGTTTGGTCAGCCTATTGCTAACTTTCAGGCAATTCAATGGATGTTAGCTGATATGGCGACACAGATTGATGCTGCCCGGCTGTTAACCTATCAGGCAGCCTATCACCAGGATAAAGGGTTACCTTTTATAAAAGAGTCGTGCATGGCAAAGCTCTTTGCTGCTGAGGCAGCCATGTTTGTAACTTCCAAGGCTATTCAGATACACGGTGGCTATGGTTATATGAAGGACTATAACGTAGAACGCTACCTCCGCGATGCCAGAATTATGGGAATCTTTGAAGGTACCGATGAGATGCAGCGTTTAACTATTGCCAGACAGCTCCTGAGAGGAAGTTGAAACACCCTTCGACTTCCTACTTATTCTTCCAGGCAAGGGGCCTTTTCTTCAGGAAAGAACACAGCCCCTCCTCCCATCTTCTGTTTGCCAGGTCCTGATTCCTAACTCTGTTCCTTTTTGCTTTAGAAGATTTTGCCCTCGTTGAAGCTAAAATAACGCCTTAGGACATTGGCTGACAAATTTCGAGAGCGGCACCATAAACCACTCGGTCACTTCTCCCCGTGGCTATTATACCACCTTGAGAGAAGGACGAGTGCGCCGTGCCATTATAAGCTTGGTTACTTCCACCGGGAGGAGTACCGACACACCAGCCAGCAGCACTATTCCCCAATCTTGCAGGCTCATGGGGTAAGTGTGGAACGGACCTTGCAGGAAAGGTAGATAAACTATAGCCACAGAGATAGCCCAGCTAAAGATCACTGCTGCCAGAAGCCATTTGTTGCCGAGAGGGTTCATGCGAAACAGAGAGAGTTTCTCTGAGCGGCAGTTAAAGCAGTTAAAGAGCTCTACGCTTACCAGGGTAACAAAGCATAAGCACTGTGCCTCTACAGGGCTTCTTCCTGAGTTGAGTGCCCATAGGAATACACCTAGCGACGCTAACATAGTCCAGAACCCTATTCCCAGGAGATAATTCACCATAGGTTTGTCAAAGATACTTCTCTTGGGGTCACGCGGCGGGCGCCGCATTATACCCGGCTCGCCAGGCTCTACTGCCAGAGCCAGTGCCGGCAGGCCATCGGTAACCAAGTTCACAACCAGAATTTGTAGAGCTATCAGAGGCACAATTTTGTACAATCCGGTCGCCGTGCCGATAACAAATGCTATCAGCATCAGCAAGACTTCACCAATATTGCAAGAGAGAAGGTAAATAAGATATTTTCTTATATTAGCAAAGATATTTCTCCCCTCCTCTACTGCCGCCACAATGGAGGCAAAGTTATCGTCAGTTAATATCATAGCTCCTGCCTCTTTGCTCACATCGGTCCCGGTGATGCCCATAGCTACACCAATGTCCGCTTTGCTCAGAGCCGGGGCATCATTTACCCCATCGCCCGTCATAGCCACCACATGCCCCTTGCCTTGTAAGGCCTCAATAACTCTCAACTTATGGGCTGGTGAAACCCTAGCATAGACGTCTATCTTGCCTACTAATGCTTCAAATTCTTCGTCACTAAGCTTATCAACCTCAGCCCCAGTCAGAGCCACACCCCGTTCTTTTAGAATGCCTAGTTCCTTGGCAATGGCTACGGCTGTCAATTTGTGGTCACCAGTAATCATAACCGACTTTATACCGGCTTGGTCGCAAAGCTTTACCGCGCCTTTGACCTCCTCTCGAGGTGGGTCAATCATCCCCACCAACCCCACCCATACCATTTCTTCTTCTGCCCCCTCCACCACCTCATTGCCCAGCTCTTTAACTGACAAGGATTTGTATGCCAGACCAAGAACCCGCAAAGCTCCTGCCGCCATCTCCTGG
>Ga0315538_1001167_pt1 | contig 15940 bp, 12 predicted proteins | sample SalMarSW160230MG_2_FD_203834 | JGI IMG/M metagenome (GOLD analysis project Ga0315538, IMG submission 203834) | Salt marsh sediment microbial communities from the Plum Island Ecosystem LTER, Massachusetts, United States - Salt Marsh Sediment SW1601-230 ...
GGGACATCTCTTCTTCCAGGCGAAGCGTAAAGTAATAGACTAGGGCTTATCGTTAAAATGGCTGAAATACCGAATTGCTATCCTAATTCACGCGCTACCCAAATCATCAGATTGTTCACTTTGCCATCCATAGCACCTGAGGCAGATGTAAACCTGGAATAGAGCCACGGCGGGATTAAACAACCTTATAAGCTACCTGGCAATCTTAGCTCTTTGCTCTTCGGCGTTTTCTGAGCCGGATTACCAAAGGCAGAATTGAATTTATTACTTAGCGCTTGAAGGCGACTGGGAAAGTGCACAATCCGTCAGATTGTTACCTGATATTCTCACTTGCCTGAAAAAACAATTGCTCTGGCTTCGTGGCGTCCCTGAAGGGATTCGAACCCACGACCGCTATCTACCTCTGCGGTGGTATTCTGGGGATATAATACCTGATTTGTAGCAGGCCTGATTGTTATGGTATCTCTGGAATTCAGCCAAGAGCCATGCCTGACGGTACCCGGCGAGTCCGATGAGTGGACAGAGAGGATAATCACGGTGCGCTGCACCTGCTCTCTGCCACTAAGCACTACTCTAACTTGTTGGATAACTTTCTGCTACTTTGTTGCTAAAGCCAGTTCGTATCGCGATTTGCTTCATATTCTCACTTGGACTGCAATCAATTTGATCGATTGCGGATGAAGTACGTTTTCGGCCCCAATTAGGCAAGGTTATTCATACCTAACTAGCAGCATAGGTAGCAGTAATGTAATAAAAATGTAACTATTTCCGACTTGATTTTATGACTTTTTAATGGTCGTGGCTTTATGATTGACTATCAGGAGGATTGTTTTGTTAAGGAGGTGATAGACGTATAGGATTGAGACAATCGTTTCTTTACCACTTAAAATGAATGGAGAAGGAGTAGTAGCATGAAAGACATCGTTGAAATCGCGATTGGCGACAATAGATTTACGACCCTAGTAGCTGCAATGAAAGCAGCTAACCTGGTAGAAACACTGAAAGGCAAGGGACCGTTCACTGTATTCGCTCCCACCGATGATGCGTTCAAGAAACTACCGGCGGGCACTGTTGAGGGTTTGCTGAAAGATATTCCAACTTTGAAGAACATACTTCTCTTTCATGTCGTATCTGGAAAGGTTATGGCCGCTGACGTGGTCAAGCTGAAATCAGCCAATACTGTTCTAGGTAAGCCAGTAGCCGTCAAGGTCACTAACGGCAAAGTAGCGGTCAATGATGCCAACGTAGTGATAACTGATATTGAGGCATCCAATGGCGTTATCCATGTAATCGACAGTGTTCTACTACCCCCGAAATCGTAGTATCCAGAATTGGCTTAACGCAAGCTTTGATCCCTTGTTTTCAATACGGAGAGCGGACGTTCTTTCGGAACGTGTGGATGGACGATGGCAACTTTTCCCTTGAATAGATAGCTTTACGCCAAGGCCTGATTCCATTTTGTGAAACAGGTATGAACAGACTATATTCACTAGCTTAGAGAAAGGAGAATGTCTTGCCAATAACAAGGAAACAATTCGACAATAGTACGGATACGTTATCTGCCAAAGTGCTCAGATTCCTAGAGTCAAAGCCGGATGATGCATTTGAACTTGAAGAATTAGCAGAGGCTGTGGGTGGCAGACAGTTGGAGGTTTGGGCTATTCTCGATGAGTTGAAGCGGCGAAAGCAAGTCTCCGGTAAGTGCATAAAAGGGACGGGCTATTATTGCGTTGCCAAATAGGCAAGACAATCTTCAATTTAAGGAGGTGCAGTATGTCTATCAACCAATCGACTGAACAGCGGCTTGCTAAGCTGCGCCGCTGGAATATCATTGTCGGCTCGATCCTCGCGGTGCAGGCTGCGATGATTGCAGTGCTTACAAATGACTTTGCTCTCCCCGTTACAGCCACGTTCATGGTCGGGCCACCGGGCACCGCGCCCACGCTCCACCACCTGTTTGACATTTACACCGGCTGGGGTGTTTTTGCTTTCCTTGCAATCTCAGCCGGTGCCCTGTTGATAATCGCATCTCCGCCTGTTTTCCCGTGGTACAAGCGCAATCTGTTACGGAACCGCAACTACGGGCGTTGGATCGAGTACTTCTTCAGCTCTTCAATTATGATCGTGTTAATCTCTCAGATAACCGGTATCAGCGACATCGCTGCCCTACTGGCCATCTTCGGCATAAACGCCTGTATGATACTTTTCGGTGCTTTGCAGGAAAAGTATGAGGAACCGGGCAAACCAAGCTGGCTACCGTTCTGGTTCGGCAGCTTTGCAGGCATCATTCCGTGGATCGCAATCGCCATATACGTCTGGGCACCGGGGCTGAGTACATCTCCACCTGCATTCGTATACGGTATTGTGATATCACTTTTCGTTTTCTTTAACTGTTTTGCTATCAATATGGTGTTGCAGTACAAGAAAGTCGGACCCTGGCGGGATTATTTGTACGGTGAGAAGGTGTACATTCTTCTCAGTCTCACGGCTAAGGCGTTGCTAGCTTGGCAGGTGTTTTTCCCGGTGCTGTTGTCATCCTGATTTTTCGACGGATGTCCCTGGTTGTGGTCCTTTTCCACACTTGGTATTCTGGGGACATAATGCCTGATTTGTAGTAGGCCTGATTGGCATGGTGTCCCTGGAATTCGCTGTGGTTACTGTATCTACTTTGGCGATATAAACGAAGTCACCGAGAGAATAGGCAAGCAGAAATTATTGGTCTGGTATAAGGGCATCACCATATAGGGTGATGGGTATTGTTATATATTTAGCCATTTCGTTACCTGAAGGAATTGATGTTCAGGAATGATTATCTGTTCAGTTTCCAGACCTGCACGTTCAGATTGGCGGCAATGCTCACCCAGATTATGTATGGGATGAGAAGCCCGCCGGCTAAGGGGGACACGCCGAAGAATGTAATGATGTTGATTAGTATGGCTATCCAGAGTAGCAGAATCATCACCATTCCACCGAAAAGGGACTTAAGCCCGAAAAAGATTACCGACCACAGGATGTTCAGGACTAGTTGAGCCCAGAATATTACAAAGGCTATTGTTACTCCTTCTTGCCCCAATCCTTGCCGCCAGACTAAGAAAACGGCTATACCCATCAAAAGGTAAAGAGTGATCCAGACAGGTCCGAAGACTGAATTAGGTGGAGTAAAGGTTGGTTTCTTGAGTCCCGCATACCAGGTGCGAATTGCAGGAGTGGTGAAAATGGCACCGATACCGCCCGCGCCTTCACAGGCGACTATACTTATGATCAGCTTAATTATGTCCGTCCCGCTCATGTCTCAAACTCCCTTGAGGGCCGGTTCAATAAAGGCAGCACCCAACCACTATCAAGCTTAGTTAGTTCACACGGGGTTTGTCAAACATTCCATCTTTTCGTGCAACCGGGTGACATTGCACTTTCCATCGGATTGTTCACTTTGCCATGATATTCCGGGGAAATAATACCTGATTTGTAGCAGGCGTAACTGGTCCCCGATTAAATCGGGGATTGGTATGCTGTCCCTGCAATTTCTTCATTATTCTGTGATGAAAGTAATTTGCCTCTTGACAAAAAATAATTATTATTTTATTATTAAAGTACTTTAATAATTAGAGTGGAGGATATACTTATGGATACTTCGGATCAGGAAAAAATAGAACGCAGGGTTTTCACCTCTTTCTTTCAGGCCGGTTTTATCGAAGCCTTTACCGGTATCTTTCTTCTGCAACTGGGACTTCCAGCACTGTTTAGCCGCTCCGGCTTTGGCGACTGGGAAAGTGCTCTCCTTACACTACCGATAGCGCTGATATTGCTCATTGCAGTTTTTCTCGTCAGGAGGTTTGTTGTTACTCCCCGCCTCGGACATGTGAAGTTTCTACCCGAAAGACGGCGTAAGTTAAGTAAGCTCATTATCGTGCCAATCTTAACTCTGATAGCAGGGGCAATAGTGGGCTTTATTTTCACGGAAAATGCTTCCCTGAGGTATATCTTCGTTGGTCAAATACCGTTCATCTTGATACCAATCATCGTATTTAGTGCCGCAGCTTATTTCCTGGATATGAAGCGTTTGTATGTCTATGGAGCGATAGTTGGTCTTGTTTTCCCCTTGGGTAAATACCTGGAGACGGTTATCGTTTCTCGAAATACATTGCCAGCAACAATATTGTTTACCGCGTTTGTTTTCTTAGGCATGGCTACCGTTTTCCTTGTAGCTTTCCTGAGAAAATATCACGAATCTGAGGTATGAAAGAGTTGGAAGATCAGGGGAAAAAGCAAACAACAGACTCCTTATCGGAGATCATGAATATCGACCGCTTGGTTCACTCGCCGGCAAGGCTATCGATACTAACATACCTGTCTGTGGTTGAAGAGGGAGATGCAGTTTATTTATTGAATCAGACGGGACTGACATGGGGGAACCTTTCGGCCAATGTCACCAGGCTACAGGAAGCTGGATACATTGAGGTTGTCAAAGAATTCAAGAATAAGAAGCCTCATACTTTATTAAAACTGACCGATAGAGGGAGGAAGGCTTTCCAAGGCTATCAGAATAAGATGAAGGGATTACTGGATATCAAAAGCCTATCTCCCGGCAGGACGGAGAATAGGTAGACTGAACAGGATGAAATAGCCGGGCAATATTGGGTTCTTACCTTATTTTGGGGACATAATACCTGATTTGTGGCAGGCCTGATTGGTATGGTATCCCTGGAATTCAGAGAAGCCGTGCTTGGTGGTAACCAGCGAGTCTGATGAGTGGACAGACGATGGTCACGGCGCTTGTGCCAGAGACGGTAGCGCAAGGCTGGGATGAAGGAGTTTGTCAGGGTGCGCCTGTGTGACACTGCTCAGCGTCCGCATTCCCCAGAAATCTGTGTGAGGCAGTTGATACGTGTGATAGAATATATAATAGGTGTCGTTCACGAACGTTTGTGGTGATGCTGGAATGAAATTAGACAAGCAAAGGTGACAGGGGTATGTTGATTTCCAAAAAGAAATCGTCCTAACAACGTTCAAGACTTGCATGCGCTGTGCTGCAATTCTGGCAGGCAGAGATGGAAGAAACGAGAAAACCGAAGAAAGCCCTATATCGATTCAAGTGGACACGTCCTGACGCTGATACGTTGTCTCTACAATTCTCCATCGCAGACAGTGTGCTTAAGGATTTCGTAGTCAGTCACGATCCATCGGCTATTCTAATAGAATTGGTTCAAAATGAATACGACGCTAAAGGAACACAACTCCAGATATCATTCGGTGAGAACTCGGTGATTGTAACTGGAAACGGTGAGCCTGTCGACCGACCTGGATGGAACCGACTAAGTGTGATGATGGGAACTGGCACCGTAGCTGGGTCAGACCGTACAATAAAGGCGAAGGCAAATAGTATCGGCTCCAAGAATTTTGGACTCCGCTCATTGTTTATCTACGGCGATCGGATATGGATCCGATCAGGTGGTCGACAGACGGTATTGGATCTTTATAGAGGAACCCTGCCAAACCCGTTGCGTGAACGCAGTTCCCGCCATCGTCCTGGTATCAACATAGAAGTACCTTACCGCACTACTAGCAAGGGGGGCATGGAGGCTTTTGACTTCGACAAGGAACTTCAAGCACTAAATAGATTCTCAAAGGATATAACTGCGATGCTGGTCAAGCTAGCTGACGCAGACTCTCCGAAGAGCTTGCACGAGTTGACAGTTTCTTCAAAGCGCCATCAGAGGCGTATAAATTGGAAACAGCTAGTCACCATACTACCGTCTTGCAGCAAGAATGTGAAAGTCCTACATAGAACCATTACTATGAAGGATCGCCAAAAGAGTGGTCCACCGGCAAAACACGTGCATAAGGCAGAAGAGATCGAGTTTCAAAAGAATGTCCGTATACCTGAAGAGTTTGACCAACTCAATATTCCCGAGTACTTCCGAACAGCCGGAGGCCGAATCCGGTTAGCACTGTCAGTGCGAATAAAGAAAGGAAAAGTGGATCTCTCAGAACCTGGACTTTTCTACTATCCCCTAGGCCTCATCCACGCTCATACAGGGATAGTAGTCAGCGTTAACGCACCGTTTCAGCTTGATAATGATCGCACCCGCATTATAGATCCGGAGAATAGTCGGTGGAACAATTGGCTACTAGACATGGCAGCTGACTTCGCGATTGAACTCTTGGTGACAGATTGGCTTGAAAGGTTCGGGCATGAGGCGTACTTGGCACTAAATAAATCAACTTCTCCTTCAATAACAAAGTTCTGTACGTCTATAGCTGAATCATTAAGAACGGCATCCTGCTGGCCCACGCGCGCCAAAATCCGGGGCCGCGTGGAATTCGCAACTGCAGACGAGATTACAGTGCCTGCGGAGGAAGATCTCGATGGGTTCTTTTCCGACAAGTCTTACTTGGACAAACGACTGGCCAGTGTTGCTGAGATTCAAAGGATGGTGGGAGAATACGGGGCAAAAACATTTACAGTCAACTCACTCGTACGCCTTAGATGCTTTGGTCTGGCTGCAAGCGGTATGCATACGAAACTGGGTGACAAAGAAGCTAACCACTATTACACAGAATTCCCTCATATATTGAAGGATGAAGAGCTCCAAGCACAGTTCGCTAGGGCTCTCGACCACCATAGCAGAAAACTGTCGAAAGAAAACCTTAGCGACCTAAGTAGCTCTCCAACCACTCTGGCGGCTGACAACAGCCTACAATCTCCGTCATCCCCACTATGGGTTGTAGATCCCACCGTTGCCGGAGTTTGCCCAGTCCCCAATGGTCAGAGACTACACCCATCGCTGTTGACTTCGAAGACTATTACAAAGCTTTGCCGAAAGTTCGACGTTCTAGCTTGGGCTCGCAACACGGCTAAAAAAATACAAGATGGAGGTGCAACCGAAGAAGAGCAGAAAGCTCTCTACGAATACATCCTCTCTGTCCATGGAAACCTAGGCCGAACCACCAAAGCACTATTGCGTAAGTTGCCGGTGCTACGCGATCATAGAGGAGAATGGGTTCCCCCATGTCGAATCACTGCAAAAAGAACACGCATGGCCAAGCAGTTAGAAACTGTATTGCACTTCCCCAGTCGTGATTATGCAGGGGATATGGATTTGGCACGAGCCTTTCGCTTCAAAACACGGATAGGAGCAGAAGACATACTGAAATATGCCCAGTTGATCAAAGATCGACCTGAACTCGCAGATGGTTTTGAGGGTGCTTTACAGCAATTGGGAAAGGTGTTGAATCGGCCGCTAGTTAAGAAGCTATCCCAGGTACCGTTCTTACGAGATTCGTTGGGAGGCATTTCTGCTCCAACGAGTGTTTATATCAGAAATCGCTTGAACAGTATCTGCCTTGATGATACAGCTCCGTTCGTGCAAGGAAACAGAATCAGTCTTTACAAACAGCTAGGTTGTAGAGAGAGACCAAAAGCCGAAGATATCGTTGAAGGTCTGAGGATGCTTAGTGACAAGCCAAAACGACCCGAGATAATATATGCTGCGCTAGCTTCCGCTCTCAGCATGGAAAAGTTGCCCCCGGACTACTATTCAGATGAGTCTATAATCTGGAACGGGGGTGGCTATAGTAGCCCGGAGAACACGCTACTGGGTCTAAAGTATAGTAAGACGTTTTTCGGCGCAGTACCCTGCATATCTGTAGCGTCTAGGCAAATGCAGGACACATTCCGCTCATTGGGAGTCTGCTCAGATCCGCAGAAAAGACACTGGAAACAGCTACTACTATGGTTTGGGCAAAAATATCAAGATTCGGGAGATCCCGTGCCTGAAAACGAGCGTCGAGCTCTTCGTAAGGCATATAGAGCACTAGAGGGTATTCCAGAGGGTTTGCCCAATGAGACCAAATGCCTCTTGGATCGCCAAGGGAACCTTCACGATGTGTCAGATGTCCACGATGGGCAGCTACTCATCGATGATAATCCACAACTAGCTAGTGCTGTAGTTGAGCAGGGAATTCCGATATCCTTTGCAGACACAAGTGAGGAAGGGACGCTCCCGTTCTTCTACAGTACTGGTGTTAGGTTGTTAACAGCAGTTCAGAAACGACAGAGAGTTGAAATCGGGGAGCTAATGGATACGCCGGGACGATGTAAGCCGTCAGCTATGTTAAAGCAGATGCATTCGCCAGAATTTGCGTCGGCCTTAATCGCTCTCAAGGAATATGAGTCAAGGGGTGCCCTTGGTCGTACTTTCATCGACACCGTTGGGTTGCAGACGCAGTTAAGCAAGATAGAACATCTATCCTTCGTAAAAGAAATCAAGGGGATATATCAGATAGGCAAGTACTCTGTACGCGCATCTGAGGACTTCGCATTACGCGACGACTCCCTCATTCTGGTTAAGATTAGGAGTAATTCTGAACTCCTAGGTGTTCTGTCTCAGGTCATCGCAAACATGCTCGTAGACAGTATAGCCCGTCGAAGATCTCTTTCTGATGCTATCTATCGCCTACTAAGTTGCCGTTCCATTCGCCAAATGGAGAATTACCTAAACAATAGAGGTATCCCTTGGCGGCCTTCCTCAGAAGCTTTGGAGGAATGGGAGGAGGAGGAATATGAGAGTGAATATGGCTCAGGCGAAGATATAAGTAACGTATTGGCGGACCTATTGAGTGAGTCTGTGGGCAAACACGAGAAGAGATATGAAGGAGGCGAAACGCGCAAGACCTCTCCAGAACAGCTGCCTGAAGAAAAGCCTACAACTACAACACAAGAGCCTAGATCTCTACCGCCCCTTGAGAGTGTTGAAGTCATCACACTTCAATCTTCAGATACATGGACGCCTTCCCCACCAAAAAGCGGCGGGCGGGGTGAGCCGTCTTATTGGACACCACCTAGACCCTCTGACGAAGAGTGGGAACGCAAGGTCGGTCGACGTGGTGAGGAGATAATATATCAGCAGGAGTTGAATCGCGTAAGGCATATGGGGTATGCAGAGTCTAGAGTAGTATGGATAGCAGACCAAGACTCTGGCGCAGATTTCGACATACTGTCAGTAGATGATGACGGAGAGGACATTTGGATAGAGGTTAAGTCGACTACCGGCATAGATGGGCGCTTTCGGTGGCCGAAATCTGAGTTCGAGAAAGCTATCGAAAAGCGTAATCGGTACATATTGTGGAGGGTCTATGAAGCGAGTAGCGTGACTCCCCGTGTTAAGCCTTTCAGAGATCCAGTTGGAATTTTGCTTCGCAAGGGATTGCGTTTGGATATTGGCACCTTCAACGCAATGATTGAACCAATGCAAACATAGACGTAGGCACAGAAATGACTGACAAGGTGAAAGAGTTTGTCGAGGTCCGATGAATTAACTCTACTTATATTGACGGCGCTCTACACCTGCTCTCTGCCGCTGAACGCTACGCTAGAAGATTAAATCAAACCTGTCTGTCCGATTGCACAAAAGTCAGAAAAGTGCAGCCGCCTAGCATACGACCCAAAAGGACCGAGGTCTTAGTGGAATATTATATTACATTATCTATCAATACCTTACAATATATAATGATGTTATTGACAATATATCATAACCTTGCTAAAATTATTCGTATTGGGAGTACAAGTTATGGCTTCCGACGTATATCTTAACTTAAAAGAAGCTGCCAGATACCTGGGTGTTAGTGACATAAAAATCCGGCGTCTTATCAACAAGGGCCTACTAAAAGTCTCTCTCGATCCGCTTGATGACCCTAAGCGCCTGGTTAAAAAGAGTGAATTAGATACTCTGAAAACGCCGCTTCCGGTTGAGAATGTTAAACGAAAAGATTGAGGAACCCTGCCCAAAGAAAGAAAAGTAGTCGTATCGAAGCAGTGCTTACAACGAGTCATATGATTAATATGGCTAGAGTTGATATATGGAAGATTTACTAAAGCCGTGCAATAATCAATCTGGTGATCACACAATCAGTTCGGTATTAATGCCTGATAGCTTGAAAGAGGCTATTGCCTCGAACAGGCCGGTTCACGGGTTAACTCATAATTTCTATCGCTATCCTGCTAGATTCAATCCGGAATTCGTTCGTCAAGTTATACTGAACTTCACGAAGCCGTACGATTGTGTTCTTGACCCATTTGTCGGTGGCGGAACTACAATCGTTGAAGCAGTAGCACTGGGGCGTCGTGCTATCGGAATAGATTTAAATTCTTTAGCTTACTTCACATCTCAAGTTAAAACTACACCATTAAGTTCGAATGATATTGATTCTATTCTACGATGGGTTGATGATGTATTGAAGCCACAAAGAATAACTTCATTAATGAACATCATTACGAAGCAAAGTACATTATTAAATATGCCGTCTGATATTGCAGAATTTCTTACTAGGGCAAGCAATTTAGCTTCAGGTTTACGGTTCCCTCGTCAACAAAGATTCGCTCGATGCGTAGTCATTAGAACTGGACAGTTAGCCTTGGATTGTAAATACAAGATACCAGGTCTTGATGAAGTAAAAATGACTTTTAGTCGATTAGTAACGTCGATGATAGACGGGCTTGATGAATTTGTGAAAATGGCAAAATCGAGTAATATTCCTAAAAACAAAGTGACCTCAATGCGCCAACTTTATCTCGGATCCGCAGCAGGTTCAGTTGTTGATAAAATCCTATCATCTATTTTCCCAAAGCCAACTCTGGTGTTGACTTCTCCACCATATCCGCAAATCCATGTTTTATATAACAAATGGCAGATACTCGGACGGCGTGAAACTTCAGCTCACTATTGGCTTGCTACATTGAAAGATGGATATTCACCATCGTTCTATACGATGGGGCCTCGTTCGAGAACAGGGCAAGAAAAGTATTTTCAAAACTTATTTCAGGCCTTTTCAAACTTAAAGAGGTTGGTTACTCCTAAGACTATCTTAGTTCAGCTAGTGGCTTTTCCAGATGAAGAATCCGTAAGAAGAAGATACCTTCTGACAATGACTCAGGCAGGATTTGAGCCAATCGATATTAGCGAGTCAGAAATTTCTAATATTACCACCAGGATAGTGCCAAATCGGAAATGGTATGCCTATCTACATGATAGACAATTTTCAAGCCATGAGGTTCTAATGGTTCACCGCCCAACAATCTGATTAACTGAGAAAAGCTTTAAATCCACGCTTTAACAGAGATTTTCCCTAGTTGAATTATAATGGGAATGATTGTTACAGCTGATCCTCTGCAGGCTGCAGCTATCTCATCTTTTACTGTTTGAGGCGGCCACTCAGTTTCTTCTTTCTCGGTTATTTCTTCCTCCGTTTTTTCTGCAGATTCACGTTTTATGTGTAATATCCCTAACGCCAACAAACTTAGTCCATACTTGAAATAGTACTCGATGAGAGTTTTTTCGGTGCTTTTGCGACGTGCTATCTCATTTTTTAAATATATGTTATCAATATTGACAAAAAAGTCTAACTCTTCTTCTCCTCTTTTGATTGCTAAGGCAGAAGTCTCGTCGAACCCATGTTTAACCCATTGATCTCGTCGTACCTCTTTCACATTGGGGATGCCCGTCAGTTGTGATCCCTTTGGTTTTGGGGTACCACCAGGTGGATAAGGTGGTGCATCAGCCTCAATCACCATCACGAATTGCGCTTGAAATGGGTTTACGCGTGATGGGTCCGAAACTTCAATCTGGATAGAATAATGATCACCTGGATTTGCTCCAACTGGTGGTGCGAACCTAACATTAGCTTTACCATTCCACAAATGAACACTCGAGAGAGGTGTAACTACTCCCTTCACCATGAAATGACCGCGCTCTGAAATCCGAGAGAAATAGTCATTGGAGGCATCAGTTTCAAATTCGACACGGCAGGTATGATTTCTTGGACATAGCTTTGTTAATCCCTCTTTTGGTTCATGTGCTAGTTTAAAGAATGTGGGGAATTTTAATCCCTCATATGGTATCTGCTCCGGAACTATTCCAGTAGGTAATTTCAGTTTTTTCCCAGCGCCAAATAATGCGCCAAGAGTTGGGTCACCTTTTACAAGCTCTTGAAATATCTCCGATGTGTGTTCATCACTTATTGCCGCCGCTGTAAGGTTTTGTCTACGTAAGGCATTAAGCTGGCGTAATCCAGGGTGGTCTTTTAGATATTCTCCGATTGCAGACTCTATAGCCTGTCGTTCTTCACATTGGCGCATTCGATCTCTAGACCCCATAAATAAGTCTTCGCGCACCGTCGTAGGTAAGGCCGAACAGTCTATGACCACTATAATGCTATCAGCAACATAGTCTAGGTTCGATCTTCTCGAGATGAAATCCTTTCCTAGGTCGCTATGCATTTGACCATTAACATTGAAAAATATTCCCGTAGCATATTTGTCACTATTGATGGTATCTTTCAAAACGATTAGTCTTAGTTCAAGGTGACCTACTCCAGGCACATCTAATGGGCTCCCGGTATCAAACCCATTCTCAATATCCTCTGGATTATCTGCAATAACTGTTAACATGCCTGACATTGTAGTATCATAATAATGGGCTCTGTATCCTTGTCTTCGCTCTGAAACGCGAATTGGAATGGCAGGATTTTGAAGATGTCGTTCAAGAGCCCATCTAAGATCCAATGTTGCGATAGACTTAATTCTTCCAGGAAATTTGTAATTCCAAAGCTTTATGCAGGTTCCAGCTTGTATCGCCTGTTGATGGGGATAGGGATATTTACCAGGAAGTAATTCCAAATCATCATCATTGAAAAAGGGAATCACACTATTCGGAGCAAGAAAGACATAACTAGATTGAGGCTGGTCCACATTTGGCTCCAATCGCCTAGTTAATGTAAATCCCCATTTATCAGCTAATGGAGAGCTAGTTTGGTTAATCCATGGCTGACGCTTAGATATAATTAGTTGAAAGCTATTCTTTCCAGAGAATTGGAGGACTCCTGTACCGCCCATATTATATTTGCCTTGCACAAAAGGTATACGTGTCTTATTGTCTCTAAGCAAAGAAAGAAATGTTGATTCGAATCTATCAGGACTTTGACCTTCGCCCTGATCGATTAATACATAGTTTGGGGTTTCCTTAGCTCCTGTAGCAACTAAAACAATCATTTCAGCTAGCTTTGTTCGTTGAGAAGGACTTAAGTTTTCAATACGACCATCTTTGACTTGAAAAAACTGCTCAATGGCATTCTGCATTGTTTTAGGAGCCTTCATACTTGTCGGGTCAATACCCGCCTTAAAACACTCCCCTGTTAGTACGGCATCGATTGAATTAACTATTTTTTCGACTAATGCAGCGACGGGGGAACTCTGCTGATTACCAACTATACCTCGATTATTTTGGACATTACCATATGGCTTCCAACTATCGACATCTTCCCAGAATTCCCATTTTTTGAGTACATCAATAACTTCATCCTCAGTTTCTGAAGATAATAGTTCAAAACATAGTTGCTTAGCCTTAGATTCTTCCACAGTTGCCATAATCATTCCTCGTTACTCAGAAAGAGATGATTTTAGTAGGGCTATTATGAATCCGCAGAACTTTTTCTTTCGCCAAGATTGTGCCATACAGCTCCAAAACAATTATCTTGAATGAATTTATGAACCTCATTCTTTGACTGAAGTTTGAATAGCTGTATATCTGCTCACTATTAAGTTGAATCATCTTGCCCACGCTTTGCTACTACTCAAATTACCCTGACCATTATTTGACGAATTGGTTATCATAAAAGACCCTTCCAAGTGGCCCGGATAATCGCATGGGCCAGCATAGACTTGAAATCATCCTTATGAACTATTACTGCCATACCTGTGCTGGCTCTAGGTCCTTGTATGATTGAATTGTATCTTTCGACTCTAAAGTTTCTATATTCATCAGGGATTCTCTGACTTGTAAGTTGCTTTCCGTTCTTTAGTCTGATAATTCCTGCCAATAGCCCGTCATTCTCATGGCCATTACTACCAGCAAATTCAACTATCGCTCTATTTCCAAGCCAGATGGTAACTCTACGACGTATTTGTCCAGCTGACTTACGATTCCCAAAGCCAATTTTAAAGATATACTCTTGGTCATTTACCTTCTTCGTAGCTTCATAGCCTTTATCATAGTGTTCCGGACTGCTACCTCCACCCTTCTTCGGCCAACTAAAGTCAAAAGAACCAATCTCGATAATATTCATTTCTCCATCTTGTACGGGATTTTTTACCGACAGTTGTCGAGAACCAGCTGAGTCAATGCCTATTCCTTCTCTCCTGATGTAATTTAAGATATCTTCTTCAGAGCAACGCCATTCTTCGCCAATTTTAAAACCATGAAGACTGCCCATCTCTAGCTCACGTAGTACTATATCTTTATCGACTTTAAGATAGCCCGACACTTCCTTTGGCGTTAAAATAAGTGGTAATGTACTACTTTCCATGGTTAACCTCCTAACGTGTCAGTTATACATTAGCACAAGATTAATGATTTGTCAAGTGGTAAACGTTGTACATGTTATAGTGAAAACTGCGATAGTTTCAGATTCCTATACTTGCTTGTTATCAATAATTAGAGACTAGGACGTTCAAAGGTTAAAAAGGCCAGTCAAAAACTATATGTGGCGAGAAAAGCTATATACATATTTTCTCTAACCAGGGTAACCCTGCTAACCCCAACTCATTGAAATCTGTGGTTGGGAATCAGATAAGTGGCTAGCCTGTAAGCATGTGCATTCTAGTTAGCAGGCTGCGTTTAGCAGGAATAACAAAACGTCAGACTGTTACCTGATGCTCTTGCCTGCTTGGAAGGCAGTCGCCGGCTACCTCTGGGGCTCAATAATCACTTTTAGAGAATCCTGAACAAAACTCAAAAATCAAAGGTTAAAAATCAAAATGACAACTTAAAATGCAAATCTTTTACGTTTGCTCTGTCATTTTGCACTTTTATTTTTACATTTTGAAGGATTTGTTTGGAGATTGGATTTTGGTATTTGGAATTTAGCCAATGAGATTGCTTCGTTCCGATAAATCGGGGCTCGCAATTACAAAAAGAAGTGGCCTGTTTCCGCCAGCTCTAGCCGATGGCACCCCCGACGCCCTCCGCAATTCCAGCGCCGCACAAAAAACCATTGACAATTTCCTGGATATCAGTTCAGCGTCTTTTTGTCAAGGCAACTCACTTTCTACGCACGAAGAAAATCACCAGTCCCACTACTACCACCGCCCCTATAATCCCGACAATTAGCGGCCAGTTGATTGATGGTTTCTCCTCAAAGTTGGCGGTTATGGCGTAGCCGCTGTTCATGGTTATGCTGGTTGAGGCAGCGTTGACATTGGCAATGGTGCCCACATCGCCAGTCCAGTTGACAAATCGATAGCCTTCTTCAGCCTCGGCGACAAGATTAACCCCTGTTCCTTGGTCATATGTGAAAGTCCCCACACCGGGAGCGGTTACCGTACCTCCAGCGGTGCTGGAAATAGTCAGGCCGAATTGCTCCGGAGGTATCTGCTCAAAGTTGGCGGTGACGGAGTAGTTGTCATTCATGGTGATGGTGGTGGTGGCATCCTCGACATCGGCAATGGTGGCAATATCGCTAGTCCAGTTGACAAATCGATAGCCTTCTTCAGCCTCGGCGACCAGGTCGACCACCGTGCCGCAGTCATAGGGGAACGTACCTTCTCCTGGGGTGGTTACCGAGCCGCCGGCTGTGCTGTCTGTGGTAAGGTCGTAGCTCAGGAGTACAAAGTTAGCAGTGATGAAATAGTCACCGTCCATGGCGATATCGGTTGAGGCGGCGTAGACATCGGCGATGGTGCCCACATCACCAGTCCACTCGACGAACTCGTAGCAGGCATCAGCCTCGGCCACCAGGTTGACCACCTCACTCTCGCAATATGCAAAAGTCCCCTCGCCGGGAGCGGTTACCAAACCGCCAGCAGCGCTGGAGATGGTGAGGTGATATGACCCGGGGGGCTCGTCTGACAGGGTTTCCAGAATCCAGCCGCCGACATCGCACTGCCCAT
>Ga0315538_1001168_pt1 | contig 15937 bp, 11 predicted proteins | sample SalMarSW160230MG_2_FD_203834 | JGI IMG/M metagenome (GOLD analysis project Ga0315538, IMG submission 203834) | Salt marsh sediment microbial communities from the Plum Island Ecosystem LTER, Massachusetts, United States - Salt Marsh Sediment SW1601-230 ...
CGGTAGATCTCTCAAATCCATGTCCTCTCGTATATGGCTTAATGTCTCTACGCCAGACATCCCGGCGGGCATGTTATAGTCCAGTAAAACTAAATCAACGGGCTCTTTCTGCAATATATCTAAGGCTTCTTTTCCATCGTGAGCAAATAAAAAATTTCGCCCATACCCTATGTTCATCATTAATTTACGGATCAATTTGCATGTGAGGAGCACGTCATCCACTATCAGTACTGTCATTTCGTCGATATCTATCATAAGAATTATTCCTCTATATTTATTTCTGGGTAATATAGTTGACTTCTAACATACTTAAGTTTTGCAGATAACTGCCATCCATTTTCCCTTAATTGATATGTAGGGATCAAAAAATTCAATCTTCTTTTCGTGGTTACGCCTCACTAATGACAGATAACTAATGACAACTCATCTATGTACCATGCCTTGCCTTGAGAGTTTTCATTATCAGGTCAAGCTTTTCTTTGATAATCCTAACCGCATCAATTGTCCCATCCAGTATTTCATTACGTGCTTTCTCTTCAATTTCTTTTGCGATCTCGTAAAGCTCAATCAATCCAAGATTACCAGCAGCGCCCTTTAGGGAATGAGCGGCATTGGCAGCACTCTCTGCATTTCCCTCTGCAATGGCAGTCTGTAGTTTATCAAGATCAGAAGTACCGACCTCAACAAAAAGCTCCACGAATTCTAAAAATTCATCTTCCTCCAAGCCCAAATTTTTTGCTAATTTCTTAAAATTCATGATGCCTCCTTTTTTAAAACCCATTTATCAAGGATTTTAAAGACAAGTTCCCTCTTGATTGGCTTTGTAATATAGTCATCCATGCCTGCTTCAAGACATTTTTCCTTATCACCTATCATTGCATGGGCAGTCATGGCTACGATGGGAATTTGGAATTTGGAATTTGGATTTTGGATTGCTAAATTTTCTTTATTCTGCATTCGACCTTCCCAATAACGAATTTCTTTTGTTGCTTCCATGCCATCCATACCTGGCATCTGGACATCCATGATGATCAGGTCAAAATCATCGGGAGATGTAGTGTATTTTTCAACTGCCTCCTTTCCGTTATTGGCCACCTCAACCTGATAACCTGCCTTAGTAAGCATCAGCTTTGCAAGCTTCTGGTTGACGGGATTATCTTCCGCCAAAAGGACACGCACGGAATACTTCATCTCCTCTCTAACTGAATATTGAGTCGCTATTCGATTTCGGATTTCGGATTTCGGAATTTGGATTTCAGAATCTTTGCTATTCCGCATTCCAATAATTCTCTCCAATATTTGAAATAGCCTTTCTCTGTGTATCGGCTTACTCAGAAAGCCATCGAATCCTGCCTCTTCACATTTTCTGGCATCCCGCTTCATTAAAGAAGACAAAGCAAGCAAAGGGATATTTTTCATTTCTAATTTTGAATTTTTAATTTCCTTTGCTACTTCATATCCACTCATGCCGGGCATCTGGATATCCATGATGCATAGATCAAATGGTTTCTCAGCCTTAAGGGCCTTTTGTAATGTTGATAAAACATCTCTTCCATTTGTAAAGGCAACTACATCCATGCCAACAGAGCCTAAATAGTGCATCAATATATCAAGGTTTCTCTGGTTATCATCAACGATAAGGGCCTTCTTGCCATTAAGTGACACAGGGTTGATTCTATTGGATTCTTTACACTCAGCTTTTTTAAGCCATGTAGTGAAGTGAAAGATACTACCGGGGGACTGGTTGAGTTGTTGAGAAGTTGAGTTGTGAATTTCTTGTTCCAAGTTTCCAGTTCCAAGTTTCAAGTTTCCACCCGCCGGGCTTTCTGCCCATACCTCCCCACCCATAAGTTCTGAGATCTGCTTGCATATGGATAGACCCAGACCGGTACCGCCATACTTTCTCGTAGTTGAACTATCGACCTGTTGTAAGGGTGTAAAGATAGTGCTCAATTTGTCTTTAGGGATACCGATGCCTGTATCCCGTATTGTAGCATGAAGTTTTACCTTGTTATCCTTTTCCTCTTCAATATCAAGGGATAGTTCTATTTCTCCAGACTCGGTAAACTTTGAAGCATTGCCCATCAGATTGGTCAGAACCTGCCGAAACCTTGCAGGATCTCCTTTTACCAGTGAAGGGAGATTATCCCCGATACGGCAAATGATCTCGATCGGTTTTGATCCAATCCTGGGACGGATTAGTTCACACACATCATAAGCAAGAAGTTCCGGATCAAAGTCAATCTCCTCAAAATTCAACTCTCCTGCCTCGATCTTGGAGAAATCAAGGATGTCATTGATCAGAGAGAGTAGAGTTTCGCCGCTTTGTTTTACGGTCTTGCAGTAATCGATCTGTTCCTCATTTAAATGAGTATCAAGCAAAATATCGGTAAAACCTATAATTGCATTCATGGGAGTGCGTATCTCGTGACTCATGTTGGCTAAGAACTGGCTCTTGGCCATGCTGGCCATCTCGGCCTGTATGGCCATCTGGTTGGCCCGCTCTATGGCCGCTTCCAACTGGTCGTTGGCCTCTTCGAGCTCCTTTAATATCCGCCTCTCCCTTTCGATTCGCCCTATCCTGGCCCTTAATTCGTTCATGTCAAAAGGTTTGGTCATGTAATCAGCAGCTCCGGCATCGATAATATCCACGTAGGAGTACTCAGAGGCATAGCCAGTCATGATGATGAAGTCCAGATGGGGAAAGGATTTTTTTGCCTCCTGCATGAACTGGATGCCATCCATTCCGGGCATCGCGATATCTGAGATAACCAGATCTAAAGGGTGTTTTTGGAGTATCATTAAGGCCTCAAAGCCATCCGAGGCGACTTCACTGGTGTAACCAATTCCCTTAATAAATTCCCGTATGGTTGTCAGGATCATCTCATCATCATCCACAATCAAAATATGCTTAGCTAATTTGTCTGCCATAGATTTTACCCCTTATCCAAAATTTCCCTTATTTTTTCAGAAATCCCTTTCATATTAAATGGCTTCTGGATAAAGCCATTACAACCACGCTTCAGTATCTCTTCTGCCCGGCCGTCTATGCTGTATCCGCTTGAAAGAAGGACCTTTATATCAGGGTTTATCTCCTTCATTTTATCATAGACCTCTCCGCCACCCATATCCGGCATGACCATGTCGAGAAGCACCATATTAATCTTATCTTTGTTTTCTCTATAGATCTCAACCGCCTCTCTGCCACCTTTGGCCTCAAGCACTGTATAGCCCAGGACCTTAAGTAATTGAACGCCTACATCCAATACTATCTCTTCATCGTCTACCAAAAGGATGCTCCCATCTCCCTTAATGATTTGATCTGTACTCTTGATAGTTTTCTCTATCCTCTTTTCTGATGCTGGCAGATAGATGCTGAAGGTGGTTCCCTGCCCCTTTTCAGAGTCAACATCAATATATCCGCCATGACCTTTTATAATTCCATAGGTAGAAGCCAGTCCAAGACCCGTGCCTTTGGCAAGACCTTTTGTAGTAAAGAAGGGATCAAAGATGCGATTCATGGTCTCTTTATCCATGCCTGTGCCTGTATCTCTAATAGTGAGCAAGACATAGTTTCCAGGCTTTGCTTTATAGGGTTTTTTCTTCATATTCTTATGGGTGATATTTATGGTCTTTAAGAAAAGATCCCCTCCTCCTGGCATGGCATCTGCGGCATTTACATAGAGGTTCAGCAAGGCCTGCTCAATCTGCCCCTGATCTGCCTTTATTCCAAATAGGTCTTGAGCAAGCTCTTGATGAACTCTAATCTCCTTTTTGGCCATGGAAAATGTATCAGAGGTCTCTTTCACCAACAGGTTCAAACTGATGGGCTTGATCTCATATCTTCCTTCCCTGGCATATCCAAGGAGCTGGCGGGTTAATCTGGCCCCGCTTTGAACCGATTTTTCAATTGTCTTGAGCCTTTGATAGTTCGGATGAACTGGATTAGTTTCTAAGAGCATCAAGGAGGCATTTCCCTGGATACCCATAAGGAGGTTATTAAAGTTATGGGCAATGCCGCCTGCAAGGGTGCCAAGCGCTTCCATCCTCTGGGCTTGCGCTAACTGATTCTCCAGCATATTTTTCACGGTAATATCCCTGTAAATGCCAAGTGTCCCGGTAACATCTCCTTCTTCGTTTCTCAGGAGTGAGGCCGAGAGATTGATATCTATCAATGTGTCATCCTTCCTTATGAATTTCATTTCATGATCTCTCAGTTCACCTTTTTCCTTTAGCTCCTTCATAATCAGCTTAGCATCCTCCATTCCGTTGCCATAAAAGGAATGTGCTTTTTTACTAATGGTCTCTTCCTGGTCATATCCTAAAATATCTTTTGTTCTTGGCGAGGCATATATTATTTTCCCTTGAAGATCGGTGGTGATTATTCCGTCTATGGAGCTATTTAAGATGTTCTGTAAGAAATTCTTGGTCTGGATTAAGTTCGTCTCTACCTGCTTTTTTTCTGTGATGTCTCGTACAATACCTCGAAACCCTATTGGCTGACCTTCTGTATCCTTTATGAGAGATACGGAGGCCTCTACATGTCCTTTGGTAGTATCTTTTCTAATAATCTCCCAATCAAATATCTTTGTAGGTTTTCCTGTTTTATATACTCTGTTGAAGGTTTGATATAGTCTTTTAGCATTCTCTTTCTCTGTGTACTGTCGATTATTCATACCCATTAATTCATCATTGGTGTACCCAAGTATTTTGCATATGGAATCATTGAAGAAGGTAAACTTCCCGGCAAGGTCAACCTCATAGTATCCATCTTCGATGCTTTCAAGGATGGTTCGATATTTCTCTTCGCTTTCCCTAAGTGCCTTCTCGGACTGCTTGCGGGAGGTGATATCCCGAAATATCCCTTGCAGGAGTTTCCTGTCACCTATATGAAGGAGGCTGGCCTTAATGCCTACTTCCTTAATTTCCCCGGTGCTAGTGATGACCTGTGTTTCCAAAACCTGTCCCTCACTCTCTCCGAGGTGCTTTTGGAAGGTCTCGGAAAAGTTTTCATTAGTCTGGCGGGAAGGATGAAGGATCGTCTGATGCTGCCCAATCAATTCGGATTTGTCCCTATTAACCAGTTTGGCAGCCTCATAGTTGCAGTCAACTATCACGGCCGTTTCGGCGTCAGCTAAGAATATGCCATCTTGGGCTTCTTCGAACAGTTTCCTCTGCCTTTCTTCGCTCACTCTAAGTGCTTCCTCTGCCTGCTTGCGCTCGGTCAGTTCTTGCTGAACTGCCTCGTACAGGCGTGCATTCTCGATAGCCACGGCAACCTGATCGGCTAATGTCTCCGTTACCATCACGTCGGTCTCATCAAAAGCATCGAATTCGTCACTCTGTAAATCCAGAACGCCAATGACCTTCTGCCCACTCTTGATAGGTACAGCGAGCTCAGAGTTTGCCTCCTCCTTTGCCTTACTCACGTAATGAGGGTGCTTGCTGACATCGCCGCTGAGCTGAGTTTTGCCGCTGGCTGCCGCATACCCTATCATCCCTTCCCCGATGGCAAGCCAGAGATCCTTGGGAAAGAGATTGGCATAGCCGCCTGCGATGGACTGCATAGTCAGGCGCTCGGTCTCCTCGTCTATAAGCAGCAGCATCACGCCATAGTAACCAAATGCATCATGAATGGCAGTCACGATTTCGGACAACAGTGCCTCCAGTTCCAATTTACTGATCATGCGTTGACCTACTCCATAGAGCAGCTCAAGCTGCACCACTCGCCGCTGCTCCTCCTCCTCCGCTCGCTTCCCTTCAACGGCTTTTTTCTCTAACTCCCTTACCCTTTGCTCCAATTCTTCATATGTTGGTTTTTCAGGCATGAGAAACTCCTTTAATTACGCTTTGCCTCTTTTTTCAGTCCAACAGTCTTGATGGTTTCGTAAAAAGTCGAATTTCCCCTCCCCTGGTGGGAGGGGATTAAGGGGAGGGGGACGTAAGTGCGTGAAATAACGCTGTATTCACCCACACCCCAGCCCTCACCCATGAAGGGAGAGGGAGTATTTTTGACTTTTTACGAGTTTGTCAGTCTTTGAACCCAATAACCCATTCTCTGCACTTTGAATCAACACTTTTATAGCTTTCACTAAACTGACAACTTATTAAATATAACCACACTATATCTTACTGAATTTAAAGCAGGAATTATGCCAAAATATTAGAGAGAGATAATTACCTGTAATTCCATATGATTAAAACTGCTTTATCTTAGTGCTATGGACGAATTTGACTCCGAGATTGCCAACATGTCAAATTCTTGACACCTGGTCATCCCACCCTGAGGATACCTGAGCAGGGGGACACTCAATGTATCGGTAAGGATACAGACAACCTACCTAATTCACTAAAAAAGCCCCCTCAGCATATCAGAATGCATAAGTTATATTCTTGACTATTTTCCTGATCATGGGATATTTTTAAGCCCGTGAACTCTACTGGCTCATCAAGCCTTGGAGAATACCTAAAAACATATACTACAGACCTCTTAAAAGCTATTTTGTTATTGACTGTAATCCCTTTATATATTGGGTTTTGCGCGAGAATTGGACATCCGGTCGGTCTGGGTTATAAGGTTCAAAGGTTTTTAACCCGCCAGAGGGTTAACCCCTGAACCCCGCCTGTCCCGATACAATCGGGGCGGGCAGGTGTGAACCCTGAACCCAAATCTTAAGTTAGAAACTGAGCATTTTGTCCAAAATATTACACCAAAATCTGTGAAGGTTTACGAAGTCTCTACTAAGCATATAACACAGAATGATAGATTGCCATAAATGCGAACACTATTATGTCACCTGGGATAAGCATTTCCCTCATGGTTGTAAGGCCATGAAATTCAAATCAAAACAACTCCCCTCTACAGTAGTATTTGTTAGTTCCAATATAGAGTGCCTGTTGTTTAAAAAGAAAAAAAGGAAGACAACTTCTAAAGTGAAAAGTCCGTTGTCAGCGGTCCGTAGTCCATTGCAAAAAACAACTGACAACTGACAACTTTCATATAAAAGTATCGCAGGCTGTTAAAGTCACTTTTATTTTGAAGCCCTGTCAATATCAACAATCTTTCCATCAATGTATTTCATAGTCTCGTACTTATTAATCTTCATTATTTTCCTTGTTATCTCTGCCATTCTACCAACCTGCTCATTAATAGTTTTAGTTCTTTCGTAATATGGGTTGCTCTTTTCCATATCCATCATCAATAACTCACAATTTGCTGAAACAGACATCAATGGCTGGTTTAATTCGTGGCAGGCAGCTCCGGCCATCTCAAGCACACCTTCGAGCTTTTTTCTTGTTAACCGCTCCTCTTCCGCCCGCTTGTTCTCGGTGATATCCGAAAAAGATGCCACACCCTTTTTAGTTCCCGGAATCATGGCAACAGTAGCAAAGATGTTTCTGACATTACCGTGTCTATCAATAAACATGAACTCGTGGTTTCTTGGAGCGGCGGCTGGATCAATTCTACGCAAAGTATGATACTCTTTAAGTCTTTCCAGATCATCTTTCACAACGAATTCTGTCCAGCTCTTCTTTCCCTCAATTTCTTTTTTGGAATAGCCAGAGAGATTTTCAAATTCTAAGTTTACCATCAATATGGTCATGTCTTCGTCGCTGGTGATTGTTGCTGTCCCGGTACTTTCAAAAATAGTTTGGTATCTCTCTTCGCTCTGTTGGAGCGCTTCCTCAGCTTTTTTACGCTCTGTTAGTAGCTGCTTCAGTTGTTCATTAACTTTAACCACCTGGGCAGTACGTTCTGATACCAATTCTTCAAGGTGGTCACGATGTTTTCTTATCTCTTCATCAGACTTTGCTATTTGTTTACTTAAGTATAGGGTAACAACGGCAACACCGATGAACATTACCATTCGCAAATAATCATTGGTAGCAGATACATCTGCCCTAAATGTAAGGTGGCTGACAATTAATACCGCTCCTAAAAAAAGCGCTACAATAAGGCCTTTTCTTTTCCACCAAACAGAGGCAATAATAATTGGAATGTAAAAAAAGTGAGTAAAAACAGTGCCGGTTTCAATAACCTTATGAAAATAATACGTTGAAAAACAAGATCCAGCTAAAAGGATTGCCATGAGAATAATTTTTTGTTTTTGTCTTTCGAATCCTTTTTCCATCTTATTGTGCTACTTTTTTGTGTTTAGGGTGGAAAAGTATGTGCAATAGTTAGGTGAGCAATAACTTCTGCCTTTACACAAATAAATGCAATATAAATGCCATGTAGATTAAGGATTCAGTAATTTCAGGTGTCCATGTAAGCAGTCAAGTTGTATCCATATTTTAAACAGTTACACTGCATACAGGATTGCCCACATCTCCTGTTGGATATACATATAGGAGAATCTTGCTAAGACTCCACCTGTGTCAGATTCTTGACACATGGGCACCTTATCTAAAGATATCTGAGCAGGTTGTAGGGTTAGTGTGTCTGAGGGATAGAAACAGTCTTTTATCTAAATTCTTTTCCGGTTTCAAACCCAATACTCCCCCGCTGACAGCGGGATCTTCGACAGTACTCCAATATTCCCTCCGGGGCGTAGGCCTCACGGGCCGGAGGCCAGCGCTCCAAATCATTGCTTCCAGGCAAAGCCAGCCCGCCTCGCCTGAGGGCGAAGCCGATGGCGGGCAGGTGGCGGGCAGGCCAATTACCTCTGACCACGCTCTCTGACTGAGTCGAGCCGGAGGCCAAAAGTATTTGGCTTAATCAGTTAGACGGTTAATATATATAACAAGTTTTCACTTTTTAGAAAAATTGGTTCAGATTTTGCAGAAATATTAAGGCAAGTAAGAATTATATACGTTTTTCCGTAATGGTAGTGATGAAATATTCGTTGAACCCTGAACCTGTAAACGGTTACCGTATTCTTTAGGTAGAAAATATGGATATTGCCTCAATTGTTGGTATCTTATCAGGTATCTCTTTGATTATTGCCGCTATATTTTTAAAGGGAGATCTTACCAATTTCCTGAATATACCAGGTATGATGATCGTTTTTGGGGGAACCATTGCCTCAACTCTGCTCACATTTCCCTTAAAGGATGTGATTAAGGCATTTCAGGCTGCTTTTTTTGTCTTGTATGAGCCAAAAATTGACCCAAATGATATGGTTAAAAACATTATCAAGCTTAGTAATATATCCAGAAAAAAGGGACTGTTTGCCTTAGGCGAGATAAAAACAAATGACTCTATACTACAAAAAGGTTGTAATCTAATTGCTGATGGAGCTGAGGAAGATTTAATCAGAAATGCCCTCAGGATTGAAATTGACTCCCTAAAACATCGCCATTTTAATATTCAGGATATATTTATCAAGATGGCCGGCTTTTCCCCTGCCTTTGGTATGATCGGGACTCTCATAGGCCTTGTCCAGATGTTGAGCCAGTTGAGTGATCCTTCCTCTATAGGACCAGCAATGGCAGTTGCGCTATTGACAACCTTTTACGGCGTTATCCTATCAACATTATTTTTTCTTCCCATAGGTGGCAAGCTTAAGGCAAGGACGATGACAGAGGTTATAAATATGGAAATCATCTTTGAAGGGGCTATATCAATACTACAAAACAATAATCCATTAATGGTTTATGAAAGGCTCTCTTCCTTTATTTCACCCAAGAATAGAACAATAAGTGAAAGAGAGGTCTATAAGTTATGACCGAGCATAAGATCACTGATCTTGAAGAAATAGCCCAGGCTGATACCAGGGGCGCCTGGCTTATGACCTATGCTGATTTAGTTACCCTGATCCTGGTATTTTTTGTGCTTTTGTTTTCCCTGTCAAAGATGGAAACAGGAAACATAGTAGATGCCCTCAAATCATTTGAGATTACTATTGGAAATGAAAGCCCGAAGACAAGCCTTTTTGATATAATTGATACAGGTGCATTAGGAAAAAGAAAGAAGCTCGATCAGCTAACTGGTATGCGGGAGATGGATGTCTTTAAAGAAATTAAATCTTTTATAAGCAAAATGAGCTTAGGGGAGAGTATAAATACTGAATTTACCGAAGGGAAGATAGTTCTCAGGGTTGAGGGAGGTGTTCTCTTTAGAAGCGGTTCCTCTGATCTCCTTCCAGGGGCAAATCGTATCCTTTCGGATATTATTCAGATAATCCAAAATAACCCCCAATATGATGTTGATATCCAGGGCCACACAGATGATCGACCCATTAGCACACCAAAGTTTGCATCTAACTGGGAGCTTTCAGCCATACGGGCTACCACTGTGCTGCGATATTTAATAGAAAATGGAATCTTTGGGGAGAGATTAACGGCAACTGGGTTTGCAGACTTACGGCCTGTAGCCAGTAATTATACCCCGGAAGGCAGGAGGAAAAACAGGAGGGTAGAGTTTGTTCTCAAAGAAAACTAATGATCTATTGTTCGAGTTTTTTGATGAAGAAAGCAGGGCTTTCTTTAGGGTTAAGCCATCAAGCAAAAAACCCATCACTATATCTATTGGGCGTAATAGATATAAAGTAAAAGACATAGGCGCCGGGGGTATGGGTATTTACCGCAGGAGCGAGGATAAAGAATTAGAGAGAGGAAAAAAATATCCATTCAAGATAACCCTGCCGTTAATCAATGAGGTTATTTCAGGCACTTTCAGGATAGTTAATATCTCTGATAAGGCATATCACTGCATGTTTGTTAATCTTGGCATAGAGAAAAGGGAGAAAATGCACCTTTTTGTCTTAGAGAGGCAAAAAGAGGAATTGAAAGCTAAGAGCAGGTCATGAATCGCTATAATATGTCAACAATAAATAAGGCTCGATTCTCGCTACCACGTCCTATGGATGAGTACCCAAAGGACGCATTCCAAAAGATGGCAGTCCTTTTTACCGATATTGTTGGTTCCACCACATATTTTAAATCTCACGGGAATCTTGCTGGAAGGAAGATGCTCCAAGCACATCAGGATCTCGTTTCAGAAGCCATTGCTGAGCACAGTGGCATTTTTGTAAAAACCCTGGGCGATTCGGTTATGGCCTATTTTATCAATCCCAGGGAGGCGGTTAAGTCAGCCATAAAAATCCAGCAAAAATTTAGTGTCTATAATGAGAAAAAGGCAAAAGAAAATCAGATTCATATCAGAATTGGTATTCATTTTGGTGATGCTATTGTTGAAGAGAAAGATATTTTTGGTGATGCGGTAAATATTGCTGCCAAAGTTGTACAAGTAACGGAAAGCGATCAAATCTTTCTGTCTCAAGAGTTGTATGATCTGGTCAGGGATTTATCTCATGGGCTTTTCCAGTTAGTGGACATTTCAAATAAAAAAATGGTCCACAAAGAACTTACTATCTATAGGATTCTCTGGCAGGAAACAAGTGCATTCGCATTAACAACGAATATATTCCTCTATCTCAAACCATTATTGAATCTGAATAAAGCTGATTTTAAAGAGGCATGGAATAGCTTACTTGAGTCCAAGGAAGGTTTGTGGGGAGATAAAATTAATAAGGAGTGTGTCCTTTCTGATAAATCTGTTGTTTTAGTCCTAAAAGAGGCCCCTTCTTCTATAGCTGTGGCTAAGGATGTATTGGTATTCCTGAAGAAGATTGTGAAAGACTATGATCTCCTTCCTCTGCCAATGCAGATAATCATTGATTCCGGACCCTATCTCAGCGCTGGTAAATTGAATATTGAAGCCCTTAAAGTAAATTGGGATGAAATTGACCCGGGCGAAATTTATATTTCTTCGGATGCTCATAAATGCGTAAGCGCCACAGAATCTTTTTCTACCATTCCTTCCCTTGATTCTGGACAACCTCAGGCTTTTTACAAAATCATACCGGATGGGGACCATCAAAAAAGCAAATTAACGCTCTTCCGGTACCAGGATGCTTTGATTAAGGGTAACAATCCGCCTTGCTATTATTGCAGTGACAGGAGGCACCTGCCGTTACACTGCCCATCGAAACAGTTAATGCAAACAACAGATGCCTTGAAAAAACTGGGATACCTCTCATTAGATAAAATTAACAGACTCTTTTATCATTATCTTTCCGGAGCAGATATAGATCATGAAGAAGCCCCTAATCTATTAGCTTATTATGGGTTCTATGAATTGAAGTCAGTCTTTCAACTCCATTTTTTTAGAACCATCTGGGACTCCAATATCGAGGACTGGGAAAAGGTAAAAAAAGGGGGGGTTCATAAGGCCAAGAGAGGTCCTGTCTGGTTAGGGCAAGATTGTATTCGGGTCTCCAGTCTTGACCAGGCAGAAATGTTTCTCAAAACCCACCTGGAAAACGATCCCAAAGATTATAAAGCCTATTGTGCTATGGGTTTTTTGTATATAGAAAAAAATAATTTACTCCAGGCTCGGGCCTATTTTGATAAAGCTCTGAGTTATGCCACAACAAAGCCCCAAAAAATTTATCTTCTTTTCTTAATTTCTCGCCTCTATGACCTGAATAGTGAAACCAAAGAGGCTGAAAAAAAGATAAAAGAGATAATTCTTTTGTATCCTCAATGCCTGGAAGCTATATATCAAGACATTCTATTCAAATTTCGGAAAGGTATGGACAAGGAAGCGCTCTCAGCATTAATCAAATTGATCGAGAAAAAGCCTGAATATTACGTCAATACCTTAATTGACCCCGAGCTTGCACCCTTTAATGATATCATCCATCCGGAACTAAAAAGGCTTTTTGCCCAGGCTAAAAAAGAGGCAAATGAGATCATGCCAAAGGCACAGGAGGAGTTAGAAAGGATAAAAAAGGTAATAGGTGAAAAAGAGAAAGAGATCGAGCAAGCCCAATCAATCTGGTCAAAGATTAAGGAATTATCAAAAACTGACAGTTACCTGGGATATATAGACATTACTCACTACGCTTATTCGATCATATCTATTGCCGAGGTTAGCATAAAAGAAAGGAGTAAAAAGATATATGAAGCCCTGTATGAATTAAATCATCGCTGTAGGGAATATCTTCTTTTCACCAATAATTTTCCTTATAAAAGCCTGATTAGATCTCCCTATAAATCAATAAGGCTTATTCAGGCCAAAATTAACGAAATTAAGGCTATAGTGAAAACTCTTGATACACCTGATGGATTCAGGAAGTCCTTTACCTATGCTGAAGGGCTTTCCAGGGATTTAGATGAGATTAAGTTACAGTTAAAAAGGTTGGACAATATAGGGAAGATATTTCATTTTTTATCCAAATTTTTCAAAAAAAGTTTGGTTTTCCAATTGTCCAACTTAGTTATCGGTCTAATCCTTTCCCCAGTAGTTATGTATTACTTAATTTTAATCATGCCAGGGTTAGCTCCTCATAGCGATATCTGGGTTTATCAAAAAGGATTTCTTATTATAGGTGGAATAGCTGGTCTATTTTTGGCTCTCTTTATAACTATCAGAGATCTGGAGACAAAATAATGCCTTTTTTCATGTAATTACTCAGCAAATGACCCCGACGCTTCCTCTCGGCCATGAGCCTGGCGAGAGCCGAATGGCGCTTCAAGGTTATAAATGGGAGAAACTTATAAGTTATACTTTGAGCGGTTATAATTAGCGCTTTAGGTTCATTAATTGAACTTAAATTTCAGACCAAGGACGATTATTGGCCTGCCCTGGCGCGACAGAGCCGGGAGCTAAGCCTGCTTTGGTATTAACTCTGGAGCTTACTTTTTATAACTAATTCGTGCATACCAGGTCTGGGCCAGGGGTCTGGGCCAGGGAGTAACGGAGTGTTGGAGTATTGGGGGCTTTCCATTACTCCATTACTCCAGCAAGGGACAATGAAAAAAGTTGTTCACTTGATACAAAAACACAATTTATGGCTGTCTATAGTATACATAAGAGTTTCATAAGCGACTATTGTAATTGCTAATTTTTAATTGCTAATTGCTAATTTTAAATTTAGTTCCTTGTAGTTCGCTTAGGAATATTACAAGACAACAGCATTTGATCAGGATGTTTGAAAGGAAAAACTTCCATCTTTACCGGATGAAAAATAACACAACGAAAGGGCAAGTGCACATGCTCATGTGCTATCTTTCGTTTTTTATATCGATAGTCAATCCTTTTTGGTTTTAGATATAAAATTATATTTAATGCCCTCTCCTCTGCCTCGTTTAATGATTTGGAGATCAATGAATTTAATATTTTATTAACAGATCTCTGCCCCCTTTTTGTTATTTCAGAGCTGATGAAGGGTGTGGGTTGGGGCATCTTTTTATTTAGAAAATTTAATTTACAGCCATTGATCTTCGGCTTGTTGGGCATAAGAATGTATTTGAACCCCCATTTGAATATTGAATTTTTGCCATATTTTTTCATTCTTTGCATGAGTTTATGTCTTACTCTTCTCAAAGTATTTTTCATAAACATCTCAGAAGGCTTATAGGCAGAAAAAGTGGGTCTCCCCAATGAAGAGCAGAGTTCTTCAAGATCCTGTTCCTCCATATCCTCCCCACTCATTTTATAGTAGATACAAAATGCGGTTTCTCTGTCTAATGGAAAGGAAGGGCTACATATACCTTGATCACTTAAGAGTAGAGATAGGGCCCATGAAAACAGAACAATCACTGACAAATATAAGAATCTCTTAATGAGCACTACTACCCTCTCTTATCCAGGATGTATTGCATGGGATCAACAGCCCGATTATTCACGAACACTGCATAATGGAGGTGACGACTGGTTGACATGCCTGTATTTCCTATAAAACCTATCAAATCGCCACGTTTCACCCGATCCCCTTTATTTACCGATATCTCCTCATGAAGGTGTCCGTAAATTGTCTTTATCTCCCTGGTATGTTGCAATACCAAATAATTACCAAGCCATTGGTCATGTCCCCTGGTACTGACAACACCACAGGCAGGTGCTATAATTTTTGTCCCTTTTGAACCAATAATATCAATCCCCGCATGGAACTCACGCCTGTCAGTCAACGGGTTTTTCCTCCAGCCAAATCCTGAAGATATTTTAGGATTTTTAAGGGCGACAGGAATAATGCTTGGCGTAGTTTCCCATACCTCTTTTTGTTTTACCATTAATTGATTAAGGTCTTCATAATTTGAATTTAGAGTTTGAAGCTTCATTGGTAAATTAATAGCGGAGGAAATAATGTGTTCATCTGGCTTACCTTTGTTATTGTCTTGATTAAAATGTACCCCGGAAAACTTAAGATTTAACTTTCCACCCCCGCCCATAACCTGTTCGAGGGATCTATGCCCTTCCATGCCAAAATAGTCCCGAAGCCTTTTTTCCTTTTCCTGGATATGTAGCAGTTCTCTTCTGACATACTGGAGTCGTAAAATTTCTCCCTCTAACTCTTGTTTTTTTGCTCCAAATCATCGATTCGTTCTGTAAGAGTGAGAATCCCTGTTTCTAACAATGAAACGGAACAAATACATAAAATCACCACAAAGGAAAATAATCTTATAAAAGTAGGACTTATAAGGCACTTACGTATTTTTTCAGATCCATTGCTGGGAATCCAGATTACATGTGACCTGCGTGATTTCATGTATTATTTCCGTCTGTCCTAATTGACTGATTTACGTGACAATCTTTGATTTTTTTATAATATTCTATTAATTACGCAAATTTTATACCTTTTTTCATCTTATACGCCTAACCCGGACAAGCCGGAAGTCGAAATTTGCAGATTGGGAAACGTAAATCGATTTCCTAAGGCGGCAACTCCATAACCAAAGAGGCGCTGACCTCTTGCATGTAGGGCAAGGCTTTAGCCTTGCATTGGGCTTCATGCAGGGCTAAAGCCCTGCCCTACGTATTCTTACCACGCGGCGCGAGCGCCTGCGCTGCACGTGGTAACCGGTACCTTTCCAGGTTATAGATGTTGGGGAGGCGAGCGAGCCCTTTAGGGTGAGCTCGCGGAGCCTCCCCAACTCTATAACCTGGGACATCATTAGATATTTTGGTTGTAGCTGCACATATTTGATT
>Ga0315538_1001170_pt1 | contig 15930 bp, 13 predicted proteins | sample SalMarSW160230MG_2_FD_203834 | JGI IMG/M metagenome (GOLD analysis project Ga0315538, IMG submission 203834) | Salt marsh sediment microbial communities from the Plum Island Ecosystem LTER, Massachusetts, United States - Salt Marsh Sediment SW1601-230 ...
TATGCAGAAGCTGAATACTGAAAACCTTACAGTATTATTAAAACCCCTTGATGAAACTAATGAGGATGCCCTCATAATGAAAGCTGAGGTATACTGGAGTTTAGGTCAGTTTGAAGAAAGCAAACTGCTCCTGAATAGAATGGGTGATGCTGAATTGGTTTGAGTAAAAGTGAAGCTCCTGGTTGAGATAAATAAGCAGAATAAGCAGGTATTTCAGTTATATTGAGAGTGTAGACCAAGACACCCACCCACCCATTCTCACCTTCCTCCAACCAGAATGAACTGCTGCAGATGTAATATTATAACTAAATCACATAAATCCTGACTTTCAGTTTCTGACAAGTAATAAATTATTTTTTGCATTTCGCTAAACTAAGGTTTAACTTTGATACTGAAATAAATAGTCCTAAGATGACAAGCATCATCCCATGATATAATTACGACATCTTCATCAGTTATCGCCAGAAAGATAACAAAGGTGAAAGGTGGGTGAGTGAGCTTGTTGAAGCTCTGAAAACAGAACTGGAATCCACCTTTAAGGAAGAAATAAGTGTCTATTTCGATATCAATCCTCATGATGGACTATTAGAGCCACAGGGAGTTGATTAATCCCTGGAAGAAAAACTTAAGTTCCTTTATGGAAAAGATAAAAAAGGGAATCTTTTAACGAACATGTAAAATATTTAGTAATAAAAAGAATGACACTTTAACTGGCCTTTTGTATTTATTTCGATAGCTGGGAAAGGAACTTTAATCATAAACATACTATTGAAGAGCTTTTTGAGACTCTTGTTTCGGGTAGGTATTTTAGTGAAATCAATATCAAAAGAAAATAAGAATTGCCGATAACGTTCTGTTTCAGGTATTGTTACACCATAATATTGAGTTTTGTTTTCAAATTCCCCAAACATTCCTCCTGCACTGTAACCAATGGCAAAGTTGACCCATTCAGGGATGACATCATTTTTAATAAGACGGTTAATTCCAGTGCTGAACCAATAAGTATGCCCATTGTAATCATAAAATAATTGATTAAAACCCTCTCCCAAGTAACCATTTGCCTGGCGTGCATAAGGGGAAGGACTAAAAGAAAATTTGTACTTCACTATTTGTTCGTGAAAAGCAAGTTCCTGTCCGACTATCAAAAAACAACCTAAAGCATTAGCCCCAACATCACTCCAGGAAAATCCCCATCCTTCATACATTCCATCCCATATTTCAATGGGCAATTGCATAAAAAATCCGAGGCTTCCTCCATATATAATTGCCTTTTTTCTTGATACACCCGCCCAAAGCAATGAATGAAATCCAATATAACTTTCCATATAAGCACCATACACATGACCAAATTTGTCTATTTGATTGTAGCCACGTAAATCATTATAAAATTCAAATGGAACTCGCATGTGATCCTTATACCAGACATATTGCAGATATGCCATGGATCCCAGGTAACCAACAGAGAAACCAGAGATAACAGTTATTAACCGGCTTTTCTTTATTGATACAGTATCTTGCATAATTGCCCTGCCTTCATCAGTGCTATAAACCTTTATACCACAGTATGAGGGATTATTTATTGTCAATATAAAAAGTAATCCTATAATTATCTGTGATTTTCTCTTCATCCAGGCCTCTTTAATTATGACAGCCAACTAAATGATGGCTTATTCACGGTCTTAAAACTGTTTGCTTCTTAAAGATAGGAATAAACTCGTTAATATATTTTATAAAAACAGATGAACAGGTACAAAGATGGAGCAATTGGAAAAGCCAGCGAACCTGACCATAACCAGCTGGGCTATATTGACATTTTTGAATTAAATAACCAGTGAAAGTACCTGTGGGCCATATGGCGACCTGTATTTTTATATTTGACTTGATTCTGTTTCTTTCGTAACTTTATCACAATCCATTCATCCTCTAATGACAATCTGGACTGCTGAAATAAAAGAGCTTGAGAAACTTTATGAATCCTTCAAAGGTCAGTTAACCGATCTGGAGAAAGAGCTGGAACGATTGATTAAAGCCGATGATGAGAACATGGTGCTGCTTTATTCGAGGAGATGCCTGGAGGTGATCATTACTGACCTGTGTGAATGTGAGCTGAAGAGGCCTCGTAAAACTGAGCCACTGAAAGGTATAATTGATAAGCTGTACCACGATGAAAAAGTACCTGCTCATATTATAACATCGATGCACGGTCTGAACGATTTGTCAACCTTTGGTGCCCATCCCAAAGAATATGATCTGCAACAAATCCGTCCTGTTTTGATTAACCTGACAACAATTATCACATGGTATCTGAAGTACAAGGAAATCAAAGTTGCCGAAAAAGCAAAACCAGCAGAAGAAAAGACACCCCCCGAACCACCATTCATTAAAGAAGATGTAATAATAAAAGGATTAGAGCATGAGAGACCATTTAAGCATACTAAAAACAGATTGTTTTCATGGGCAGCATTTATAGCTATTTTAGTAATAGCATTAATATATGCTTATCCAAAAATATTCAAAAAGGACAAATTGAATAATCTGAGATCTTCAGACGGAAGAATTTCTATTGCTGTGATGCCTTTTAAGAATTTAACTGTAGATACAATGTTTAATATTTGGCAACTAGGTCTTCAGAATCTTCTTATTACATCACTTTCAAATTCAGCAGAATTATCAGTCCGACAGTATGAAACTATGGACAAAATTTTCAGGGATTCAGAGCATACAAATTATGCTTCTATTACACCTTCCTTTGCTAGTAATGTTGCTTTAAAGTTGCAAGCAAATACAGTTATTATTGGAAATATTTTCAAGACTGAAAATAGAATCCGTGTCACAGCTAATTTAATGGATTCAAGAAGTGAAGAAATATATAAATCTTATGAAATAGAAGGAAATACAGAAGATGATTTTTTCAATATCACAGATTCATTGTCAAAATTTATAAAGAATTATCTGGAAATAAAAGAACTTGAACAGAAGTATACAAGCCTTGATCTTAAGAGTGTTTATACATCATCTGCCGAAGCATTTAAATATTATATTCAAGGAAGATACTATCATGGCTCTTTAAATTATAACTCTGCTATACAACTATATAATAAGTCAATAAATATTGATGCAAATTTTGTTAGTCCCATGTTAATGTTATCATATGTATATGGAGATGTTGAAAAATCAGAGGAGAGCAAAAAGTGGGTTTACAAAGCATACAACAGGATTAATAGTGTGCCCCATGATATGCAATTGCAAATAATGGAAGTAAAAGCGGCGATTGATAAAGAACCAAAAGAACAAATAAAATACCTGAAACAATACTTGGAATTTAATCCATACTCGACTATCAAATTATATACCATTGGTTGGGCATATTATAATACTAATCAATGGCAGGATGCTATTGACGCATTTGAAAAGAGTATTGAATTGAATAAACCCTTTAGCAGCAATTATAAATTATGGATTTGGAATTATGTCTTATTGGGAAATGCATATCATCAAATTGGAGAGCACGATAAAGAAATAGAAATTTATGAAGATGGACTTGGTCTCTGGCCTAACGAAGCCCCATTAATAATTTTCTGGCAGTCAGTTTGTGCACTCTCACAGGAAGATACAGTAAAAGCAAATGAATATCTTACAAAAATAAGAACTATTGGACAGCGAGAAAACTGGTCAGAATCAGAAATATTAAGGCGGTTAGCAAGCATCCATTATCAAGCAAACTTATTCAATAAAGCTGAAGAATTATACCGACGCGCACTTTTTATAGATCCGCAGAATTCTACTATAATGAATGATTTGGCATATTTACTTATCAATAAAGATATCAATGTTTACGAAGGTGTTGAACTTATTGGCCATGTACTTGAAGTTACACCTGATAACTGGAATTTTTTATATACATATGGTTTAGGTTTATATAAGCAAGGTAAACTTGAGGAATCATTAGAGGTTCTAAATAAATCTTGGGAATCAAGACCTTATTATGACCACGAACATTTCCTGTATATCCAGGAAGTAAAAGAAGCTATAACTAATCAAAAGAATAATTAATCAGGTTAATTCAATGGATTCATAGTCTTGAAAAAAGAATTATTAACTTTGCAGAGCAGATGTAAGCAGAGATGAGTATTTTTCGAGACATGTATAAACTGCACCTCTGTATATAGTTGATTTTAAGCTTAGTGGGAAAATAGTTCGATTCCCCTATGGACTACTGATTGAAATAAATAAAGCCTTGATACATAATGTTATCAAGGCTTTGTTATTTATGTGTTTTTCCTTAAAAAAAATGCTGACTGAAAGGAGACACAGTATGACGCAGGAGCCTTTTTTAAAATTTGTTTAGATATTTTGGGATTTATTTTTTTGATAAATGCATTCTCCATATCCGACACACGCTTTGTCAGGCGGCGTTTGCCCTGAGAAAACAAAGTTGCTCGACAAATACAGCCGATGAGAATAATCGGATATTTTCTTCGATTTTTCGCAATTGTACCTCTACGAGTTCTGTTGGAACACCAGCAGGAGCATAAGCCACATACAGAACCTGAGAAGTGTTTATGGATATGGGAGAACGATTGTCTTGTCCATAAATAATTGAGCAACAAATGCCGTCAGCATCCTTCATGATCATATCGCCTGCATAAATGACTTTGGGAACGCCATTCATTCGCGTCATGAGATCGCCTTCCACGGATACGTCAATAGAGATTGCCCCACGCAACTTTGCGACATCATGTGCAGCGGTAAGGATAAAAGTCTCTACTTCAGCAGTGAAATTTGCATCAACCAGAGGGGATACGTTAGGAAGATTCTTGCCTTTTAATACGATTGACTCAACCTGGAGTTGAAGATGATAAGTTTTGTTGAAGCGTTTGTAGTATTTCTCGTAGGCTGACATCACAGGAAGTGCTAAAAAGTCCTGCCGCGTAAAGTCTTGATATCGTTCTCTCAAATGTTCTTTCGTTTCTCGTTTTTGATTCTCCAATCCAGATGACGAAAGAGTGTTTTCCACGCCCGATAGTTCAAGCAAACCTATTGTTGCTCCAGGAAAGGCATTTTGCCATTCGTCGGTTGCTGTAATCAAAAGCATATTAATCTTCAAATCGTGAAGATATTTTCATAAAAGCTGCCTAACTACTAAATTAAACAGACTCTAATATTGCAATCTATCATTCGTTAACCTTATTATAAATATGTCAATAATTCAGAATCTGATCGCTCTTAGAAGTTCTATGCTTGCGACGAAGCAGCCTTGAAAAATTGAAAATATCCAAAACCCAATGCAAGTAGCAAGTAAATAGCAACAGTTGACCAGCCAAGTGCATTCACGGCGTTGCTAAGTTGTCCAATAAGGGCTCCAACAAATCCAATACCATCGGCAATGAAAAGAGCGAAAACAATAGCCCTCCGAGCATCAGAATCAGTAGCGTTTCTTGCCATCCAAGTTAATAAAGCAAATCCAATGAGGGCCGCTCCAAAGAGTCGTCCCATCAATATCAATTGCTCGTCTGCTGTGATGTCATATAACGAATAAGCTTGTGCAGGTAAAATAACAAATGTAACTCCGAATACAATTGCAACAATGGCATTAATAATCATTAAGGTTTTAAGTTTCATCTGATACCTCCTTTTTAAGGTTTATAAATAAAAAGAATACCCAAGTAATAGAATAATTTATTCGGATCATGTTCATGGTGTTAAAGTTATGAAAGTATTAAACACAAGTCAAATAAAAAGCGGCATCTCCTGATTAATTGCTCGCTGCAGTTTATGCTGTTTGCATAGTAATGAAAGAAATGCCGCCAGAATCAAATTTCAGAAATATTTTAATAATGTGCAAATAAAATCAAATCTATAAAATGACAAGAATATTTATACTTTTGAGGCTTAGTATTATTCCAGTCGGATATATTTTTCAATGTTAGAAACAGATTCAACTACATGTCCATCTGAACCAAGAGGATGATAAGATTGAATAAGAGTGTCATTCCTAAGTTCTAAAGTCATATTCGCACTTATTCTACCTTCATAGTCCTTATTGTTGTGATATAATATCTGTTCCTCATATTGGTTTCCTTCGAGTGTATAAGTTCCTCCAGCATACATATCTTTTCTCATTGTATAATATCTTATAGATTTATCAACATTTGTCCAGTGTTTTTCAGACCACATTTTAATCATAGATCCAGACCAGTTGACAGGAAATCCAACTATTGTTACCCCATTGCCTACCGTTTGAGTTTGTACTAATTGCCACACACCTTGGGGAAACTTACTTTCTTGCTTAGCACAACTTAAGATCATTAGAGAAATAATCAAACCAAAAAAAATTACTTTTTTCATGATTACTGATCTTAGTAAATAATAATTAGTTAGAGATTTGTTTATCAAAGTTACGCCATTAAAAAGCCAAAGTCAAATTTATTATTTGTGAATCGAAAGGAATAACTCGCTCTCCTGTCCTTGAAGTTGTAGATCCCGAAATACTATAACATAGATTTGCCTCATTGCACCAGTATCTTTAACAAGGAATCTTCACCATACTACTTGATCCAAGTTGAATAATAAGCTCTCAAAATATTCATTAAATGATTTGCATTCTGAAAAAGAATGTAATTAGTTGATATAGTGCATTTTAGATAATATTTTAAACAATTATCCCAAATCTGTTCTGTCAATCACCTATCAAAATCCAACATTTCTATAATCCTTTGATATACAAAGTGTTACATTCTCACATAATGAGATTGTTTTTAACATCCCTAAAATATTGATAATATTCAGATATTCAGCATTATAACAGACAATTAATCTCCCCAGAATAGCTCAAATTTGCCTTCTCTTGGACATTGTCCACATAATTTCAAATATTCAATTCTCAGCGAGTTAAGCTTGAAGTAGAACAGGCAAGAGATTAAGATTGGAATTGTGCAGCATAAACCTTACAGACAAATACTATACTTCTGAAACCATTCATAAAGGCACCTTTCAAAACCACCGTTGATATCATTCACTGCTGATATACCAAGCGGGGTGAGTTTATACCTGTTATAACTGTGGATAACTTCAGCAATCTCAATCATTTTCTTTTCCCGCAGAGAGCCCAGATAATACTTAATCTTAACAAGATTGTAATAACCTATAAACTTAAGACATGCATCCTGGCTCATGCAGGTGCTGATATGCTTACAGTAGAGATACATTCCGTTCAAGAATATTATTTCATTAATTGTCAGTTTATACTTACGCCGGATAGACTTCAGCCCTCTGAAGAGATTGTGCAGTGTATAATGTATGTTGGGAGCGGGAATATTGTATAGTTCAAGAATATTGTTGGTTTGTGTGGTTGTTGCGGGTGCTGACTCTTCATGTTTGTTTGTCATTATTAGTCCTTTTATGCAAAGTTAGTGCATTGTGAGGACTCGCTAGAAATGCTAAAATCAAAGATTACAATGCAAAAACCGGCCATATTAACCACATTTGACCAGTCAGATTATAATTAACTTACTTAACTCAATAACAGATACATAATTCCGGCTTTTGGTGGTCAATATGATCCGGCTAACTATGGTTAAGGCCACCGGCTTTTCCAATAAGACATAAAAACAGATTATATCTATATTGCGGAGCTGTTGAAACACACTGAAATTTAAATTGCCTGGGCAAGGAATGGCAGGTAGGCAGTTGAATCTGATATTTATAGATGTTCCGATAGCTGAAATAAACGGATTCGAAGCCGGCAGATTGATAAAGGAAAACAACGGAAACATTTAGATCATTGTACAGGTAACCTATTTGCTTGAAAATGTACCCGAGGATATGATTTCAACTTTGGGGTATTCCTTATAAAACCAATCTGGTCAGATGAACTAATCTGGGTACTTTCAAAATACCTTGACAGAAAATCTAGTTAATAAATTTTTACATCGATCCTGTATTTTTTAAGAAGGGAATGAAAATTTGTCCGTTGCATCCCGATTTTCCTTGCTGCCTTACTGATATTTCCACCGCCATCTTTTAATGCAGAAATAAGAAAATCCTTTTCAATTTGGCTGACAACATCATTTTTTACCTGTTGTTTATATATTTTAAATTCCTCCCAGGTTGAGGGAATGTCAATTCCTCCATTTGTTCCGCCCGTTTTTCTGATGTTTTCAGGCAGATGCTTTGCTTCAATCATCTCGGCGTCACAAAGTATGGCAACCCGTTCAACAAGATTTTTCAATTCCCTGATATTACCGGGCCAGGTGTATCTCTCGAGAAGTTCGATGGCTTCTGCAGAAAAAAACCTTGCACGAATTTCACTGTTTCTTTTCACATGGTCCAGAAATGTGTTGACCAGCTTAAAGATGTCTTCGTGTCGCTCACGCAGCGGTGGAAGGTGGATGGGCATAACTTCAAGCCGGTAATAAAGATCATTACGGAAATCCCCTGCTTCAACCATCTTTGCCAGATCCTGGTTTGAAGCAGCAATCAACCGAATGTTGATATCCCTTTCCACCGTATCACCCACTCTTCTTAACTTTCTTGTTTCAAGCACCCTGAGCAATTTGCCTTGAATTTCTAGATCAATATTGGATACCTCATCCAGGAACAGGGTGCCGTTGCTGGCAATTTCGAACAGACCCTGTTTGGTTGAGATGGCCCCTGAATAGGAGCCTTTTACATGCCCAAAAAGTTCGCTTTCCAGTAGCGTGGGCGTGAGCGCACTACAATCACATGCGATGAAAGGCTGATTCTTTCGCAGACTTGATCTGTGTATCGCCTTGGCAATGACTTCCTTGCCCGTACCGCTTTCGCCGGTAATTACAACATTGCATTCCGTTGGGGCAACACGCTTGATGAGCGTAAAAACCTTTTGCATTGCCGCACTCTCTCCTATGATTCCTTTAAAACCTTCCTGCAGGTTCAGTTCTTTCTTAAGGGCAATGTTTTCATTTCTCAGATCCAGATGCTGAAATACTTTGTTTACATTGATTATCAATTCATCAGGTGAAAATGGTTTGCTGATATAATCTATCGCGCCCAGCTTCATTGCTCCCACGGCTGTTTGAACGGTAGCATACCCGGTTATGATGATCACCTCGGATTTAATTCCTTTTGATTTGACGGCACTGAGAATATCCATCCCTTCAATTTCAGGAAGCAGGAGATCCAGGAGGATGAGATCATACTCTCCTGACAATGCCTCTTTCAGCCCGTATTCTGCATTCTGCTGGTAGGCCACATCGAAGTTTTCCTTTTCAAGCACTCGTTTGACACTTGTGCCGATTGTAGGCTCATCATCAATGATTAAAATTTTCCTTTTCATACTTTGTCTTGCATTATCCGGCATAATGATAAGGCAAAATCACACTGAATGTTGTACCTTCCCCCTCCTTGCTCTCACATTGGATTTTGCCTCCAAATTGTTTAACAATACCATAGCTGACGCTCAATCCCAAGCCAGTGCCTTTTCCAACAGGTTTGGTCGTGTAAAACGGATCGAATATCTTGCCTAGGTTTTCTGATTTGATCCCACAGCCTGTATCTGTGATAGAAATGCTGAAATGGTCATTCAGGCATCGAGTGCATATCGTAATTGTGCCTTCCTGTGCTATGGATTCCGCCGAATTCAACAAAAGATTCAAGAATACCTGTTGAATGTGATTTTTATCAGCTTGGAAGGATCGCAGCCTGTCATCGTAATTTTCTATGAAACGGATATTACTGAATTCTTTTTGCTTTACGACCAGAGAGACGAGTTGTCGTAATATCTGGTTGATATCCAGGTTTTCTTTATTGGCAGGGGACTGCCTGGCAAAATCGAGCAATTCTCTGACAATCTTGCGGACCCTGTTAGTTTCTTCAATAATGACATTCAAATCCCGGATGTCCTCTTCATCATTGGTCTTTTTTTGTTTCACAAGATGCGCAAAGTTCAGCACAGAGGTAAGCGGATTGTTGATTTCGTGCGCGATGCCGGCCGCCAGTCTCCCGATCGATGCAAGTTTTTCGCTCTGACCGATTTGCAGCTGTGTTTCCCTCTGCAGATTTTCTTCGTATTTTTCAAAAGAATCAGCCATCTGATCGATGGTGCTGCACAATAAACCCATCTCTCCTGCCGGCCTGATCCTGCAGCGAGTACTAAGTTCCCCCTGCATCAACTTCTTGCACATGAGAATAATGCTGTCGATGGGCCGCATCATCCGTTTCATATAGAAAAATGTCAGCAGAAATGCAGATAAGGCAGTAAAACACAGCATCAGAAGTATGAAAAGAATCAGGATTTTCCCGGGTTGTTTGTATGGAGCTTCCAATACACCCACATAAAGAGATCCGATAATACGACCATCGATATCATGCAAGGGCTCATACGAGGTGATGTACCAGTCATTGACAACGAATGCACGATCTGACCAAACTTTCCCGTTTTGTATAACATGGTTGTACACTTCCTCACTGAGCCGGCTGCCAACTGCCCTTTCATTATTATTTAACAATACATTGGTAGATATCCTTAAATCATCAAAAAAGATCGTGGCGGTACCCGCATCTGCATTATCGAAGACCGGATCTTCAAATACCTCCTCCTTAATTTTATCGACTATCTCCTCGTTCCTGTTTAATAAATACCCGCCGAAAAGAATACCAAGTTTTTCATCATCAGGGAGGGATACAAATGGTACTGCTGCAACAATGAATAGTCCCCTGTCCTCGGATTTCCGTGACGAGGGTCTTGCCATTGGTGTAGGTAAAAGCGGGATGGATGCCCTGCCTGATATTTCTTCTCCTTCCCAAACCAGCATCTCAGGAGATAGAACAACCGTTCCCCTGGCTGGTTCCCAGTGTTGTAAAACCTTTTGTATAATAGGAATGTCAGAAATAACATCTCCCCGGCTGTCGGGATTATGCGCCCTATACAATACTCTGCCATTGAGATCAACAAGTGTAAGGATATCTAAGCCGCTATTGATATATACATTCTGGAAGACTTTACCGAGGTCACCTTCAATTTCTTTCTCCAGAGGTGATCCCATCGTCCTTCTTACTGAAACAGCCTGCAATATCTGATATACATTCTCTACGTAATCATCGTATATTTTACGTGCTGAGAAAAGATCGTGACGTATACGTAGCTGGACCTGGTTGATAAAAACTTTGTTCCCGTAAATGCTGATCACAACTGCCAGAATGATGTATGACGATAGAATAATACCGATCGATCCAATTGTTAATTTATTCCGAAGTGTCATAATTTTGGTTATCTGGGATCAACTGTATCCGGATGATCATTGACATTCTAATCCGATTTAATTATTATCAGTAGGTTATGAAATAAAATCTGCAAGTTGTTACAGACTTGAATTTCATAAAACATAAAGTTACAAAATATTGATATACGCAATGATAAATGTGTACATTTAATTATACACTGTATATCAATTCTATGACAAAATTCTTTTAATTATCGCCAGATCCAGGAAGGAATAATTTAGTAAATAATTGATAAAAAGGATAATACAAATTATTTTGGGTATACTGAACATATATGGCATACAAATTGATTTCCATCCTGCGGAATGAATCAAGAGTAATAACACATTAAAAACATAAGAAAATGAACCTTGCACCTAACATTCTGGTAATTGATGATGAAAAACATATCTGTGAGAGCTGTGACAGGATCTTGTCGGATGCAGGTTACAGAGTCGATACAGATATGAGTGGAACAAATGGATTTCGTCGGGCATTAAAAAATCCATATGATGCCATTGTTCTGGACTTGAAGCTGAAAGAATCAGATGGCATGCAATTATTATACGGGATCCGTAAAAGGAAACCTTACGTACCGGTAGTGATCATTACAGGTTATCCTTCTGAAGAGACCAGGCAGAAATCGACTACACTGGGAGTGACAGATTATATTACAAAACCTTTTGAGCCGTCAGAAATACTCGAATCCATTCAAAGGGTTATGCCCATAAAAGATAAAACCATCCCGGGCGTGTCTCAGGCAAAACCTCATTATCAGTATTACGGGACGTCCTGGTTCTATCAATCAAGCGGGTTGGTATGGGTTGGGGGATATATGCCCAATTTGTCGAATAATACCCTTAAATCTGTAAAACTTCCGGATGTGGGAAGTTTAATTTACAGGGGATTGCCTCTTGTCGAGGTGACCCTGGGCAACGATACACGGCAGATTATCCCGTCTTCCATTACAGGGAAGGTAACGCGGGTTAATAAACAGATCTGTGAGTATCCATATTCATATATACTTGAAAGAGACTTCCTTATAAAATGCTGGATTGCTCTTGTGGAACCGGTCAATCTAGAGGAAGATCTAAGGGCGAGCGAAACAAGAAGCATTCTGGTCTTTTCCGATAAAACCAGTGAAGAAAATGAATTCTACTATTCTTTTTTGCTTATCTCTCGATTAATATATAAAGGATATACTATAAGTATCACCAGTAATATAGACAGTGTATTGAATATCCTTTCTAAAGGAGCAACATGGCTGGTTGTGGTGGATGCCAAGAATTTATCACATTCTGGACCGGAATTTGTAAAAAGGATCAACCAGGAATTTCCGGATGTCAAGGTAGTTGTATTCAATGAGTCGGATATCGAGTTTGAAAAACTGTATCGTGGGGAAAAAATTTTTTATTATGGTGTGAATCCGATTTCAAACAACGAAATGGTCGATATTCTTCATTGTGCATTCAATGACGACATAAAAAAGGTCATATTGAAAAACCCGTGTGTATCCAGATTCCTCCCAGATAACATAAGTAAAATCTCCATAATCAACAAATACGGTAAAAAAGTTACCCTCTTGGCTTATAACGATATCCTTAAGATCAGTGAAGGCCTGGGATATCTGCTTACCAAAGACTTGATCGATATGGCATTCCCAGTTAAAACAAACTACAGCAGATTCCAAAAATCTATGGATAATCCTGCGGAGATCTATGAGATTGCCAGGGAAAAAGAAAAAAATGATCGGATCATCATACTTCAAACGAAAGGCCTTGCTAAAATTCCGGGAAGCATGGTGAAGGACATACAGGAATACAATAACAGCAACGCTTCGGGAAATTTATTGATTAACATATCCGTACAACCATCTGCTGAGAAAAACAGGGAAGCTGGTTTTGATAAATATACTACCATCGCCCTCAAAGAGATAATCAAAATGGAGATGATATCAATATAGTTATTAATTAATGGTTCGCAGATGATATAAATGGTTGATAAATAGTAATATAAGTTAAAGAAAAAGTATGAAAAATTTGTTACACATAACATCGGAATCGGATATACTTTAAAATAACACATGTTACAAAAGCCGGACACATTGACCACATCTGACCGGTTAGATTACAATCAACATACATAACTCTTATGTAACTACTTTTTAAAGTATTGAAATTTAATGTTTTAAAAGTTACTCGTTTTGGGGCCATATTACCCAATACTGAGGGATTAAACAACAACCACTTAACTCCGGCAAAATATGGTCAAGGGTAATGGTTTTTGCAGCTGGATCCTTACGAAGAGTTTATAAAGGCCAAGTTAGAAAATTGCGAAGATGCATCTACCGCTCAGGTTCACGACTGGCTAAAAGAACATTATAATGATTTTATTGATGTAAATGAAAAGACAGTCTTCAACTTCGTTCTGTATGTTCGAAACAAACACAGAATCCCAAAGCCATTTAATCATCGAGACGATAATAAGGTTGAAGAACTATCCTACGGAAAGCAGGCTAATTCTTTCTATTGCTGGTTTAGAGCAGGCTGTAACACTATCTGGTTGTTGTCCATTAGCCATCAAAGGATGATAGGATTGATAAAGGGTGTCATTCTTTAGCTCCATTGTCATATTCTTGTTAATAGTTCCATCATAGATTTCATTACCGAGATATAGAATATCTTCTTCATATTGGTTACCGTCGAGTGTATAAGTTCCTGTACCATAGTCAATCGTCGTTATTGTATCTCGATAATATCTTTGTATAAACATCCAATTCGTTTCAGTCCACATTTTAATTTGAAATCCAGTATAGGTGACGGGAAATCTCACTTCTGCATTCCCATCGACTACCCTTAGAGTTTGAACCTTTTCCCAAGTACCTTGGGGAAACTTACTTTCTTGCTTAGCACAACTTAAGATCATCAGAGAAATTATCAAGCCAAAAAAAAATACTTTTTTCATAATTAAAGATTTTAGTAATTAGTTCATAATTAGTTAGAGATTTGTTTATCAAATTACGACAGAATAAATCCAAAGTCAAGTTTATTTTAACAGTAACTCCCGGAGTGCTATTCCAAGGGCCTCGCTGCATTGCATCCCAAAGAAAGCGGAATACGTACTGAATATTTTAATGTGAGTTAAAGATTAAAGCTTTATGCTCAATCACAAAGCATTGAAAATTAATAATTCAATAATTTGATACTAAAGATTGTTAATAAATTGGCTGCAGCAGGCGAGCACTTACCAATTAATGAGGGTTGTGATTTGCGTTGTATACCATTGACTTATGCATTCTGCCATACAACATAAAGAGAGCAACCCGAACACCTTTGACCTAGTCAATTATCCTTAATGCAACGTACAGAAAAGCCAGCTTCCTTTGGGAAGGCTGTCTTATATATCTCGCGGAATCCACTGTTATTTTATCCTTTCCATGCTTCTGTCTCCAACTGCAAAAACAAATTCTTTTCCTGGTCATTCATAACTCTCGTAGTATATTCAAATTCTAAACCCAATTGCTTAATAGGTTGAGCAATGGATTGAATCAGAATATCGGCTATTGGGATATTAGGAAAAGGGAATGCAAAAACCAAGCTTACTTTGTTTTCAATTAATTTAATATCAGTTACAATTCCAAGTTTAATCAGCGAATAACTTATAACGGGATGCTCTACCCTGGAGAGAACATTTAATACATCTTCCTGTGTCATAATATATAAAGTATTTTTGGTTTTTATTTAACTACTCTGCAGTAACGATTTCCTTGTTTAACATAATCTGCAGCTATATCTTATCTGTTTCAACTATTTTGGCCATAATGTCCGCATACTGGACCAACAGATATTTTTTCCCTTCAAATTCAGTCTCAGTACCACTGAGTTCTTTATAGAGCACTTTGTCGCCAACTGCAATTTCAGCATGCTCAACATTGCCTATGGCGATTACTTTCCCAACTTGTTGTTTTTCTTTAGCTGAGTCGGGAATTATTATACCCGATGATGTTTTTTCTTCCTGGTTTATTTCAGAGATGTCCAGTAACACATTCTGGTTTACAGGTTGTAATTCATTCATCTTAAATAAGTTTTATATTAGACAAAATTTAAAAAAAAATTGACAGTTACAATATTGCCGGATTATTCATATTTAGCCTTTTATGCCCAAAAGTTCATTAATCCTGGTCCTATTGAATCCAACTATAATTTCACCGTTAATTTCTGTCTGCGGAACACCCGTCTGACCGCTTTTTTTAATCAGTGCATCAGTTGCCCGCTGATCGCTTGACACATCAATATCATTGAATATGATATTATGCTGCCTTAAGTAATTTTTGAGTGTCTTACACCATGAGCATGCAGGTGTTGAATACACTGTTACACGCAGCTGCTTTTTTTCGTTGCTTTTCCTTTCAACATGACATACTTTATTTTCAAACAAGGCTTTATACTGACCGGCATCATTGCAACCTTTTATGATATTTATTAATGCTCCATTCCTGAATTCCATTAATACCGGCACTGTTGTAATATCGTACATTGTATGTATATCGTGTACGCCGGTAACATCAGCATAAAAAATATGAATATCTTTAACTGCTTCACTACCTGCCTTAATATTTGAAAAAGCACAGTCGCTTTTTTCACTTCCCTTTTTGTACAGTAGCAAATAGGCTTTCTCCTTTCCTGATAT